>Ga0080004_1093508_pt1 | contig 33812 bp, 37 predicted proteins | sample WasSprMetagenome_FD_69207 | JGI IMG/M metagenome (GOLD analysis project Ga0080004, IMG submission 69207) | Sulfidic aquatic microbial communities from Washburn Spring, Yellowstone National Park, USA - WS (SPADES assembly) (version 2) | ecosystem: Environmental > Aquatic > Thermal springs > Hot...
TTGGATTTATCCCCTCTTATTTGCCTCTTGGAAAAGAAAAGAAAGAAAGAATAAGAAAAGAATTGGGAATTCAAAGAGGAGAGAAATTAATTTTTTCTTATTTTTCTGGTTTTGGAGCAGGATATCGGAGCTGGGCTTTAGAAAATTTTGTAAAAGCAATTGATTCTTTGATCAAAAAAGGTAGAAAAATTAAAGCAATTTACATTGGGCCAAAAATTGAAATTCAAAAAGAATGGTTGATTGAAAAAGAGGGGGTTTCGGCAAAAAGATATTTTGAAATTTTATCTTCTTCTGATTTAATTTTCATGCACCAAGGAATGGTTACTTTGGCTCAGGCAATTTCTTGTCAAATTCCAGTAATTTGTAATGTGTCAATTTTAAAAAAAGAAATGCCAAAACTCCATTTTTTCGAAGTTTTACCTTTTAAAAAGGCAGGTGTGTGTGAAATGTTTTCAAAAACGACAAAAATTGAAAAAATTGCAAAAAGAATTGAGGAATTACTGTATAATGAAAAAGAAATCGAAAAAATGAGAAAGAAACAAAAAGAAATTTTTGAAAAAGGTGAAGAAAGGTTTTTGAGAGAGTTAGAAAAAATATGCGCAAATTGAAAATTGGACAAATTTCTCCTTTGAATTTGCCCGTTCCGCCAAAAAAATATGGAGGAACAGAAAGGGTAATTTTTTGGCTTTGTGAAGAATTGAAAAAAATGGGACACGAAGTTTTTCTTTTTGGAACAGGTGATTCAAAAGTTTCTTGCAAATTGATTCCAATTATCAAAAAAGCTCTCTGGGAAGATAAAAAAGTTAAAGAACACGGGCCTTATTATGCTTTGGAAATGGCAATCATTACAAAAATGGTAGAAAAATTAAAATTAGATATTTTGCACGATCACTTAGGGCCTTGGAGTTTAACTCTTTATGGAAAATTGAAAATTCCAATTTTGCATACTTTGCACGTTCCTTTTCAAGAAAGAGAAGATAGAATTTTCGCCTATAAAAAATTAAAAGCGAAACTTGTCTCAATTTCATTTGCTCAGAGAAAGCCAGCTCCAAATTTAAATTATGTTGCTAACGTTTATAACGGAATTGACATCTCAAAGTTTCCTTTTAACAGAAAGCCAAAAAATTATTTCTTTTGGGTTGGGGAATTATCACAAAGAAAAGGAATTTTAGAAGTGATTGAAATCGCAAAAAAAGCAAAAATTAATCTTTATATTGCAGGAAGAATTCCTCCGCCAAACCAAACAAAGGATCATCAGTTTTTTAAAAAATTTGTTGAGAAAAAATTGAATAAAGGAAAAATTAAATATTTAGGAGAACTTTCAGAACGAAAACTTTCATTTTATTACAGAAATGCGATTGCTTTTTTGTATCCTTTGCAATGGGAAGAACCCTTTGGTTTAACGATGGTTGAATCTATGTCTTGTGGAACACCAGTGATTGCCTTCAAGAGAGGGTCAGTACCTGAGGTAGTAAAAGATAAATTAACGGGGTTTGTGATTGAGCCTTTTAAAAAAGGAAAACAGAACTTTGAAGATTTTATTTCTGCTATAGAAAATATTTCAAGTATTAAAAGAGAAAATTGTAGGGAATGGGTTGAAAAAAACTTCACAAAAGAAAAAATGGCAAAAGAATATGAAAAGGTTTATTACAGACTTTTGGGATATTAAAAAATTTATTTAATGGTAAAATTGATTCCTAAAATTTCAAAAAAAATCAACGAAGTTTTGAAAAAGAAAGGACTTTTTCCTTTAGAAAGCCCTCAAGAATTTATCAAAAAAACCAAAAAAAGAAAACATAGGTATTGTAGTGTCTGTTTGGATAATAAAGGAAAAAAATATCTTTTTTACGCAAGATTGCACGATTCCCCTTATGAAAAAGAAAGAATGAGAATTGAAGTTAAAATAGCAAAAGTGTTAATTAAAAAAAGAAAAAAGTATAATTTTTTCCCAAAATATTTTGATGCTAAAATTGAAAGAGATTTTGAGTGGATCCAAAGAGAATATTTTAAAGAACGACCTTTGGAAAGTGAAAAAGAAATCGAAAAATTAAAAAGAAGGCTTTCAAAAAAAGAAATTTTTAAAATTTCAAAGACCCTTTTTAGACTTTCAAAAATTAAAATTTCAGATTTTCCTTTTTTGAAAAAATTCAATCTAAAAAAATATCAAAGCTTACCAAAACAAATAGAAAAAGAAAAAATTCTTTCGGAAGAAGAAATAAAAAAATTGAAGAAATTTTTGATAGAAAATTTTAAAATTTTAAAGAAAGAAAACAAATATTTTTGTCACGATGACCTTCACATTGGAAACATTATTTTGTTCGATAATAAAATAAAAGTGATCGATTTGGAAGGAGTAAAAATTTCAAATTTTGCTTTTGATATTTGTTTTTTGTGGGCAAGGCTTTGGAAAGAAAGAAAAGTAGCAAGAGAAATTCTAAGAAGTTTTTATAATCTTTTACCAAAACAAAAAAGAAAAACTTTTGAGATTTTATTTAGATTAAACTCTCTTTTTATTGGATTCCATTCTTTCATGCAAACACCAAAAGAATACAATTTAGAAACAGTAAAAAAGAGAAAAAAGTTTTTCTTGACGATGTTAAAAAAAGCTTTAATTTCCTTTGAGGAATTAAAAAAATTATGAAAATAGCGATAATTTCAGATACTCATGATAATTTGGAAAATTTAAGAAAGTTTTTTGAATTTGCAAAAAAAGAAAAAATAGAAATTTTGATCCATTGTGGTGATGTTTGTAATGGTGAAACTTTAAAGGAAATTGAAAAAAATTTCAAAGAAATTTATCTTTGTTTGGGCAATGCTGACATTAAAGAATCCCTTTTGAAAGAGGTGGAAAAAACAAAAATTTTTGAAAAAGAGGGAAAAATCGAAATTGATGGATTGAAAATTGGTTTTTGTCACGCTTTCAAGTTAAAAGAGAAAAATTTAAATGAGTTCGATTTTTATTTTTTTGGTCATACCCACTGGCCATTTCTAAAAAAAGAGGGAAATTGTTATTTAGCAAATCCTGGCAATTTGGCAGGTTTGTATTACAAGGCAACTTTTGCGATTTTGGATACAAAAACAAGAAAGTTAGAATTGAAAATTTTGGAGAAGATTTGAAAAAGTATAATGATAAAGGGATTGAAAAATTAATCAAAATTTGGTATATTTAATTAAAAAATCCAAAGAAAGGAGGTGATACGATGAGATGAGTTAATAAAAAAATTAGAGGAGGTTTTTGAGTTAATTCCGAAAATTTGATTTTGAAACTCTATTTTTTATTATTAAAAGGAGGGGAATAATGGAGGAATTAATAAGAAAACTAACAAGAACTATTTTAAAACCAGAGGAGGCAAGATTACTGGAACAGATTTTGAAGGAAGATGTTCCTTTAAAAAATGGAGACCTCACATTGATAATTGAAATTCTCAATGATTTCGCAATCGATGGATACAAGTGGGCGCGCAGGTTAAAAAAGAAGGCAATCAAGAGATTGAAAAAAGTCAGGCCGAAGAACGAAGCGGAGAAGAGGTATTTGGAGAAAATTATCAAGGAATACTCTTGGTAATTATTGGTAATTAAATGTTAAAATAAAAATTAAAATAAAAAATATTCTATAATTCTAAAAAAGGGCGGTTTTTTCCGCCCTCTTTTTTATCTTAAAAAATCCGCTAAAGCTCCCAAGCTCCAAGCTTGAGGATAGCAAGGTTTTACAGGTAAATCAACAACAATTTTTCCGTCAATTACTCCATAATACTCTGGTAAGTAACCCAATTTTTTGTAGGCTTTCAAAATCGCGTTTTTAATTTTTTGATATTCTTTTTTGTATCCTAATTTTTTGAGCCCCTGAGCGATTATCCAATTGTCGTGAGGCCAAACAGAACCTAAATGATAAGATTTTGGGTCAAAATCCTCTTCTAATGCAGAATGAGTTCTGATTCCATAAGGAGTAAACATGTCTTTTTCAAAAAGTCTCTTGATTACTAATTCTATTTTTTCTTTTTCTCTAATTATTCCTGTAAACAAAAGATGTCCTGGATTTGAGGTAATTGCCTTTTTTTGTTGTTTTTTTCCATCCAATGCCAAGGCAAAATATTTTTTATCTTCCATCCAAAACTTCTCGTTAAATTTTTTCTTTAAATTCCAAGCTCTCTCTTCTAACTCATCCGCCAAATCCCAATCTTTTTTTTCTTGAGCTAAAAATGCTACTTCTTTTAAAGCCAAATATTGATAACCTTGAACTTCTACCAAAGCTACTGGAGGTTCTATTTTAAGATGGTTTTCAAAAGAGTCTTTCCATCCTTGATGAAAAAGGCCTTTTTCATTTTTTCTTTCGTATTCCACAAAAAGATCTTTATCTTTGTCTCCATATTCTTTTATCCAGTGAACAGCTTTTAAAATATTTTCCCATCGCAAATCTAAAAATTTTTTGTCTTTTGTTGCTTTATAATAGAAAGAAAACAAAATCAAGTAAAGCAAAGTCGAATCTACAGAACCGTAATAAGGAAAAGGAAAATACCCTTCAGGATGAAAATTTAGTTTGAAATCAGTTTCATGCAAAATTTTACCAGGTTCTTCTTCTCTTTCTTTGTTTACTACTCTTCCTTGATATTGCGACAATACCTCCAAAGTTGCTTTGGCAATTTCAGGTCTTTCAGGTAAAATTTGCCAAGCAGAAATTATCGCGTCTCTACCAAAGAGTCGATTGTAAGAAGGAAAACCTGCTCTCAAAAATCCTCTTTTATCTTTGAGTTTTAAAAGCTCCTTTAAAATTTTTTTCCTTAAGGCTTTTTTCTTAAAAAGAGTTAAAACCATTGAGTTTTTTACAGGTTAAAAATTTCTACGAGTTGCTTGATTAAAGAAACGACAACAGGTTGGGGCAAAAGCGAAACAGATTCTCGACCCTCATCATCCAAAAAAGTCCAAGGCTTTTCTTTAATTTTTATTTCATTATCTTCAATCTCAAAATAATATTCTGGAGTAATTTCGTAATCATCAAAGCTTTCTTTTGCAATTTCAACAGGAATAGAGTTTCTCAATAAAACCTTTGGAATTCCATATAAATTCAGTGCTTTTTTTATCAATTCTTCATCTTTCTCTAATCTTTCTCGAATAGGTTCTATTCCTAATTCATCACCTTCTTTTTGAACCATTCTTTCCCCGCAATTGTCACAAATTAAATAGAACTCTTTCTTTTCTTTGTCATACCCTACTCTTGAAGTTGGCAAAAGTTTTAAATTTCTCGGAGTTTGACATTTAGGACAAACTCTTCGCCACTTAATTCTAGCATCAATCACTGTATTTGGAACATCAATTAAAATAAAAACATCAGGGTCATATCTGTAACCGATCAAATCCCTAAAAAACAAAGAAAAACTTACTTGGTCCAAATCTCTTGGAAAGCCATCGATAAAAAGAGTCTTTTTTTCCTTTCTTTCCATTTCTCTTTTCACTAAGGCTAAAATTAGTTCTGTAGGTAATAATTTTTGAGTACTTCTTTGTTCTAAAGCTTGAATTATTTCTTCTACAGAGAGAGTGCCTCGATAATTTTTTTCCAAAAAAGAAATTAATTCCTTTTTTTTCGCTTCGTCTTTCAATTCCTCATCAATTTTCCTTACCATATCCCCAATTGAGAAATGTTCAATTTTGTGTGGCAAAACAATTTCAGCAAACATTTTAGAATAAGTTCCCTTTCCAGAATTTTTCTTTCCCAACAAATAAGCGACGAAAGTGTTCTCTTTTAAAAATTCTCTTAGCTTTTCAATTTCTTTTCCTGCTTTCAATTCAAAATATCTTTTTTGATCCTCTGGCTTTGTCAAATCGAATTTTTCGTTTAATCCTTTAATTTTTGTACTGAAAATTGGAAATTCCATAAGTTTTAAAAATTCTAAAAAATGGTTTTTAAAAAATCAAGCGCTCTTTTTCTTATTTCTCCTTTTTGCTTTTTGCTTTTTGCTTTTTGATTTATTTATCACTCATATCTCAATGCTTCAATTGGGCTCAATTTTGCTGCTTTTTGAGCTGGCCACCAACCAAAGAAAATTCCAATAGCAGTACAAACAGAAAAAGCCAAAAGGATAGAAAAAAGAGAAACCTGAGTTGCAATGTGGGCAAATTTTGCTATTCCCAAAGAAATCAGCCAACCCAAAAAAATGCCAATTACCCCTCCAAAAAAAGTGAGCAGTACTGATTCTGCTAAAATTTGATATAAAATTTCTCTGTTTTTTGCACCAATTGCTTTTCTCAAACCAATTTCTTTTGTCCTTTCAGTTACTGAAGTTAACATCATGTTCATAATTCCAATTCCGCCGACTAACAAAGAAATTGAAGCTACAGCGCCCAAAAAGATTGTAAAAATGGTTGTAATCTGAGTTAAAGCAGACAAAATGTCTTCTTGAGAAATGATGAAAAAATCTGGTTCTTTTGGGTCTACCCTGTGTTTTTCAGCCAAAAGTAAAGTTGCCTGTTGTTGAATTTGGGGTAAAATTTCTTTTTTCTCTCCTTTAATTAAAATCACGTTCAAATATTCTGATTTTGCTAAAACTTTTTGCATCGTGGTAAATGGTACAAAAACTAAATCATCTGCTACCATTCCCATCACTCCTCCTTTTGGTGCTGCCACTCCTATTACTTTAAAATTTATTCCTGAAATCCTAACAGTTTTTCCAACTGGATTTTCTTCTCCAAAAAGATCATCTGCAATGTTTTTTCCCAAAACCGCAACCTTAGAAATATTTCTCACTTGTTCTTCATTAAAAATTGAACCTTTTTCAATCGAAATTTCTCTCACTGAAAAAATTTCAGGAGTAGCTCCTATGATAGAGGTTCTGGTGTTTTTTCCGTTTGGAGCCACAATTTGAAGCGTCCTTTGAACTACTGGTACTACATTCACCACTCCTTCGATTTTTTTCAAAACCTCAACATCTTCTTCTTTTAACGTTTGAGCTGATCCCCTACCCATAAACACTGCGCCCATTCTAGCTCCTCCGGGAAGTATTGTTAAAGTATTTGAACCCAAGCTCTGAATGCTTTTTACAATCTCAGATTTTGCTCCCTGGCCAATGGAAATCATTGCAATGACAGAAGCAATCCCAATAATAATGCCCAAAATCGTCAAACCAGACCTGATTTTATTTGCAGATATTGCAAAAATCGCTTCGTTTAATAAATCTTCAAATCTCATATTTTATTCTTTGATTAATTTTAAAGTTTTTGCTTTTTCTCTTGGTGCATCTTCAATAATTTGACCGTCTTTTAAGGCAATAATTCTTTTTGCATATTGTGCAACGTAAAGTTCATGAGTAACAATGATTAAAGTATGTCCTCTCTTATTCAAATCAATCAAAGTATTTAAAACAATATCTCCAGTTTTTGAATCCAAATTTCCTGTGGGTTCGTCCGCTAAAATCAATTTTGGATTGTTAACTAGTGCTCTCGCAATAGCTACTCTTTGTTGCATTCCACCAGATAATTGATTTGCACGATAAAACCAAAATTCTTCTGGAAAAGCAGAAGCTCTCAAAGCTTTTTTTACTTTTTCTTCCCTTTCTTTTTTTGGCAAACCTTCATAAATTAAAGGTAACTCCACATTTTTAAAAACAGTTGCTCTTGGCAATAAATTAAACATTTGAAAAACAAAACCAATTTTCTTTTTTCTAATCTCTGCTAATTCATCTTCAGAGAGTTTTGAAACTTCCCTTCCTTCTAAAAAATATTGTCCTGAAGTTGGAGTATCAAGGCATCCTAGAATATGCATTAAAGTTGATTTTCCAGAACCAGAAGGACCAACAATTGCAATAAATTCTCCTTCATCAACTGAAAAAGAAACGCCCTTTAGCGCCCAAGTTTCAACTTCATTTTTGTAAACTTTAGTAATGTTTTTGCATTCAATCAATTTCATCTTCTTTGTAGCATCATTCCTGGAATTTGAAACCTAAATTGAGTGTGATTTTGTATCGCTTGAGTTTTTTGAGTAACTTTTGAAGAAATCACAATGTCTCCTTCTGAAACTCCAGATAAAATTTCGCTCGTAGTATCGTTTGAAATTCCAATTTCAATTGGCTGATTTTTAATTTTGATTTCTTTTGACAAAACTATAGGCTCTCCAATTTTCAATTTATCTTTTATTTCTTTTGGAGCATCTATCAATTGAACATACCTTAAATTTCCCTCTGATTTAATTGCACTGTTTGGTAAAGTCAAAACGTTCGGCTTTTCCTCAATAATGATTTCAGCATTTGCAGACATTCCAGGTTTTATTCTTTCTTCATCTGAATCCAAAACTATTTTTATATCGAAACTCGTCACACCTTGAGATATTGTCCCTACAGAACTAATTTCTGCTACTTTTCCTGTCAAACTTAAATCTGGCAAAGCGTCGAAAGTTAAAATAGCTTTTTGTCCAACTTTCACTTTTGCAGCGTCAATTTCATTTAAAGAAATTTTTATTATTTTTTGTTGAGTTATTAAATGCAAAAGAGCAGTTTGAGTTGAAATGATATCTCCCTCTTTCACATTTATTTTTGCCACGATTCCATCAAAAGGAGCTTTAATGAAATGCTTTTCCAAATTTTCTTTGGCGTCTTTCAATTTATCTTTTGCGTTAGAAAGAGCGTTTTGAGCCAAAGAATAAGCATTTTGAGCTTGAGAGAGCGCGCTTTCTCGCCTTGAAACATTATTTTGAGCTTGAATAATTTGGGTTTCCAAATCTCTAATTTCTTGATTGTCTTTTAAGTTTTCGATTGTCTCTTTTAGTTGTTTGAAAGTATTAACTTCAGGTGAAATTTTGGCATCGTATTTTAATAAAATTTGATTTTGAGAATCTGTAATTACCAAAGAAAAAGGAGGAGTTAAATTCTTTTCGTCTAAAATTTTTTTGTATTTTGAAATCAAATTTGAAGTTTGGCGCAAAAGATCCAAAAGTTTTTGGGAAATTTGATAGCTTTCATTTAAAACAGATTCAATTTCAAAACCTGGAGAATCTAGCGAAATTTTCCAATAATTTTCTCTCTTTTGCTCAAATTCTGATTTTAAACTTTGAAATTTATTTTTTGCTCCTTCTTCAAAATACAAAATTTTCTCTCCACCCAAAGTTTTCACTACAAAATAATAGTAATCAATATCTGAAATTTCATTTTCACCCACAGATATTCTTTCATTTTTAGCACCATAACTGCTGTTTTTAAAAAATTTTTCTATCTCAGAAAACATCGATTGAGCGTCATTGTAAAACAAAGATAAAGAATCTAAAGTGTTTTTATAAGTTGTTTTCAAAGAATTATCACGGTCTTTTTTTACCTTTTCATATTTTTTTTGAAGATTTTCAAGAGAAATTTTGGCATCTTCTAAAGCGCTTTCAGCATCAAAAATACTCTTTTTCGCGTTCGTTAAAGATTTCTCTGCATCTTCAACCGCTCTTTGCGCTAAATCTACTTGTTCTCTTGCGTTTTCTGAATCAAGCTTAATTAAAATATCTCCTTTTTTTACCCTATCCCCTTCTTTACACAAAATTTCTAAAATTTTTCCCGGAACCTCGCTTTTCAAATCAATTTCTTTTTCAGCTTCAACATTTCCAGCACCTGAAACTGACATTGAAATGGTTTTTCTCTCAACTTTCGCTAAAATATAATGATCTCTATTTTCTTTTTTTAAAATCTTGGCAAGACCAAAATAACCCACTAAAAGCAAAATTATCAAAGAAGTAATAATGCATTTTTTCTGAAATAAATTTTTACTCATAGAATTTTATTCTCGATTTTTTGTCGATTTTTCAATCCAGTTTAGAAAATCTCTATTTCCTCTATCAATATCAAAAGAAATAACGCAAGGAACAGAATAAGAATGAATCTCTTTTATTTTCTTGATTATTTTCCCAATCAAACTCTTTTTCGTTTTCGCAAAAATCCCGTACTCTCCGCTCTTTTCAATTTTTCCTTTCCACCAATAAACTGAATCAATCTTAAAAATATTACAACAAGCTGCCAACTTTTCGGAGATTAAAACTTCAGCAATTTTTGTTGCTTCTTTTTTATTTGGCGCAGTAATGTAAACGAAACTAAATTTTTTCATTTTTCAAATAAAATTTTTGCTTCTCTTAAAATTTTCTCTTTATTTGTTGAAATTTTTATTTCTTCAAACTTTTCTTCTAAAACATCTTTTACTAAAACTATACCCTGCGAAATTAATTCATTCGCGATTCGATGATTAACTGAAGGCAAAATTGTTATTGGATAAAGTTTGTTTTTCTCAATTAAAATTTCAAGTCCCCTTCCTTTCGGATACTTCCAGCCCAAAAGTTCAACCCCAACGCACTCTGAATACTTTATCGCTTCTGTGGTAAATTTTGCGTTCGTTACTAAAATGCTTTTGTATTTTACTTTTGAATCAAAAAATTTTCCCTTCTCAATATCTAAAAATCTCGCATAATTTGCTAAAGCGACCTGCAAATCTACTCTTTGTCCAGCTTCATGCCTAAATTTGCACTCCCCAATGTAAACTAAATCTTCCTTTTTTGCCACAAAATCAATTTCATATTTTATGCAAGTTCCAGGAACTATTTGATTTGTTTTAACTTCAAAACCTTCAAATTCAAAAATTTTTGCCACAAACTTTTCAAAGGGAAAACCAGTAGGTCCCAATTTTTCCATTGCTCTTTTTAAATTGAATTTTATCGCGAATTGAGGAGATTCTTCTAATAAAAGTTCAAAAACCCTATCAAAAATTTGAGAAGTTGAAATTCCATCAAAAACTTCTTTTTCAATCTCTTTTGCAATTCTTAAAGCAAGTTCATGAGATGCCCCAACGTTTCTCGCAGACTGATAAACTTTTTGAAAAGAAAATGGCTCTTTTTCGCCCCTTAGATTAATAACAAAAATTTCTTTTTCCATATTTTTAATTTTAAAAAATTTTTTCCAAAAAATAAAAAGGGCGGAAAACCGCCCAATTTTTTTTAGTTCAAAATTCACTTAAAAATTTTAAGAACGAGTTTTTAATAGTGAATCTATTATTTCCAGATCTTTATCCCATCTCTTCTTTGTACCGTGTATTAAAATTATCACTTTCTCTTTCTTTTTTAATTTTTGTTTTATTTGTTCTGCGATTTGCGAAGGTGTCAAAGATTTTTGAGGATGCCAATCGTACGTATCGATATCCCATCCTTCGTCAATTTTTAACCCCATTTCATTAGTGATCATTTTTATTAGAGTACGATTCAAATTTTCTTTCCCACCCGGACACGCAAAGACTTTTGGTTCCACTCCCAGTATTTCTTTAATCAGTTTTTGTGTCATTTCAATTTCTTCCTTTAGTTTGTGTGGATACTTGCGATAAAACGACCCCTTTTTGTGCCAGTAACTGTGATTGTAAACTACCCATCCCTCTTTAATTCCTTCTTTTAAAACTTCTATCATCGAAGAGTTTTTGTATGAGTTTATTAAATGAGCTCCAATCACACTTACGATCACTTTCTTTATTTTCAATTTTCGAATTGTTTCAGCTAGCTTAGAACTTAACGGTGGTACGTCATCAATTCTTAAAACAATTTTATCCCAAATGTTGTTGTGCTTACTTTCACTTTCACTCTGAGAAAATCCTTTTTTGGAAAAAGATAAAATAAAGAAAAAAGTGAAAATTGAAACCAGCCATTTCTTCATTTTGCCCCTCCTTTTTTTAGTTTTTTAAGGTGCTAACTGAATTTAAATTAATATCATAAAAAAAGCATTTTGTCAACTTTTAAAAAACGGCTTTAGATAAATCGAAATGAAGAAAATCAAAAAAATTGCGAAGAATTTAGTGAGTTGCGCAAGAAATGCAAGGATCGTAAACTCTAATTAATGATCTGATTTTTTTAATTTGTTCTTTCCTTTTTAATTTCAAAATTTTTGGCAAAAGTACTTTTAAGTCTTCTTCCATATTGTGCAAAAATTGAGCAGTTGGGGTAATGATGTTGCAGTTCAAAATTCTTCCGTCTTTGTCAATTTCATAATAATGAAAGAGGGTTCCTCTCGGAGCTTCTAAAGCACTCAATCCGCTCACCCCCCCAGAAGTATATCTGGGGGGGTAAATTTCTGGCTTTTCTTCTTTAAGTGGTAATTTCAAAATTTCTTTCAATAATTCTTGAGAAACTTCTAAAAAGTGCAAAACCTCAATTGCCTGAGAAAAGAGATTATGGAAGATGTTTTTAAAATATTCTTTTTCGCTGATTTTTCTTTCTTTTAAAAATTCCTCAAATTTTTCTCTTGGATTCTTTGTCAAAAATTTTCCGTTGTTTTTAATTCTCGCAATCGCCCCCAACATGTAAGCTTTGCCTCTAAACTTCACCCTTTTTACTGGTGGCGATTTCAAATCTTCTTCAATCTGAACTGAGTAAAAATCAGAAAAAGTAAATTTTTCCTCTCCAATTTTGACAATTTTTTCAAGATAATAGGGGTAATTTTTTCCGTTAAAAACTGAGGCAAAAAGAGTTTCCCTTTCAAATTCTGGATATTCAATTTTTTTGAAAGTTTCGATTAATAAATTTGCATCTTCGATTGCCTGGGGAATTTTTTCCAAAATTTCTTCCAACTTTTCTTTTTCTGGAAGTTTTGTAAATCCGCCAACAATCGGGGTTATTGGATGAACAGCTCTTCCACCAACGACCTTCGCTATTTCCAGGGCTACATCTCTAACTCTTAATGCTGCTTTTGACTCTTTTTTAAATTTTTTCAAAAGATCTAAATCATTTTCGATGTTGAAAAAATCTGGCAAAGAGAGAAAAAACAAATGCAAAGTGTGACTGTGAATGATGTTTGCTACTAAAAGCAATTTCCTTAAAAGAACAACTTGTTCTGAAACTTTGACATTCAATGCATTCTCTATCGCAGTGCAAGCTCCCAAAATATGAGGAACAGGACAAATTCCGCAAATCCTTGAAACAACAATCGGTACTTCAAAATATCTCCTGCCAATCAAAATTCCTTCAATTTGCCTCAAGCCCAAAAGAGTTTGAATTTTTAATTCCTCAATCTTCCCAGTTTTTGTTACCTTCGCCCAAAATCCCGCCTCCCCTTCAATTTTGTGAATATGGGGTATTACGATTTTTTTTGTTCTTTTAAATTTGTGATTTACCTCAAGATGCATAATTTTTTAATCTTTCTTCAATATCGTCTCTAATCCCAAAAATTTCTAAATTGTCTTCAATTTCTTCTGGCTTTTTAAATTTTTTCAATGTTTCTAAAAATCCTTTTGGATTGATGTTTTTCAAAATTCCTCGACAACCATAACAAAGCTGATAATTTTCAGGGCAAATTGCACCACAACCTGCCAAAGTTATTGGACCTAAACATGGTTCTTTTTTCCTCAAAAAGCAAGTTTCTTTCCCTTGATGAGGGCATTCTGAACAAATCGGTTTTTGCAAAATTTCTGGAATTTTCCCTTGAATCAATTCTTTTGCATATTTTAAAAATTCTTCGCCATTTATTGGACATCCTGGAATGTAAAAATCAACTTTGACAAAATTATCAATTTCTTTAATTTCTGGATTTTCCACATTTAATTTTTTGTAAATGTACCTTATTGTTTTTTCTTTTCCTTGATAATTTTTCATTTCTGGAATTCCTCCCAAGGAAGCACAGTTTCCCATTGCTACTAAAATTTTTGATTCTTTTCTAATTTTTTTCAATAGCTTTACTTCTTCTTTCTTTATTGGTAACCCCTCAACAAAAGAAACATCAATCTCAACTTTTCCCTTTGGAAAGGGGATTTCTTCTATCAAAGAAAAATCGATCAAATCAACTCCTCTTAAAAAATCAAAAAATTTCTCTCCTAAATCTAGCAAAACGAACTGGCAACCCTCGCAAGAAGTCAAAGAGAAAAATGCAATTTTCGATTTTTTACTTTGAGGTCCTTTTTTGTTCATATACTGGATTATACAAGATTTTACAGTAAATGAAAAAATTAAAAAGAGGGGAAAAGCTCCCCTCTTTCTCTTTTAGCTTAAATTAATGTTTAGACTAACCTTCTTAAGCATCTTAACTCATTCGGGGGAAATAAATAAAACAGAATTGAAATTTTTGCTTTTGGGAAAATTTTTTTCAAGAATTTCTCTATCTTTTTTGCATCTTCTATGTAGTCTGTAAAGAACCAGTACTCTCCTTCTTCACTTTTGTAGCGAACATAGATTCTACCATCAATTTCTGATCTAAGAAAAGTTTCTAAAAATCCGAAAAAATTTAGTTTATCGTATTCTTCAATAACTTTCTCTTCTAAAATCACTACTAAATTCATTTTTTCACCTCCTTATTATTTAATCTAAACTCTTCAATTAAACTATTCAATTAATAATGAAAGGGAAGGCGGTTTAATTAAATATTTTTTGCGAAGCAAGTCTTCAACTCTTTTTCTTGAGGCGCCTAGTTGGGCAATTTCAACAGCTTTTTCTAAATCAATTTCACTCAGTTCTTTCACTAATGAATCAAGAACATTCTCAGAAATTTTGTGAGGAGAGTTCTTCGCAATTTCGTAAGCGACATGTAACCAGATTTTTAAGTTTTCTTTCCTACTTTTTTTGATACAATACCGAATTACACATTCGTTCAGTTCTCCTTCGAAAAGAGCTTTCTCGATTATTTTGTTTATTAGCGTTCTTTTCGTAACAAGATTTTTCTTTTGCTTTCTTTTCATTTTCCCCTCCTTATTTTAATTTTTGAAATTCGAAAAAAGTGTTTTCTCTCACCTCCTTTCTTTTTTGTTTTATTAAAGTACTTTCAAATTTTATTAAAGTACTTTCAAAATTATACATTATTATAAAATTCAAAATCATATTGTCAACTTTTTAAAATACTTAAAATAGAGAAGAGAGGGGGACTCCCTCTCTAAAGCAAAAAATCTTTAGTCTCTAAAGCAGAAAAAATCTTTAGTTTTCTTTTTCTAGAAGCTCCTTGGACCAAATATAAATATAAACTGCTTGTTTGAACCTATCTCCTTTTTCTTGAAGAGCGTATTTTTGTATTTTTTCTTCTGCTTCATTTTGAGGCTGGAAGTCCTTTAAAATTTCGATTATTTTTTGATATTCTGATTCAATTTCTTCTAACGCTTTTTCTGATAATCTGAGCGAAAAATGTGTTTTTAAATCCCTGTCCGCAATTTCAATGATTCTCATTAAGGGCTTTTTGATTTCTTCATAAATTTCTTTAAATGTCTTACCTAATTTCATTTTTTCATCACCTCCTTTTAAATTTTTTTAAAGTACTGTTTTTAAATTTTAAAAATCAAATCCTTTGTTTGTCAATAGTTCGAATATCTGAAAGAAAAATTTTTGTTTTTAATTTATTTCCCAATTTTTTCTCTTATTTCTTTTGCAATCTTTTCCATTTCCTCTTTTTCAATTTTGCGAATTAAAGACAAATCGATTAAAGCTCCGTGGCCATCTTCTGGAAATCTTGGAACTAAATGAATGTGGGCATGAGGGATTTCTTCGCCAATGATAAAAGAAACAACAAATTCTGTTTTCATTGCTTTTTGAATAGCCTTTGCTATTTTTCCAACTACTTCAAAATATTCTCCCAAATACGGCACATCCCAAACCCATCTGAAATGCTCTTTTGGAATTATCAAAGTGTGGCCTGGATTCCTTGGATTAATATCTAAAAACGCCAAAAATTTTTCATCTTCGTAGATTTCAAAACAAGGAATTTCTTTTTTTGCTATCTTACAAAAAATACAATTTTCCATACTTGTAAAAATTTTGCCAAAAAAATGATAAAATAGCAACAATGAAGTTGGGAAAATACATAAAGTGGTTAAAGAGGTTAGTGGAAAGAGAGAGGGAAGCAGAGATTGAAATAATGAAAAAGGAAATTAGAACTCTTTCTGGGAAAGAAAGAGAAAAACGAGGAAGAGCGATTTTGGGTTTGAAAGGGAAAGTGGTGGGAAGGGAATTTTCATTTAAGATAGTGAAATATGGAAGAGAAAGGGAAATTGAAACTGAAATTTCAGTGGGGGATTTAGTGTTAATTTCAAGAGGAAATCCTCTGAGAAGTAATTTAGTTGGAGTTGTTACTGAAAAAGGAAAAAAGTACCTTTGTGTGGCTTTAGAAAAAACGCCTTTTTGGGCTTTCAAAAACGTAAGAATTGACCTTTTTGCTAATGACATTACTTTTAAAAGACAAATTGAAAATTTAGAAAACTTAAAAGAAGAAGGAAGGTTAGCCCTAAAGTATGCTCTAGGAGGAGAAAAACCTTTACCTTCTCAAAAAGTAGATTTTTCTCCAATCGATAAAAATTTAAATGAATCACAAAAATTGGCAGTATCTTTTTCTTTGGGAACTAAAGATTTCTTTTTAATTCAAGGACCTTTTGGAACAGGAAAAACTAGAACTTTAGCTGAAATTGTTTTACAGTTGGTAAAGAGAGGAGAAAAAGTTTTAGTTTGTGCTGAAAGTAATGTCGCGGTCGATAATTTAGTGGAAAAACTAAGAAAGAAAGCAAAAATTGTAAGGTTAGGGCATCCATCAAGGGTAGCAAAAGAACTGATAGACTCTTCGCTTTTTTACCAAATTGAGGAAGATAAAAATTTTCAGAGAATAAAAAAATTGAGAGAAAAAATTGAAGAATTGCTTAAAATCAGAGACCAATTTTTAAAACCTACTCCAGAAAGAAAAAGAGGGTTTAGCGATGAAAAAATTTTAAGGTTGGCAGAAACAAAAAGAACAAAAAGAGGAATAAAACTTGAAGATATAGAATCTATGGCAGAATGGATAAAAATTCAAAGGAAAATTTCAAAAATAATCGATCAAATTTCAAAAATTGAAGAAAAAATAGCAAGGAGGATTTTATTGGAAAGTGAAGTTGTGTTATGTACTAATTCTACAGCAGGTCTTGAAATTTTAAAAGATTTTGAATTCGATACTGCGATAATTGACGAAGCAACTCAGGCGACAATTCCTAGTGTTTTAATCCCAATTTGCAAAGCAAAAAAATTTATTTTGGCAGGAGACCACAAACAATTACCACCTACTGTTTTATCTGAAAAAGCAAAAAAATTGTCTGAAACTTTGTTCGAAAAATTAATCCAAAGATATCCTGAAAAATCAGTTTTGCTTAATGTTCAATATAGAATGAATGAAATTTTAATGGAGTTTCCGAACAAAGAATTCTACGAAGGGAAGTTAATAACTGATGAAAAAGTAAAAAATATTACTTTGAAAGATTTTGGGATAAAAAGACCGAATTTTGGAAATTTTTGGGATGAAATTTTAGACCCAAAAAACGTTATTTGTTTTTTGGATACTTCAAAATCAGAAAGAAAATTTGAAAGAAAAAGAAAAGAATCTACATCGAAAGAAAATCCGTTTGAAGTTGAAATTATAAAAGAACTTTTAGAAAAGATGTTAAAAATTGGAATTAAAGAGGAATGGGTAGGAATAATCACTCCGTATGAGGATCAATTAGATCTTCTAAGAAAAAGTTTGAAAGAAAAAGTTGAAATAAATACGGTCGATGGGTTTCAAGGGAGAGAAAAAGAGATAATAATAATTTCTTTCGTTCGAAGTAGTAAAGAGAAAATTTTAGGATTTTTGACAGATTTGAGAAGATTGAATACTGCAATCACTCGAGCTAAAAGAAAATTAATTTGCGTTGGAGATAGCGAAACATTAAAATCCCACCCTGTTTACGCAAGATTTATTGATTTTATTAAAGAAAAGGGAATAGTAGTTCCCATTTAAATTGCTCTTTCAACTTTCGTCAAAACAAAAATCCCCCACAAGGAGAAGGGGAAATTTTTTTGGTTTTTAAACTATAATATCTTATTTACCTTGCAGTCCAACCACCGTCAATCACCAGTAGACTTCCAGTAACGAATTTAGATTCATCAGAAATCAAATACAAAACTCCGTAGGCAATGTCCATTGGTTCTCCAATGTGACCTATTGGATGGAACGAGGCTAAAACTTTCTTCCCTTCTTCAATTTTCATTCCAGATTGGGTCAAAAAATCCTCAACCATCTTCGTCCAAATTGCACCTGGTAATACCGCATTCACTCTGATTTTATCTTTTGCGTAAATTATGGCATCGTTTTTTGTCATTGTAATCAACGCTCCTTTTGAAGCATGGTAGGGCGGTACATCTCCGTTTCCGATCAATCCATAGACTGAAGAAATGTTCACTATGCTTCCTCCTCCAGCTTTTTTCATGTAAGGAATGACATGCTTTGTGCAAAAGAAAGGCCCTTTAACGTTCACTGCCATCACTCTATCCCACTCTTCCTCTGTTATTTCATGCGTGGGTTTGTTAGGGCCTAAAATTCCTGCATTGTTGACCAATCCGTTTATTTTTCCGAATCTTTTTGCTACTTGAGCGAAAACGTTTTCTACTTCCTTTTCTTTTGTTACATCCAAATGCCAATATTCTGCCTTCCCCCCTCTTTTCTTTATTTTCTTTACTAAATTCTCTCCCTCTTTATCCAAAACATCAGTCACTGCCACTTTTACCCCTTCTTTTGCCAACAATTCACAAATTCCTGCGCCAATTCCCCTTGCCCCTCCAGTAACAATTACAACTTTATTTTTAACCCTCTTTGCCATAATTTTAATTTTTTATTTTTTTCCACCTTTAATTTAAAGCTTTGATTTTTTATTCTACTTTAGCTTTAATCCTTCTAATTCCAGCTCCAGCAGATTCTTCTTTTAAAATTTTAAATTTTCCAAGCTCTGAAGTCCTTTTTACATGAGGGCCAGCACAAATTTCTTTTGAAAAGTCCCCAATAGTATAAACTGTCACTCTTTCTGGATATTTTTCTTTGAAAAAGGCCAAAGCTCCAGATTCTAAAGCTTCTTTTAAACTCATTTCTTCTTTTTTCACTTCTAAATCTTCTTGAATTTTTTGATTTACTAAATCTTCAATTTGTTTCAATTCTTCTTTGGTAAGTTTTCTGGGAAAGGAAAAATCAAATCTTAATCTTTCTGAAGTAATATCTGAACCCATTTGTCTCACTTCTTCCCCCAAAATTTTTCTCAAAGCTGCGTGCAACAAATGAGTTGCGGTATGATGCTTTATCGCTTGATAATCTGGTGTTTTCCCAATTCCTCCAAATTTTTTCTCTGCACCAAATCTTGAAATTTCTCTGTGTTTTTCAAATTCAATCTTAAAACCTTTTTTATCAACAAAAAAGCCTTTTTCTTTTGCCAACTCTTCAGTTAATTCCAAAGGAAATCCATAGCTTTGATACAAATCAAAGGCAATTTTTCCTGAAATTTCTTTTTCACCTGACTTTTTAAGATTTTCTATTTCTGAATAAAATTTTTTCAAACCCTTTTCAAGTGTCTTCTCAAAAATTTCAGCTTCTTTCATTACTACCTCAATAATTTCTTCTTCTTTCTGTTTTACTTCAGGATAAACATTTTCGTAAATTTCACCAATTTTCTTTAAAGAAGAAATTAAAGATTTTATTGAACACCCTGACATTTTCAAATATTTTACCGCCCTTCTCAAAATTCTCCTTAAAACATATCCCCTTTCAACATTAGAAGGTAAAACTCCCTCTGAAATTAAAAAAGCTGCTCCTTTTAAATGGTCTGCGATTATTTTTTGAGCTTTTTCATTAGTTATTCCTTCTTTTTTCAATTCTTCAATTATTGGCAAAAACAAATCTGTTTCAAAAACAGATTTTTTACCTTGCAAAACCAATGCCAACCTTTCCAATCCTGCTCCAGTATCCACAGTCTTTTGAGAAAGTTTTGTTAAATTTCCTTTTTCGTCCAAATAATACTCCATAAAAACTAAATTCCAAATTTCCAAAAATCTATCGCAATCGCATCCTGGCTGGCATTCTTTTCTTTTGCATCCTATCTCTTCTCCAAGATCATAATAAATTTCTGTGCAAGGTCCGCAAGGGCCAAAATTTCCCGCAATCCAAAAATTATTTTCTCTTGAAAGCTTAAAAATTTTTCTTTCATCAATTCCCAATTCTTTCCAAATTTCAATCGTTTCTTTGTCTTCTGGAATTTCTTCGTCACCCTCAAACACAGTAATAAAAAGTTTTTCTTTCTCTATCCCAAAAACATCGACTAACAATTCCAAAGCAAAAGAAATTGCCTCTTTTTTCCAAAAATCCCCAAAAGACCAATTTCCTAACATTTCAAAAAAAGTAAGAGATCTTGAATTTTCTCCTACTTTCTCAATGTCAACCGTTCTAAAACATTTTTGACAATTCACCACTCTTTTGTGAGGAGGAATTTTTTCGCCTAAAATATAGGGTTTGAAAGGTACCATCCCAGCTGAAACAAAAAGCAAAGTAGGATCGTAAAAAGTAAGGGGTACCCCTGGAATTTCAACGTGATCTTTCCCAATAAAAAATTCAATGAATTTTTTCCTTATTTCAAAAGAAGTCCACATTAATCTTTATTTTATTACAATTTTTCTTCTCCCTGAAGTTTTAAAAATTTTGGGGATTTTAATTGTCAAGAGTCCATCTTTCAAAGAAGCTTCTATTTTCTCAAAATCAACCTCAATCGGAATTTTCACTATTCTTGAAAATTTTCCCCAAAAACATTCTTGAATTAAATAATCTCGTTCTTCCTCAGGAACTTTTCTTTCACCTTCAATCACGATCTGATCACCTTCAGCATAAATTTCCAAATCAGTAGGTTTTACCCCTGCCAAAGGCACTTCCAAAACTAGATAATCTTTTGTTTGATACATGTCGACCGGAACCTCCCCTTCTTTTTCCAACCAATCTTTATTTTTAATTTCCTCTTTTTCTTCTTTTATTTCTTTTTCCCTTTTTAACTTTTCTAAAAATCCCATTTTTTATTTTTTATTTTTGTTTTTTCAACCTTTGGAAAAGAGAATGTACTAAGACTCCTACCCCTCCTAAAAACAGAATTATCCAGAAATAGTAAGAAAAAGCCAAAATTTCTTCTTTTATTAAATTAATAGAAAAATTAAACACAAAATGCAAGAGAGAGGCTAAAAGAACACCTAAAAATAAAATTAAAATCTTTCTTATTTCAAAATAATAAATCGACACAAAAAAACCAAAAATTGCAGATGACAAAGAGTGCAAAAACACAGGACCTAAAAACCTCAAAAGAGTGAAGAAAAATATAGAAGAAAAATAAAGCTGGGGAAGTTGAAATTGTTGAGGTTGTAAATTCAAAATAGCAAAGAAATTTTCGCAAGCAGCAAAACCTAAAGCAGAAATTATCATATAAATCATTCCGTCTACAGGTTCGTCAAATTCTTTGTTTTTGAACACAAAAAAGAAAATTGGCAAAAATTTAAAAAGCTCTTCCAAAAAAGCAATTACAAAAAAATTTTCCAAGAAAAAAAGATAAGGCTCTGGAACGTTTAAAAAAGAAAAAACTTCTAAAAAGAAAGATTGGAAAAAGAATGCAGGAAAAACAAAAAGAACGCCTAAAGTAAAAACTAAAATCACCATTCTTTTTGGCTCTGGCCTTTGGTCTTCTCTTAAATAAAAAGAAAGCCATAAAATTGGGGGTAAAATTCCAAAAACAAAAGATAAAAAATAATGGATTATTTCCTGCATTTTTCAGTTAGCCAAAAACCCATGTATTTTTTCAGCATTAATCTCGTTTGAGCGTCCAAAGCAGGAAAGCATCCAAAAACTATTAAAGTTACTGGAATAAAAAGCCATTGAAAAAATATAGAAATTCTTTTTAAAAATTTTTTTGGACTAGGTGGTAGCAAAAGCAAACTTAAAAAAGCACAAAGAAAAATTCCAAAAGAGGCCACGACCATTAAATTTTGAGTAAAAGTTGGTAAATTAAAACCCAAAAAAGTTTTGTGAAATTCTTTACCACCTAAAGTTGGAGTTAACCATCCCAAAAGAAAAATTAACAAAGAGGCAACCGCCCAAGACCAAAATCCTTCCAAAATCACAAAAGAATGGAAAATTTTGGTAAAAAGGGAGATTTTTTTGTTTTTTAAAAAATTAAAAATTACAAAAGGAATATTTTCTGCACCCCAAGCCCATCGTCTTTGTTGCTTGTACTGATTGACAATCGTAGAAAAAAGATTTTTTCCCAAAACTGCGTCCATGTAAACAGGATAAAACAAGGGAATAGTTTGAAAATTACCATCGAAAGCAAAAAAACATTTCCAAAAAATTCTTGAATCGTCAGAAACTACTTCTTTTGGAAAGCTCACTTTTTCAAAAACTTGCCAAGGTAAAGAATGAGAAGAATAAGTTACCAATTGTTCTGGCCTTGATTGTTGAATCATTTGCCAAAAAGTATTTGAAGTAGCGACAATCCTTGAAAAAAAAGGAGCTTGCCATATGTTGTTGTTGTAAACTGGAATTGGCTGGAAAGCAAAATTTGGTTTCTTTTTTAACCTTAAATACCAGAAAGTAACTATTGAGAAATAATCTATTTCAGGTTTGGTATCAATGTCAAAAATAGAAACAATAAGATTTTCTTTTTTTAAATCGAGCTTTTCAATTTCTTTTTTTAGGTTTAAGATCGCAAAATTTACATTGGCTCCTTTCCCTTTAACTTCTCCTGGCAAATCTTTAGGATGCACAAAAACGAAAAATTTAAAAAAATCTTGAGAATAAATTTTTTGAAGTTCCTTTGCCATTTCAATTTGTTTTTCTCCTCCTCTCTCTTCGACTGCCAAAACCAAAATCATTCTATCTTTTGGATATCTCACATAATTTTTCAAATGCAATATCGAATCTTCAACTATTTCTCTTCCTTCCCTAAAAAAAGGAAAAATCACAATGTGGTAAATTTCTTTGAATTCAGGAAAGTATATTTTTAGTTTTTCAAACCAGTTAATTTTTAAATTTTTCTTCATTTTTAAATAAGAAGCAACTTGATGAAAAGAAAAATAAACTACTCTCAAAAACCAATAAAAATCAAACAGAATAATAAAAATTGCAATTACAACTGGTAAAAAAACCGCTCCAACGATCACGAAAATTAAAGTTCCCCAAGATAAAAATCCCGGCAAAATTTCCAAAATTCTGTAAATTCTTCTGTCTTTTTCATCTTTTAAATCATCCGCTCTTCCTATGTCTAAGTACTCCATATTTTGAAATTTTACCAAACTCAAAACCAAAGCTTAAAACTTAAAAAAAATCATTGTTCTTTTTAATTTTTTACTTTTTGATTTTTGATTTTTGATTTTTGATTTATCATTTAAGATATTTTTCCTTTGCAATTTTATGTTCTAAAAAAGTTTTACTAAAAATTGTTTTTCCTTCTGGAGTAGTAAGATAATACCAGTAATCTGTTTCTTTTGGATAAATTACAGCCAAAATGCTTTCTAAACCTGGGTTGCAAATTGGAGCAGGCGGTAAACCAGGGTATTTATAAGTGTTGTAAGGGGAATCGATTTGAAGATCTTCTAAAGTAATTTTTGTCGTTTTTTTTCCAGTAATGTAAGTTATCGTTGCGTCAACTTGCAAAGGCATTTTTACTTTCAATCTTTTCCACAGAATTCCAGCAACAATTTCTTTGTCTTCTTTTGTCTTCACTTCTTTTTCCACTAAAGAAGCCAAAATTATTACATCTTTCAAGCTTTTTCCCTGCCTTTCAATTTCTGGTAAATAAGGAGCAATTTTTTTATTAAAATTTTCTCTCATTACTTTCACCAAATCTTCTGCTTTAAAATCTATCGGAAGATAATAAGTATCTGGAAATAAATACCCTTCAAGTTCATCTGGTAAATCAACTTTTAGTTTTTCTTCGATATCTTTTATCGTAAAGCCCTCAGGAATTGTGATTTTCACTTTTGCAGTCTCTCCTTTTGTGAATTTTTCAAGAATTTGGGGAATTGTCATTGAAGGACTCAATTCATACTTTCCTGTCAAAATTTTCTTGTGTTTTCCTTTTAAAAAAGCGTATATTAAAAACAAAAATCTATTTTTAATAATTCCTTCTTTTTCTAATTTTTCAGCAATTTCAAGAACTCTCTCCCCTTTTTCTATGGAAAAAATTTTTTCTTGAAAAATTGAACTTTTTGGTGAATAAATCTCTTTTAAAACAAAAACAAAAGTTAAACCAAAAAAAGAGATTAAAAATAAAAAGTAAAAAAACAAAATTTTTAAGTTTTTAATGAGTTCCATGTTTCAAAAAATTTTATTAAATTTGTTGATTTTTTCAATCTGAAAACTTAAAATTTCTTTTAATGAATTATTTTATCATCACTTTTGGGTGTCAAATGAATAAATCAGATTCAGAAAGAATTGCTTCTGTGTTAGAAAAGATGGGTTACGAAAGAGCTTCAAATGAAAATGAAGCGGATTTGATAGTGGTAAACATGTGTTCTGTGAGGCAATCTGCGGTAGATAGGGTTTATGGTTTGGCGAAAAAATTTACCAAAATCAAAAATCAAAAATCAAAAATCAAAACTTTACTAACAGGATGCATTTCAAAAAGAGATTTTTTGAAATTTCAAAAATTTTTTGATTACATTTTGCCAATTAAAACTTTAGAAATTTGGCCTGAGTTTTTGAAAAAAGAAAGTTTTCATTATTTACCAAATCAAAGAGAAAAAGAATTTTTTGAAAAATTCAAATGTGATTATTTGAAAATTGAACCAAAATACGAAAAAAATTTTTCAGTTTTTATTCCAATTTCAACAGGTTGCGACAATTTTTGTTCTTATTGTGTTGTTCCTTACACAAGAGGGCCTTTAATTTGTAGGCCTCACGAAGAAATTTTAGAAGAAACAAAAGAAGCTGTAAAAAATGGAGCAAAAGAAATCTGGCTTTTGGGACAAAATGTTAATGATTATAAATCGCGAATGGACACGAATATAAATTCGCGAATATTCGCGAATAAAATTAGTGCAAATTTGCAAGATATAAATTTTGCGAAATTGTTGAAAATGATAAACGACATTCCCGGAAATTTTTGGTTGCGTTTTACTTCTCCTCATCCAAAAAACTTTTCCGATGAACTCATTGAAACTATGGCAAAGTGCGAAAAATTTACTCCTTATTTGAATTTGCCTTTGCAATCTGGAGACGATGAAATCTTAAAAAAAATGAGAAGAAATTACACCGCAAAAGAATACAAAAATTTAATCAAAAAAATAAGAAAGATTTTCAAAAAAATTAGAAGGTCAATTTACAAAAAAGGTTTTCCAGAAGGTTTTGCCCTAGAGGATACAATTTCAATTTCAACTGATATTATCGTCGGCTTTTGCGGTGAAACAGAAAAACAATTTCAAAACACAGTAAAACTTTTCAAAGAAGTAAAATTTGATATGGCATACATTGCTCAATACTCAGAAAGACCAGGAACTTTAGCAGAAAAATTTGAAGACAATGTCCCAAAAAAAGAAAAAGAAAGAAGATGGAAAGTGCTACAAAAAATTTTGGAAAAGTTTGCCTTAGATTTTAATAAAAAATTTGTAGGGAAAAAAGTTTTAGTTTTGCCAGAGGAATTCAAAGATGGATTTTTAATTGGAAAAACAAGACATCACAAAACTGTAAAATTCCAAGGAAAAAAAGATTTAATCGGAAATTTTGTCTTAGTAAAAGTTGAAAAAGCTTTTCCTTGGGGATTAAAAGGAAAGTTAATCGAAAAAATAAAATGAAAAAAATAATTGTCATTTTAGGAGCTACAGCTTCTGGAAAATCTGATTTGGCAGTAAAAATTGCTCTTTGGTTTTCATCAAAAAAAATTAAAAAAGAATTTAAAATTGAAGGAGCAGAAATAATTTCTGCTGACTCAAGACAAGTTTATCGGGGAATGGACATTGGAACTGGAAAAATTACCAAAGAAGAAATGAAAGGTATTCCTCATCATCTTTTAGATGTTGCTTCACCAAAAAGAAATTTTACTGTCGCTCAATTTGTGGATTTAGCAAAAAAAGCAATTTCAAAAATTTTCAAAAAGAAAAAAATCCCAATAATTTGTGGTGGCACTTGGTTTTACATTTATGCTTTGGTTGACGGTTACACTTTTCCGAGGGTGAAACCTGATTGGAAATTGAGAAGAAAATTGGAGAAAAAAAGCAAAGAAGAACTCTTTGAAGAGTTAAAAAAATTGGATCCAGAAAGAGCGAAAACTATCGACCCTCACAACAAAAGAAGATTAATTCGGGCAATAGAAATTGCAAAAAAACTCGGAAAAGTTCCTCCTTTAAAAAAACAACCTCTCCCCTACCCTGTTTTGTTTTTAGGAATTGAGAAAAATTTTTCTGAATTGAAGAAATTAATCGAAAAAAGACTATTAAAAAGATTAAAGCAAGGAATGATAGAAGAAGTAAAAAAATTGAGAGAAAGCGGAGTTTCATGGAAAAAGCTTGAAAGCTTTGGCTTGGAATACGAATGGATTGCAAAATATTTGCAAGGGAAAATTGAAAAAGAAGAAATGATAAAAAAATTGCAAAAGGACATTGAAAAATTTGCAAAAAAACAAATTAAAGTTTTCAAAAAAGACGAAAGAGTAGTGTGGATTAAAAATGAAAGGGAGGCAAAGAAAGCAGTAAGAAAATTTTTGGAAAATTAAAAAAGGGAAGGCTTTTTCGCCTTCCCTTTTAAAAAGGAGCGAACTTATTTATAAAATGGAGGGATCACAATCGGGGGTCGTGTTAAAACTGTGGGAGGTCTAACAGGAGGTGCAACCGGGGCAGGTCCACGAAAGTGAATTTTGTTTTTGTGTCGTTCGATATGAAGAAAAAATAATGGCGGCGGTGGCGGTGGTTCTACATAGATATAACGTTCAATAACGAGAGGTTCTCGTTCTATTATTACTACTTTTTCTTTCTGTTTCTCCTTTTCAGAAATGGGTATCAAATTACCACATGAGGGTAGCAACACAAATATCCCTCTCTCACAATTTAACAAAATTCCTTTTTTCGTATTTCTTAATACGGTCTCCTCTACCACGATTTTTCCATCTTTGGTTTGTGTCATCATTTTAACCCTCATTCCTTTCTTCAAGATCACCTCTTTCTGATATTGGGACGAGCATTCCCCCGTAATAATCTCACGCCAATCCATTGCAAAACCTACTGTTCCAAACAAAAAAATTAAAACAACCACTAAAAATAATCTTTTAAAGGGCGAGAGCATTTATCTCACCTCCTTTTTAATTTTTATACTGGTATCTTACCAAATTTTTTCTTCTTTGTCAAGAGTCGCTTTTACTGCCATCCTTTTTATATCTTTTCCCGGAGGCCAACAAGAAATTAAAACCAAAAAATTTTCAGAATTATCTTTCCAAGGAATTTCTTGTCCTTTTTTTAAAATCATTTTTTCTTTGACTTTGTATTTATATTTTTTCCCGTTAAAATAAACAAAAATTTCGTCCCCTTCTTGTAAATACTGCAATTTTGTAAAAACCCAATCGTACATTATTTTGGGCCAGTTTGGTGGGGCTGAATGTCCCAAAATTATTGTCGCTCCCTTTTCGCCTGGCAAAGCTGAACCTGGAAACAAAACCACTCCTTTTTTCAATTGATTTGTCACTTCTTTTTCGTTTTTTGCCAGAACTATTGGGGCTGAAACTTCAATCTTTGGGATTTCAATTTTGTTTTCAAAAATAATTTCTTGAGATGAAGTTTCCTCTGTTTTAATTTTTCCTGGAAGCTCTACTGAAAAATTTTCTTTTTCTTTTTTTTCTTCAAGTTTTAAAGTCAAAAAATCCCAAATCACTTTTGGATTAAACAAAAAAGAAATTTTTTGCCAATTGAAAATCAAAAAACTTAAAATGAAAAATATCAAAAAATATTTGATAAAGGTTTTTCTTTCCATAAAACTTTAATAGATGGCAAAATTGTGAGGAATATTAGAGATAATTTCAACTTTCTCGTAAGAAATCAAAATGATTAAAACTGCTAAAAAAACAAAAGCTTTTGGGAGCAAATCCGCATAATCTATTGCAAACTTTCTGTACAAAAATATATCAGAAAAAATTGCTACAAACAAGATAAAAATTATTGAAGCTAAATTCAAATAAATGAAAAAGTCAACGATTTTGTGATATTTAAAACTCAAAAAAGACAAAGTTTGAAATTGAATTTTTTCAGGAAGATTTTGGGGTGTTTCTGTAATTTTTGCAATCTCTGAAGTTGAAATTTCAGAAGTTGCAACTTGAAAAGTGGAACTTTCTAGCGCAATTTTTGGAGAAGTAGTAGTTCCTTCTTTAAGAATTTTCTCTTTTTGGTTTTCAATTAAAGGAGGTGGTGGAGTTTTTTTTGCAATGTTGGGTTTTGTTTCTTTTTTAATTTTCTCTGATGGAGAAACAGTAACAACTTTTGGGGCGCTTTTTTGTTGAGGCTTTTTTGTTCCAAAAAATTGAACCACAATTGTCACTTCTGACCCTTTGAAATTCCCTTTTGCAATTCCAATTCCCATTTCTTCAAAACGAGGGTTTAACAAATTCTCTCTATGAGAATAAGAATTCATCCAGGCTGAAAATACTTCTTCAGAATCTAAAAACCCAATGGCTAAATTTTCTCCCGCAACTTGAAAATCATAACCTACTTTTTTTAACCATTCCCAAGGAGGATTTCCATCAGGATCTTGGTGGGAAAAGTATTGCCTTTCTAACATGTCCTTTGCTTTAAGTTGAGCAGCCAATGTCAAAAGAGGATCTTCTCTCAAAGGTAAAACGTTAAATTTTTCTCTTTCTTTGTTGGTGAGAGAAAACAAAACGTTTTTTGAAATTTCAGCAAAAAAAGGAAATTTTGGAAAAAAAATGAAAAAAGGAAAAATAATAAATTTCAAAAAAATCAAAAAGAAAAGATAAGAAAACAAAAACCTACTCTCTAAAAATTTAGGATAAAAATTATTTTCAGCACAAGGCCAAAAAAAGATTTTGATTTTTTCTACAAACTTCATTAAAAAATTATAGCTAAAAATTGGCATTTTGTCAAGAAAAAGACTTTTTAAAAACCCCCTCTTTTGAGGGGGCAATTTTTTATTGAAGCCATTTTTTGATGTTGTGTTCTTTAATTTTAGAGTTTAAGATTTTTTGAGCCTTAAACGCTCGATATTCTATTTTTCTTTTCTCTAAAAACTCTTCAAATTTTAGAATTTTTTCTTTGAGAGTAAAAAGTAAAGTAATCGCAAAAATTGAAGGTAAAAAGAGGGAAGGTAAAATGTTATCTACAAGACCAGTCGGAGCTTGAGTAGCAGAGGCTAAAACTTCTTTTTTCCAAACAGAAACGACGCATTCTCCTGTAGTTTCTCCTCCCTCAAAATAAACTTTTGCAGTGTTTGTTAAATCAGTTTTTCCATATCCAAAACTCTCTTGATCTGGCAAATCAACAACATAAGATATAATTTTTGTTTCCCCTTGTCTTAAATCTCCCAAATTTATACCTTCTTTCAAGTTTCCTGAAAAAGGAATACCGTTAATTTTCAAGCTATTTTCTCTGATTTTCATTTTTTCTGAACCTTCATCTTTTACCCTCACGTTTTTCATTTCAGAATTAGCAAAGATTCTAATTTGAAATTCCAGAACATCTCCTGGTTTAGCTGAAACTACTTTTTGAAATCCGGTTCCTTGAGAAACGTTTCTTGCTAATTTTTCTACTGTAGGAGCTTGAGCTCCTAAAACTTTTCTCACAAAAACTGAAACTGAATCTTGAGCTTTCCCTCCTTTTCCGTAACAAATTAAAGTGAAAGTTTTAGTTCCCAAAGTTAAGTTTGATACTATCTCTGAACCAGAAAGAGGCTTTGATCCTGACCAATCGCCAGAAGCTTCGCATCTTTCTGCATTAAAAGAATTCCAAGATAATGTTACAGAAGCTCCTTCATTAACTGTAACTGAATCATCTCTGCCGTTTACTTTCAAATCTACGCTAGGACCTTCGCACTTTGTAGTGAATGTCTTAATTTCTCCGCAAGAAGTGTCGTTTTGATTTTCATGTTTAACGCATGCTCTGTAATAGTAAGTTTTGCAAAGTTCCAAGTTTGAAATTGTAGCTGTAAATTCTCCTGTCCCGTATTTTTTTTGAGTTTGTGTTTTATACCCTAAATTTGAATTCTCTCCATACTCAAACCAAACCAACAAATTTGGATCTCCCCCATCATCAGTTACTTCACCATACAAAGTAGCATCAATGGCAAAAGAAAAAATAGGAATTAAAACCAAAATCGCTCCTAACAAAGAAATTATTCCTTTATCTAATTTTTGAATTTTTTCTGCCACCATAATTTTATTCAAATATAACAAATTTTTAAAAATTTGTCAAGACCTTTTACCAAGTAATTGGTCTTGTAATTACCCTCGGCGTTCCTGGATTTTGCAACGTAACGCTTACTGAATCTGACGCTTCTTTTCCAGAAGAATTCCTGCAAACTAAAGTGAAATGATAAGTTTTAGGAGTAGAAAGTGTAATTTGCTCTGAACCAGAAAGAGGTTTTGATCCTGACCAATCGCCCAAAGCTTGGCAAGAATCAGCATATTGTGAAGTCCAAGAAAGAGTTATAGTTTTTTGTGAATAAGAAAGAGAAAGAGAACCATCAAACCCATTCACTTTCAGATCAACTTGAGGATTAGGTTGGGGCTGTGGCTGAGGTTGTGGTTGTGGAGCAGGTTGGTAATCGTACTCGTATTCGTAATCTTCGTAAACAAAGGTGAATGAAGGGTAGTAATAATTGTACCAATAGTAGGGGTAGTAGTAATAGTCGTAATAGTAGTAAGGGTAGTAGTCGTAATAATAGGAATAATAGGGGTAGTAGTAACTATAATCGTAGTAGGAGTAGTAATAGGGGTAAGTGTCGTAGTAATAATAGTAGTAGGGATAATAATAGTAGTAATAATCGTATGGATAACCCCAATACAAATCAATCCCCCAATTCTCAATCCTCCAATCTGACCCTTTGGTTTCATTAACTGAAAATCCAAACAAAAAAGTTCCAATCAATCCAAAAAGAATAAAAGTTGTTAAAATTTTTACTTTTGACATTTTTTTATTTTTTCTGCCAACCTTTTTTGAGCAATTTTTTCTCTTATTAATGCGAAATATTTTTCAACTAAAACTGCAGCAAAAGTAGCTATCAACCCAAAAACCAGCATTAAAACTGGCACTAAAGAATTTAAAATTCCATCAGAAATTCCAGTTGAATACTGAGTTGGAGTTGTTGTTCCTAAAACTTGGCCTTGACATTCTGTTTTGATTTCTTTTTCTGCTCCAAAACTCTCCCCTGCTTTATTTCTCATTCCCGCTCTGTAATAGTAAGTAGTACAAGGTTCTAAGTTTTCAACTTTAATGCAATATTTTTGAGGTTTATCTAATGTAATTTCTTGAGTTCTTTGAGTGTATTTACCAGAGCTCGTTCCATACTCAAAAAAAGCAGCCACTTTTTCATCTCCTCCCATATCGACTACTTCTCCAACAAAAATTATGTTTCTTCCTTCAACTTTTGTTTTTTCAGGGCAAGTGTCTTGTGCTAATGCGGTATTCGAAATTAAAAATAATGCGCTTGAAATTAATGTTGATATTATTAAAAATGTTTTTTTCATGGTTTGTTTTATTTTTGACTAATTTACCTTTGACCTTTTATAAAAAATAGCAAATTTTTTTAAATTTGTCAAGAGCAAATTTTTGAAAAAGGGGGGCAAGGTAATCCCTCCCCCAAGCTTTTTAGTAAGTTAAAACAACACCTTTTGTAATCACTCTTGGCGTTCCAGGAGCTTGCAAAGTCACTTGAACTGAATCTGATTTTTCTATCCCTGTGGCAGAATTTTTACAAGTTAAGGTAAAGTAATAGGTCTTTGGTGAAGAAAGAGTAATCTGCTCTGAACCAGACGTGCTTTTTAACCCTGACCAATCTCCGGAAGCCTGGCAAGAATCAGCGTACTGAGAAGTCCAAGACAAAGTTATCGTTCTGTTTGAGTAAGAAACAGTAATCGGTCCATCAGATCCGTTTGCTTTCAAATCAACTTGAACTGAACAAGGGGTAGTAAAAGTTTGATCTTGTCCGCAGGCTGTATCGTTGTAATTTTTGTGTCTAGCGCAAGCTCTATAGTGGTAAATGGTGCACTCTTTCAATCCTGAAACAGTATAACTAAATTCTCCAGTTCCGTATTTTTCTTGTACAGGAGTAGTCCAGCCATATCCTTGAGTTTCTCCGTATTCAAACCAAACCAACAAGTATGGATCTCCCCCATCGTCCACAATTTCTCCCCTCAATGTCGCACTCACTGCCAAAACTCCCTTTACCAATAAAACTCCAAAAATCAAACTTGCTAAAGTTAAAAATAAAATTTCTTTTCTCATTGTTTTTTAATCTTTTCTCGACCTTTTATTTTTTATAATTTTAACAAATTTTTTTAATTTGTCAAGACCTAAAAAATTCTTTTAAAATATTTTAATGACGATCTCCTTTCAGCGATAATTTATGTTTTTAATAAATAAAATTTTTTAATTTAATTGGAGATGAAATTAGAATTTTTAAATATAAAAATTCTTGAACTTAAATTTTAAGAAGCTTTAAAAAATTTAAAAATTTGATTTTTTATTGGGAAAAGTTTTAAAATTTATTAAACTTAAATGATTTCGCCAAAAAAAATTAAAATCGTCATTACTGGAGGGGGGACAGGAGGGCATATTTTTCCTTTGGTGGCTTTTGTGAGGTTTGCTAAAAAATTTTTTGAAGAATTAAATTTTGCTCCTGTTTTTTATTATGTGGGGCCTGTAAACGAATTTGTAAGAAAAGCTTTTCAAAAAGAAGGGGTGAAAATTTTTTCTGTTTTTTCTGGAAAAATAAGAAGGTACATAACTTTTTCTTCTGTTTTTTTGAATTTTTTAGATTTTTTTAAAATTTTGCTTGGATTTTTCCAATCTCTTTTTTTGCTTTTTTTCATTTGGCCAAAATTTATTTTTTCAAAAGGAGGTTTTGGATCTTTTCCAGTTTGTTTAGCAGGAAAATTTTTTGGAAAAAAAATTTTTCTCCACGAATCTGATTCAGTTTTGGGTTTGGCAAACAAAATTTTGGCAAAGTTTTCAAAAATAGTTTTTGTTTCTTTCAAAGAAACAGAAGTTATTCCTCCTTCAAAGAAAGTTTTTGTAGGAAACATTGTAAGAAAAGAAATTTTGCAAGGTGACAGAGAAAGAGCAAAAAAGAAATTTTCTTTGGTAAGAGACAAAAAAATAATTTTGATTTTGGGAGGCTCCCAGGGAGCTCAAAGGATTAACGAAAGAATTTTTGAAGCTATCAATTTGTTTTTGGAAAATTTTGAATTAATTCATCAAGTTGGGCCAAAAAATATCGCTCAAGCTAAGGCCTTAGCTGAGTTTTTAATAAAACCTGAACTAAAAAAATACTATCATCCTTTTGGATTTTTGGAAGAAGAAGATTTAGCAGATGCGCTTTCTGTTTGTGACCTCGTAATTTCTAGAGCTGGAGCTGGAGCAATTTTTGAAATTGCTTTAGTTGGAAAGCCTTCTATATTAATTCCTTTGAAAGAATCAGCTCAAAACCATCAATTGTACAATGCTTACGCTTTCGTAAAATCTGGAGCTTGTATTGTAATTGAAGAAGAAAATTTCACTTCGAGGTTTCTTTTTGAAATTGTAGAGTCTCTACTTTCTGATGAGAAAAAATTAAAAGAAATGGAGGAAGCTGCAAAAAATTTTGCTCCAAAAAATACTCTTGAATTAATCCTGAAAGAAATTTTTAGATCGATTTAAAAAATAATTTTCTTAATCCGATTTTTGCCAAAAAAGGAAAAGAAAGAGCAAAAAGCGGAGCTTTTTTACCAAAAATTTTAGCTTTCTTTTCCAAAATTCCCTTTTTGAATTCTTCTAAATTTTTTGCTCCTTCAATCTCTGTAAAAGCTGAACCAACATCAAAGCAAGAATGTGCATCACTTCCAGCTCCCATCGCTAATTTGTGTTTTTTTGA
>Ga0080004_1126647_pt1 | contig 33799 bp, 38 predicted proteins | sample WasSprMetagenome_FD_69207 | JGI IMG/M metagenome (GOLD analysis project Ga0080004, IMG submission 69207) | Sulfidic aquatic microbial communities from Washburn Spring, Yellowstone National Park, USA - WS (SPADES assembly) (version 2) | ecosystem: Environmental > Aquatic > Thermal springs > Hot...
CGTAAGTAACGAAACGTTAAAAAATCTCCGAGGTTATTCCAAAATTAGCCGAGGTAGCTCAGCCTGGGAGAGCGCCCGGCTGAAGACCGGGTTGTCGCCGGTTCAAACCCGGCCCTCGGCATCAGAATGTTGATTTTCACCAGACCTGCGACAGTTTGATGGTTTCCTTTTCGGAAGGAATTTTCCGGTTGTTTGCTGATATTGTTGGTATTCTTTGCCGAATCTTTTTATTAGGAGCTCCTCTTCTATGCTTGCTATTTGAATATATCCTGGAATGGCAATTAACGGAATTATTGCCACTAGGTTGAGTAGTGTGAGGGGTAGGCTGATAAATAGGATGAGGTAGGCTAGGTAAGATGGGTGTCGAACGTAGCGGTAGGGTCCCCAGGTTACGAGCTTATGGTTTTCTGGCATTTCCCATGAAGTTGCGTATCTTCCTCTTGCTAGGACACTCCAGGTGGAGAGGAAGTAGCCGAGGGCTGTTAATAAGAGGCCAAGGGCTTGCACCAAAGAGTCGAATGGGAAGTGTAGTTGAAGCCAAGAATCAGTTAAAAGTTTGTGAAAACCAGTAAATGCGAGAACTATGTATAAGGCTGATTCCATGAAGAAGGCGAAGGTTCCGAGTGCTGCAAAAACGAAAGGCGGATCCCTCGGGGATTCCACCTCGGCTTTATACTTGAGCCCCTCTTTTATTTTACGATATTTCTTAAGATTATACAAGTTTATGCCATAAAAAATTATTAGACATGCAGCTAGAAAAACAGCCACCAAAGTTTCAGGAAGCATAAACTAATGACAAGTTTTGGTTTTAATAAAGTTTCTTGAAATGATTATCGCCTATTCTTTTTAACCTTTCCCTTTTCGATGTTTTCAGCTATTTTTTCCCAGTCTATTTTGAACATTATGGCGAGAACTATTACTAGCATGATTATTGCTAGTGTCATGCTTATTAGGGCGGTTATCCAGTCGCTTTCTATTCCAAATATTTGCTCAATTATTGTTATGGCGTAGCGGGAGCTGTAGGCTATTATAAGGCTCATGCAAATTTTCCCGATCAGTGCTGGGATAAACGCCTTTAATAGGCTGTAATGCATCACACCAAGCGGTATAAAAAGCAAGTCGTCCGGCAGCGGCGTTAGAGCAAAAAGGAATACAGCAATAGGACCATATTTTCCGAAGATTCTCAATAGAGCTTCCATCTGGCGTTTGCGCTTCTCGCTTATGACTTTTCTCCCTCCAAGCCCAAGCAAGTAGCCTGAAAACTCTCCTACGGCTGAGCCTGCCCCAGATGCTAAAGCGATTAATATTGGGTCGAAGAAGGGGGCTATGGTGAAGATAACCAGAGTATACGGTATTGGAAAAAATATTGACATTGAGCCTAATAGGCTTATTAGAAAGATGCCAAGATAACCGTACTGCACAGCAAAAATTTCCAGCCAAAGTTGAAGCTGTTGGAATATATCCGCCATCGACAAGCCTTAGCCTCCCTTTTTCTTAAGGTCTCTGGCTTTAAAGATTTTTCATAGGATTGGCTTTTATAGCATCAAACTTAAATTTACCCAAAGCCAGAATAAGAGTTTCATGCTTAGGAGAGAGTTGAAGAGGTTTGGCTCCGGAAGAGAAGCGGCTTATATGGATTGCCCGTGACCTTTCAAAGTGCAGCGGCTGCAGAAAATGCGAAATAGCCTGTTCACTTTTCCATGAAAAGCGCATATGGCCTGAAGCCTCCCGCATTAGGGTTTTCATGCTCGCCCCTGGAATAGAGTTCCCCCACGTCTGTGCTCAATGTGAGGATTATCCATGTATTCAAGCTTGCCCAGTTAACGCCCTATCAGTAAGCAGGGAGACTGGCGCCGTAATTGTGGATTCCAGTGCTTGCATTGGTTGCGGAAAATGCATTGAGGCTTGCCCTGGAAAGATTCCGCACATGCATCCTAGAGAAAACAAGGTTTTAATCTGCGACTTGTGTGGCGGCGACCCGCAATGTGTCAAGGTCTGCCAAGAAGGACTTTGGAACGCTTTAAGGATTGTGCCTAGGGGAAATTACTCCTACAAGCTTTATGCCAGAACCCCGGAGGAGATTGCTCGAGATTTAGCTGTTAAAATTTTCGGCGAAGAGGGAGAGCGATACATATGATTATGGGGTATGCTGGAAAATTCCTGGAGGTTGACCTCTCCGCCAAAAGCTTCAAAGAAGTGAAGTTCAGCGATGAAGTTTTGAAAGATTATATTGGCGGTAGGGGATTAGCAGCTAAAATCCTTTGGGACAGACTTGGCAGCAAGTGGGAAGCTGTTGACCCTCTTGGACCTGAAAACTTGCTGCTGTTCTTGACTGGGCCGCTTACTGGCTTTTTCCCGGGTGGAAGGATTTGTGTTTCTGGCAAGTCTCCGCAGAGCAACGGTGTTGTTGGCTCCACAGTTGGCGGGGAGTTCGGCGTGGAGTTGAAGTGTGCTGGCTATGATGGCATAATAGTGGCTGGTGAGGCTGAAAAGCCTGTTTACCTTTTCGTTAAGGGTTCCGATGTTGAAATCCGCGATGCCAGCCACGTTTGGGGTTTGGATGCGAAGCAAACAACCGCCGTTTTAACTAGGGAATGCAGAGAACTATTGAAGGCTCGTTATCCGCAGAAGGGCGAATGGAAAGAACCATCAATCCTCTACATTGGTCCAGCTGGAGAGAACAAGGTGCGAACAGCGGCTGTGTTAGCCAAGTGGTCCCATGCTGCTGGTTATGGCGGCTACGGCGCTGTGATGGGCTCTAAAAGGCTTAAGGCAATAGCCGTTAAAGGCACTGGACCGTTTCCGGAGGTTGCCGACTTGGAAGGCGTGAAGGCGCTTATGCAGGAGGTTTGCAGTAACGCTTATGAAAGTGAGCTTTGGAGACGTTGGGGGACGGGTTCAGCTGGCTACGAAGTTGGGGCGAAAACAAGCTCCGAGCCTGTTCGGAACTGGCAGGAGGAGTGGCATGACGAGAGAAGCTTCGGGGTTAACGAGTTTGAGAATAGGGTTTGGGTGAAACAGTATTGGGGGGATTTTGGCTGTCCAACAACATGCCTAAAACTGGCCGTTGTAAGATCTGGAAAGTTTAAAGGTGCAATAACCGACAACCCAGATTATGAGCTGCAAGCTTATGTTGGCACAAACTTGGGCATATTCACTCCGGAAGAGAATGTTTACATGGCTTCCGTCATAGATGATTTGGGGCTTTGCGGCATACAGGCGGGCAATGTTCTGGGGTTTGTAGCGGAGCTCTTCCAAAGGGGAATACTGACAAAGGAGGATTTGGATGGCATAGAGCTGAAGTGGGGTGATGCAGAAGCCTTCGCCGCCCTATCCAAGAAAATCGCCTATAGAGATGGCATAGGCAACATCCTAGCCGAAGGCACATACCGTGCGGCTTTAAAAATTGGTGAAATGAAGGGCGTTGATGTCATGCCTTACGCCGTGCAGGTTAAGGGTATAGGTGTTGGCGCCCATGGAATCCGAAGCGAGAAGGATTATCCAGAAATATACTCTTATGCGTGTTCTGTTCAGGGCGGAGACCACACTTCCACGGCGTGCATGCCGCTGGACGATTTTAGAAGCGAGCTTATGATGGCCTTCCACGATTCAGGGGTTTACTGCTACTTCAACGTTTTCGGCTTATCCCGCACGTTGGTTTTCAACTTTTACAAGGCTGTAACTGGCATAGAGCTGACAAAAGAGGATTGGGTTGCCACAAAAGCCATGAAAATAATACAGTTGCAGAGGGCCATGCTCCTCTTGGGCGGTCCAGATTTAAAATGGAATCCGGAAATCCACGATGACAACCCGCCAAGATTTTATGAGCCTCTTCCATCAGGGCCCTTCAAGGGAAAAGCCGTCGAGAAGACTCGTGTGGATGAGGAGAAACGCAGATACTATGAGCTTGTTGGCTGGGATGAGATGGGCATACCGAAATCTGAAACCCTTAGAAGGCTTGGGTTGGACGACGTTGACAAAGCCCTAGAAAAGCTCCGCTGAAAACCAACATCTTTTGGCTTTTTGGAAAAGCAATAGCCACTAGCCCACTCTAGATTTTCTGCAGTTGCGGGGTTACTCGGATAACCCTTGTCGGCGTAACTATTAGGGAGACTTTCCTATCCTTCTCCTCGAAGGGAACATTTTCAACCACTTGCATGTCATGAACTGTTGTGGCAACTGAAATTTCCCCAAACTTTCTCTCCAAGATTTCTATTTCCACATCGCCATATCCGTGGCCTTTTCCAAGTCTATGCCCATGTAAGTCAACAGCCACAGAACCCTCAACTATTAGGTCTGGTTTTGGAAATTCTTGGGTTTCAACTCCAAACTTGAAGGCGCCCCTTATTGTTGAGGCAAAGCGTTCTTTTCCCTGCACTTTAGCTGGGTCTATCAGTATGAAGCCCCGCTTCAGCCTCGGCGAAGCCATAATAAGAATTTTCCTATCTTTTAGGGCGTTTTCCCTAACCTTGCGCTGGGGCGAGTCTGGATTTACAAAAACAACTTTCGCTCTTCTCCATTCCTCAAGCTGGCGAAGCCTGTCTGCAGCGGCTTCAGCCCCAACAAAGTTTGGGATTCTCCCCCAACATGGAAGGGGAAAAGCTGCCACTCCAGACTTTTCCATTTCACGCCAAATTTTCTCTCGTAACCGCTGCTTTTCTTTGGTAATTTCAGACATTAAATGAAAATAGGGGTGTGGAAGGCTTTAAGGGTTTTAGATTATTCCGAGTTTTTTGCCGCCTTCTTTGAAGGCTTCTGCTGCTCCGTTCAACTGTTCCGTCGTGTGTTTTGCGCAAACTTGGACGCGGATTCTGGCTTTGTCCCTTGCAACCATTGGATAGAATATTGGCAGGACGAATATGCCCTTCGTCCACAAGTAGTCTGCCAAGTCCCTTGCAGCCTTGCTCTTTCCGCACATGACTGGAATTATCGGGGTTTCAGTGTTGCCAGTGTCAAATCCAGCGTCTTGCAAGGCGTCCAATAGGTGGTTTCGGTTCTCCCAGACACGCCTAACATGTTGCGGTTCTGTTTCGAGAACGTCTATTGCGGCTATGCATGCCGCTGCAACTCCTGGTGGGACGGCGCCGCTGAGAAGCCAACTCCTAACTTTGTTATAGGCAAAGTTGCGAAGCTCTTCGCTTCCAGTTATGTGTCCGCCTATGACGCCGAAAGCCTTTGAAAAAGTTCCCATCTCCACGTGTACCTCGTCACGTCTAAGTCCGTAGTGGCTTACTATTCCGCGTCCGCCCTCGCCTAAAACGCCTTCACCATGGGCGTCGTCCACGTAAACGCCGGCTCCATGCTCCTTTGCTATTTTGGCGATTTCCGGCAACGGTGCTGTGTCTCCGTCCATGCTGAAAACTCCGTCTGTTATAATCCAAATGTGGTTGTAGGGCGGGTCATGCTTTTCGGCTTCTTCCATGACTCGGGCTAGGTCTTCAACGTCCTTGTGCTTGTATATGGCTCTGTCCGCTCGGCTTAACCTACAACCGTCGATTATTGAGCCGTGGTTTAGCTCGTCTGAAACTATTAGGTCGCCCTTGTCTGCAAGCTGTGGTATAAGTCCCTCATTAACCATAAAGCCAGTCTGAAATGTAAGCGAGGCTGGAGCCTTTTTGAACTTAGCTAGGCGTCTGTCAAGTTCTTCATGAAGTATCATGTTTCCAGCAATGGACCGGTCACTTCCAGCTCCAGCGCCATACTTGCGGGTTGCCTCTATCATGGCGTTAACAACTTTTGGGTGGGTTGCAAGGTTCAAGTAATTGTTGGCGCAGAGCATAAGCACCTCTTTTCCATCGACTATGCATATGGGCTCGCTGGCAGACTCCAAAACCTTAAGCTCCCAGTTTAAGTTCTCCCGAACTAGACGCTCATACTCTTCAGCCAAATAGCGGGTAGGATGCCTCTCAACCATGCCCTTTCACCCTCAAATAGCTCTAATTTAAGATGGCTTTTAACACTTCCTATAAAAGCAGCAAGAAATAAGCATTCTAAAGGCGTTCTTCAGCAAAACGCCTTGAAAGCTTCTCAACCATGTCCCTGGTCATAGTGGCCAAGTCATATTTTGGGTTCCAACCCCAATCCTCACGGGCGGCACTGTCATCTATGGACATAGGCCAAGAGTCTGCAATCTTCTGCCTAAAATCTGGCTTGTACTCGCAGACAAACTCTGGAATATACTTCCTAATTTCAGCGGCAAGCTCGGCTGGTGAAAAGCTCATGGCCGCAACATTATAGCTTGTTCGACACTTAACCTTTGAAGCTTCAGCCTCCATAAGGGTTATAGCGGCATTTATGCAGTCGGGCATATACATCATGGGCAGAACAGTGTCAGCCCTCAAAAAGCAAGTGTAACGCTTACGCCTAACAGCTTCATAAAAAATTTCTACGGCATAGTCCGTTGTGCCCCCTCCCGGAGGAGTTTCACTGCTTATTATTCCGGGATAGCGAACGCTTCTAACGTCAACACCATAACGGAGGAAATAGTAGTTACATAAAAGTTCGCCGGCAACTTTCGTCACACCATACATTGTCCTTGGAATCAATACTGTGTTCTGCGGTGTTTTAACGCGGGGCGCCTCCGGACCAAAAACGGCTATGGAACTTGGCCAAAAAACCTTCAAGCCATACTGCCTTGCAATTTCCAGAACATTGCAGAGGCTTACCATGTTTATGTTCCATGTGTTTTGCGGATTTTCTTCACCAACCGCTGAAAGCACCGCAGCCAGATGATAAACCGTGTCAACATCGTACTCCCTAACAATTTTTTCAGTATCTTCCTTTTTTGTAGCGTCCAAAAACTCGAAGGGCCCAGAGCTTAGTAAGGCCTCACTTGGCTTTCTTTTGTGTCCAGCAGCAACCACGTTTTCTCCACCATACTTTTTTCGCAACTCCAATGTGAGTTCTGAGCCGATTTGACCCGTCGCCCCAGTGACAAGAATTTTCTTTGAATGCTTCCTATACATTATTGGCACCGCTTGCGGAAAAATGACTGTAAAATTGTAAATATTTAAGAGCTTCCAAAACTGGGCACTGTTTTTAACGTGCCCATTCTGGAACTCGCACATTTTGAACCGCATCCGTGTCTGGGATGTATGGTTTTATATCCACTATTGGTGAGCCTTCAAAAGCGTCTAAACCTCTGACCGTCAAAGCACAGTTTTCTCTCCTAACAAGTTCTACAACACACAAGCCTATTGGGTTTGGTCTGGATGGGCTTCTGCAGGCAAAAACGCCTGTTTCCACGTTGACCGCGTGCTTTCTAGGAAAAACAAGCAGCGTCCGCCTATCCCCCTTATTATCGCGCAAATGAAACCAGTACAGAATGATTAAGTGGGAGAATCCCTCAACACCTTTAAGGGCCGCTGCAAAACTCTGGGAAAATTCTTATTTTGGCTTCCTCTTCACCGGCTTTTTCAACAACACCAATAAAGTGGACTTCGCCCTTACTCACGCTTTTCATTTATGGTTCACTGTTAGTATGTTAACTTACCGTCCTTATAATAATCATGCCATAATGCCAAAAGGGTTTTGCAATCAATATCTTAAATATGTTTTCTGGATTCATAAGTGTTTTAATATTTTATGGTCAACTATGGTTTGCAGGGTGGAATTGCATTGAACAGCCAAATCCTTCAGGCGTGCAAGGAATTAATTGACGACGCGAAAATGAGATGCGCCGACCTTGTTTTTAAGGAAATATGCCTAGACATCCTTTCAAGGGCGCGCAACATTCTAACAGAAAAACAGTTTAAAGTTTTGGCTGCATATGCAGCCGAAAGAATGAGGGAAAAAGTTCCCTTTGAAATTCAGCAGGAATTAGTAGCACCTTAATTAAATTCAGCCAGCCCCACAATTCCACCCTGCACATGGCTTTTCAGCCAAGCTTATATCCTATTTTTCGCAGGAACTCCTTTCTAGCTTTGATGTCGCTTTCCGCTTCTATACCCTTACTCTTAAAACCATCAATAACGCCTATTATGCCCCTACCCTGCTCTGTTTCAGCAATCACAACCTCTAAGGGGTTAGCAGTGGCAGCATAAATCGTGCAGACCTCGGGCACATTTCTAATTTTGTCCAAAACGTTGATGGGATAAGCATTTTTCAAGAAAATTATGAAGCTGTGGCCGCACGCAATTTCAAAAGCTTTTTTCGCTGCAAGCTGCCTTAACTTTTCATCGTTTCCCTCATGCCTAACAAGGCATGATCCGGAGCTTTCGCAAAAGCCTATCCCAAACGTTATGTTGGGAACAGAGTTAACCAAAGCCTCATACAAGTCTTCAACAGTTTTTATGAAGTGGGCCATGCCCAAAATCACGTTGCAGTCTTTCGGCACTTCAATCTTTACAGTTTCAAATTTGAGCATTATCTCCCTCCGTTTAGTTTTTCTGTGTTTTAGGCTTCAAGAATTTTATGGCGAAAAGTATTGTGCCAGCCGCCACTATAGCCGATGACAAGTAATGCGCGCGCGCCGTAATGGACACAAAGCTTTGCAAGCCTTTCTATCCTCCGGTCCACCATTTAACTCACTTTTTTAAATCCAATAAAACACGATACTGATGTAAAAGCTTTTTGAGGTGAATAGGCTAGCTATGTTTTCTTTTTTATTAGAAGCCAGTTTTCATTTTCTTTAAACTTTATTAGCGCATATTCGCCTTTCAGTTTTTCACCATCCAAAATGAATTCTAACTTGCTGGTGCTTCTGCTTTTTAGAGTGTATGTGCCCTTATCCCAAATTTCCACTTTTCCAGCACCATACATCCCTTCAGGTATTACGCCTTCAAATTCTATGTAGCTTAAAGGGTGATCCTCAACCATGACGGCAAGCCTTCTAACGCCAGGCTGTGTGGGCGGTCCTTTTGGAACAGCCCAACTTTTTAGAACGCCGTCCATCTCGAGTCTAAAATCATAATGTAAATGTTTTGCATGGTGAAGCTGAACCACAAATCTTGGGGACACTTTCTTCACCGGTTTGCTAATTTACTCCTTAGAGGTAGATAACTTTAATTTGGAGATGACGTTTGAACGAACCTGCACTAGTTAGGAGACTTATGGAATTTCCATATCTCCCAAGTCCAGCTTCTGTTATTAGGGCAGCCCTAAACATGGTTGTAATCAAGCCTCATGAAGTTTTTGCAGACTTTGGATGCGGAGACGGTGCTGTGTTGATTGAAGCCGCCAAAAAATTTGGAGTTTTCTGTGTTGGGTTTGAAGTTAACCCCGCATTAGCTATTCTCGCCCACAAGAAAGCGGAAAATTATGGGGTTAAACATTTAGTGGACATTGTCTGCTCTGATCTTTTCACCATTGACTTTTCAAGGCTCAATGTGATATACGTTTATCCATTTCCACCAATAGTTCCAAATCTTTCAGAGAAAATAATTGCCGAGTGCTCAAAGGGCACTAGGATATTGGTTCATGATCACCGCTTGAATGGGATTGAGCCAGCAAAGAGTATTCAAATATTTGAAAGGGGTGTCCACATCCATTCAGTTCATCTTTACATTCTATAATTTTGCATATGAGCTCAGAATAAATGTGGATTTAGAATCTAGATTGGCAGTTCATAAGTTAATTAAATATGCTTAGCCTATTCTGTTGCGTAGGGTATGGAGGAAAACCTTTGAAGAAAGATTTAACCCCTAAACAAAGAAGGGAAATAAAAGCGAAAATGGCTAAAGCTCTCAAGGAGAACATTAAGGATCTTTCGACAGATTTTCAAAAAATATTGATAGATGACCTTGCCACAGCATTTCAAAATAGAATGAACGTGTTAATGCGAGTACAAGCGAAAAGAAGCTACTAACGAAGACTAAATAGGAAAAAGATGTAGTTTAAATCCATAAAAGCTTTATATAAAATTGGGGAAAATAGGCAAAGAGGTTTGGATGATGAGGCGCTCCAAGCTTGAGATGTATATTGACATCCTTAAGGTGCTGGCTCATAGAGGCCCATTAAAGCTGACGCATATTATGTATAAGGCTAATGTAAACTGCAGCGTCTTGAAGGAGTATTTGGACTTCTTAATAAAGCAGAACCTTGTTGAAGAACGAACAATTGGCAAGCAAAGGGTTGTTTACGCCATAACCCAACGAGGCATAACAGTTCTTAAGCATTTCAAAGAACTAAAACAAGTTTTGCCAATAGTGGAAGAGGCAAGAAACAAGGCCCCAATACCATATTAGCGACAACTTTTCCTTCTAAATTTGCTTTGAAATTTCTTCTTTCCCATTTTCATTTTGCTAGCTTTAGTTTTGTGTTAGTAGAGTTTGCGCGCGCAGTAGGTACTTTTGCAGTTGTTTGTAAATCATTATGAGTGTTTCGTAAGACTTAATAAACTCTTTTCAACCATATGTACACACGTAAAACACAACGAGGAAGCCATAGTGTCCAGCCAGGAAGTTCTGAGGAAGAAACCCCTACAAATCTTGGAGAAGATAAGAGAAAGTCTTGAGAAATTAAATGAAAAAATGGAAATCATGATTGAACTGCAAAAACATGGAAGAAGGGACATACAAACAATACCCCAGGAAGCCCCGTTAGATGTCATGACCCTTCTCTCCATGCCAGACCACCTTAGGAAGACAGCCATGACTGTTTGCAGGCTTGGACGTGCAACAGCTGATGAGGTTGCCCAGCAAACTCGCAGAGCAAGAGCTGTGGAAAGTGCCTACCTAAACCAGCTTGTCATTATGGGTTATCTCAAAAAAGAGAGGAAGGGCCGAAAAGCCTACTTTTATGTAGATAAGGAGAGCCAGGGGTGAAAGCTTGGGCAAGATTGTGGCATTTCACTCCTACAAGGGTGGAACCGGAAAAACTCTTCTCTCAATTAATTTAGCTGTAACCTTAGCCAAGCATGGGAAAAAAGTGTGCCTTCTAGACTTGGATTTTAGGGCTCCAAGCCTTGCAACACTTCTAAAAGTGGAAAAAGTTGAGTATTGGCTTAACGACTACCTCAACGGAGTATGCGAAATAGACAAAGTCTTAATTGACTTAAGCGATAGAATTGCTGATCAAGGAAAATTCTTTGTGGGCTTGGCTAATCCTTCCGTGGAAGCCATAAGGGACATGTCCTCCAAAGATAGGAAGTGGGAGATGCGAGCCCTTGGAAGACTGCTTTCCCTTAGAAATTCGCTTTTAAATGCTAAAGGCTTCGACTATATAGTCTTTGACACAAGCCCTGGATTGCAGTATTCCTCAATAAACGCCATAGTAAGTGCAGACATCGTCATAGTGGCGACAACCCTAGATAATTCAGACGTTGAGGGAACAAGACGAATGCTCAGGGAGCTTTACGACCTTTTTGAAAAGAAGACGGAAATTGTTCTAAACAAAATTTTGTATGATGACTCTTTAAGGTCTGGAAGGGAAAAGCTGCAAGCTTTGGTTAAGGAAACCTACGAGGTCCCGCTTTTAGGGGTTATTCCATGCTTCTGCGACATTTCAAGGGCTGAAGGAAAGATAATATTTGTCCATGAGAAACCCGACCATCCCTTCACAAGGATTCTTGATGAAATAGCGGCAAAAATAGACAAGCTATAGCCAAAATCTACTGGGCCACTATCTTGTTCACAAGTTGGTATACTTGCAGCTTTTACATTTTTCATATTCTTTTTCGTCACATTGCTCGCATATTATTCGATTAAGCTCTTTAATTTCAGGGTTCATCGTACTCCTCTCAATGGAAATTTAAATCATGTCTATGTATAGCCTATATTCCATTTCTTGAAATATTCCACAAGCCTTTATCCAGCCATTTCTAAGGGAAGACAGAAAAAGCTTATAGAAGCCTTAACCTTTTCTACAATGCAATAAACCTGAAGGAAAGCGTTACACTGTTGGATAGAACAGCAATAATATTGGCTGGAGGCTTCTCGACAAGGTTAGGCGGCGAGAAAGGTTTGGCTTTGCTGGCGAACAAGCCCCTAATAATGCATGTTTTAGACGCTGTAGACGCTGTTGTTGAGGAAAAAATTGTTGTTGTAAGTTCTAATTTGCAAGCTGAAAAGTTTGCAAAAATTCTAGGCTCAAACGTCAAAATTACAGTGGACAAGAACAAGATACAAAGCCCCCTTGTCGGAGCGTTAACGGGATTTCATGAGGCCCTTGGAGAATATGCACTTCTCCTTCCATGTGATACACCCCTAGTTTCCAAAGACATCCTGGCGCTTCTTTTAGAATTGTGCATAGGTAAGAATGCGGTTATTCCCCGATGGCCAAATGGCTACATAGAGCCTTTACATGCAGCATATTGTGTTAAGCCAGCCTTAGAAGCTGCTGAAAAAGCCTTAGGTGAGGGAAGGCTGGACATGCGTTCTATGGTTGAGAAAATGCGGAACATACGTTATGTTTCTACACTTGTTTTTCAGCAGTTTGACCCGCAGCTTAAAATGTTCTTTAATGTTAACACACCTCTAGACTTGAAGAAAGCTGAAGCTTTATTAGGTAAAAAATGAGAAAGGCATATCAAGCTATAGTTTTCCGACGCTTTTAGCGTAATTTTCCGTTTCTTGAAAGAGTTTTTCAATGTCCACATCTGTGTGCGCTGCGCTTATCGAGCCGAAATGTGTTGGAAGGAAGAAAACGCCCCTTGAAATTAGGTTTGTATGGTATTCCGCAAGCCTCTTCCTGTCTGCCTCAAAAACGTCACGGGCGTTCTTAATCTCTTTACCTGTAAAGTGTGTAGTGAATAAAGAACCGGCGCCAGTAACCTGAACATCTATGTCTTTCGCCTCAAATATTTCCTTTAACGTTTCCCTAACTTTTTCGCCTTGTTTGTTCAGTTTTGTTATTATGCTTCCATCTTCAAGGGCTTTCAGTGTTGCCAGTCCAGCCGCCATTGTAACTGGATTTGCACAAAAAGTTCCACCATGAAAAGAGTAGTTGGGACGCTCGTAGACAAGCGGGTTTAAGCGTTCCATAATCTCTCGGCGTCCGCAGAAGGCGCCTACCGGGAAGCCTCCACCCAATATTTTTCCAAAAACAGTTATGTCTGGTAAAACGCCATAATATTGTTGGGCTCCTCCCGGTGCTAGTCTAAATCCCGTGATAACTTCATCATAGATTAGGAGTATCCCTTTTTCGTCGCATATTTCCCTTAAACTTTTCAAAAACTCCCTTTCCGCCGGTATACATCCACCGGCACCTAAAACTGGCTCAATTATAATGGCTGCTATAGACTCTTTCTTAGTTTTTGCCTCCACATCTTCAAGGTTGTTGAAAATGGCTAGTGTTGTGTCTTGTGTTGCTCCAGTTGTTAGCCCAGCGGATTCTGGGATGTTGAAAGGGAATTTTACACCTACATGGAGCGCGTCGTAGCCTCCATGCCATCCGCCCTCAAATTTTATGATTTTGCTTTTACCAGTGTAGGTTCTTGCTAGGCGTATGGCGTACATGTTTGCCTCTGTCCCAGAATTTGTGAACCGCACCATCTCTGCGCTGGGCACCATTTTCACCATTTGTTCTGCGAGTGCCACTTCAAGCTCATGGGACACCCCGTAGTGGGTGCCATTTTCAATTTGTCTCTTAACGGCTTCCAATACAACTTGTGGGCTGTGGCCAAGTATGTGAGTTCCATGTCCCATCCAAAAGTCTACATACTCGTTCCCGTCAACATCATAAAGCTTGCTTCCCCGGGCTCTAGCCGTATAAAACGGGTAGGGCTCAAAAAACCGAATTCCATAAGAAACTCCTGCTGGAAGAACTTTTTTGGCACGTTCATACAAAGCCATGGACCTTTGAGTTTTTGAAACGTAATTCTCCAACATTTTAACCTCACCATAATGCTTCACTCTTCTAGAAAAGGCATTTATTACGGTTTCTACAGCAAACATTCATTCCATCCTAAAGAATGAAAAACTTTTTAAACAGTCTAATAAATTCTGTCATTTTTGCTTCTTTCATGCTACTTTCAAAATAGAATAAGTCAAAAAGTGATATTTAGGATGCAAAAATTTTCTTTAAATTTTAAAATATTTCAAAATTTAATCTGAAATTGTCTATTTTATGATTGGATTTTCCTTTAATTATTTTAAAAATTGAAAAATACATGTTTTAACCAATTAATTCAACTGTTGTTCCAAGGGCTTGTCCTGGCAAGCCTCTTCTGAATCTTGCTCGAACTAGGCCCTTTTTTCCGTGTAGCGCCACAATTTTGCCAATAATCTTATCGTTTTTGCCTGTTTTCCAAGCCACTTTTCTCCCTATAAGTCTGCTGGCTTCCGAAACTGTTTTTGCGTGTTCGAATTGGATTATGCATTCCTTTGACCTTTGAGTTTTTGGTCCAACCCTATAGTTAACAATGATCCCTTTAATGGGACTTGCCATGGAGTATGCCTCCATTTTAACATTTTGGGAAAATATTGTCAAAATTTTAAATTTGTTTCGCTCTCTGATTTTACAAGTTGAAGTTTCCTCTGTCACGTTTTAGTACGCGCACCTTATCCGGAATCTTGTTTGATTCCCGGTCATTCCATTTTATCTCTTTGAAAACCCATTTTTTGCCAAGATGAGCCGCGACAACAGCGTGTTTATATGTTTTGTCCAACGGTATTAATTCTTCAAGGAATCTGAAGAGTTTCTCTATTTGCTGTTTTGGAAAGTAGGCGTAATATCCAGCGTTTTTAACTTCAAAGGCATAGACGTGCAAGCCTTTCCTGGCCACAACATCTGGCAATGGATTTAGGCTTGGGTTACTTACGGGTATGCGAACAGCGTTGTAGCCGTTTTTCTGTAGAAGCTTCACTAGCACGTTTTCGCTGTAGAAGCCTCTTTTTCGCCATCTTCGAATGGCGTCTTTATCGACTTCTCTAGCCATTGGCTGTTCACTTTCAAACTACAAAATTAATGGTGTTTGTTAAAGCTGTTTCTCTGGCGTTTAGAATTTTGGCTTTTTGCGAGTTTGAACTGGAACCTTAATTGTCGGTTTCTCAACAAGGCATTCTTTCAAATAATCGTCTAAGGTGGCTGCTGGCACAACTTCAATTTTGTAGTCCCTTATGTCTATGGAATGGTCAAAGTTCTTTTTTGGAATAACAACCTTTTTGAAGCCCCAAGCCTCTGCAGCCTTAATCTTCTCATAAACGCCCCCAACAGCAGTCACCTGTATGGTGTCCCCTACGCCAAGGTTTATTTCGCCAGTAACAGCCACATCCTGCCGTATGGGCTTGCCCTCAATAAGCGAACACAAAAGGATTGCCATTGTCACACCTGCTGATGGTCCGTCAACACCATAGGACTGGGCGAAGTCTATGTGCGTCAAATAGTCTTGGGCTATGTCTATGCCATACTTTTGCAAGATAACACTTCTAACTTTGGCTATGCTGTCAGCTATGAAGCTTTGTCCTTTGGCTACACCAGTCACTTTATAATAACCCTTAATGGGGTAGTTTCTTGGAAGTTCACTCCGCTTAACCATAGTAGCCCTAACGCAGAGAACACTGCCAGTCATTTCTCCACTGTATGGGTCTCTTACAACTGCTAAGCCGTAAATTTGCCCAAGCTTAACGCCTTCGGGTTTTATTTCTAAGAGTTTCCCCCTCTCGTTCATCTCGTGTTCGAGTATTTGCCTCTGTATGGTTTTGCAGTGGTTTTCTATGGCTTCGCGGACGTGGCGTCTCTCAACAACCTTACAGCTCTCATTCATCGCCAACGTTGCCGCAGTCTTAATTATGGAAATCAACGGTCTAAAACGGGTTGTTAGCGCGTCTCTCTTATTGCTTCGTCTACGTCCCTCTTCAACGATTTCTTCGCACGCCTCCCTGCTGAAGGGGATTAGGTTGAAACGCTTAACTTCTTGGGCTATGAACTGCACATATTTACGCCTATTCTCAACAGTGTTTGGCATATCATTATTCATTCTGACAACTTTTCCATAACCATAAATCCTATCCATTAAAGCGGGGTGGATCTGGTTTATGCTGTCAAAGTTTCCGGCACCAACAAGGAAGGTTAGGGCTGGGACAGGTTCTGTGGAAACAGCCATGGCTGCTGTGTCTCCTCCATGCCATCTCCCCCTGATGGTTATGGGCAGTTGTCCATCCTCAAGAACAGTTAAGAGCGTTACAGCCTCTTCCGGGTCCAGGTTCTTAATCTCGTCAATGTATAATATGCCAAGCGAAGCCCTATGAACATCTCCGGCTGTAACCCTCTGATGCTCGGGGGTGCCCAAACCACCAGTCTGGTACGGGTCCCAAGCTATTGAGCCGAAAAGTTGGGCGCTTCTGTGACCAGTGGCATCAACAAAAGGGGCATGTCCAGAACTATTGTCAACTATGAGTTTTGGTATGTCACTTTGCTGGGCTCCGCCTATGCCTTTTAAGGCTCCAAGGCCGCCTATCCTAGAGAACCACCATATGAAGACTCCGAAGAATATGAGGCTCCCGCCAGGGATAAATGTCAGCGGGACCGTCCCAACGATTTTCCCTATAAAGTAGTCCATAAAATTGTAATTGTAATATTCCTGTAATGGTTCGCCCAAATACATGGAGTTTTCATTCCACATTTGCCAAGCCTGATACATGAAGTAGAAGCCTAAGCTCATCAGAAACAAGCCCATAAGTATGAGGAATATTTGCAATGCCTTTAAGCCAACCTTTGTGACAAATTTTCTCTTAAGCTCCTTTAACTGCTCCCTATGAAGTATCTTCTTTCCCTCACCAGCCGGATGAATAGAAATTCTAGGCTGGCTTGGCAAAATCGGATTTTTCCAGCATAAAACATCGAAAAGCTTTATGCCTCTCTCCTTATAAATCTGGGTTAATTTTTCGGCTAACGCCCTACCGATAAGAGACTTTCCAGTGCCTGGATCCCCTAGAAGCAGCAGGTATGGTCCAGGGCTTATGGCCGTTTTCGCTGATGGTTTAGGCTTTTCCGGGCTGCTCCAACTTTCATACCATTTTGTCTTCTCAAGCCATTTTAGCTTATGAACCCACTCATCTAGGCATAGGAAGCACTCGTTTAGGGCTTGGTCTTGCCCAATAACCCAGTTTATCAGATTATCGTCTACCGGAAAGCCTTCAGTGCTCTCAAAGTTCCCCCAGTTCCACTTTACCTTGACCTTTCGTCCATTAACTGTCCTTTCAAGTATTTCGACATCGTTTCCAAAATAGTCAACTGGCAAGCATAACGCACCTCTAGCTTAGCCTATCAGCCCTTCCCAACTCTCAACAACATCATCCTTTGCGAATAATTATAGGGTTATTTCAAAAATGGCAATATGAAAAAACCAATAACATCAACAATCATATCGACTGAAAATTCGGCGATCGAAAAACTCCGTTCAGAATAAAAGGCTTAAAACAGCCTAATTTGGCAATAAGAAGGAAGATTATGAGCCGAAGATTAATGAATACAACGGTAGCCGTTAAAGGGGCATTTTCCGCGAACAGTCACGTGAACAAAGAAGCCGTTTTTAAGCCCTAAATTGCAATAGAAGCCTTTTAAACAGTTTTCAATTTCATTGTTAAACGCAACCTATGGACTTTGCCGTTGCTTCCTAAAGAAACTGTCGAAAATCTCCATGCCAAGCAAATGCCAATATCTTCGATGGAGCTTCGAAGTTTTCCCGGCACAGCAGTAGCCGGCTTTGGGGGCTTTGGATGAAATGAATGTGCAGTCTTGCTGAGCTTTGAATTTCATCTGTTTAAGTGTCTTGATGTGGGCAAATGGGTTTAGGTGATTCACTTGGTTGATGCTTTTGTATACGCTTCATTTGTATACAATGCATTTGTCATACGCTTGGCGGTTTTCACCAACATGTTTTAGGCTGAATTTTCGTTGCTGAGAAAAGGCGTTTTCTGGCGATTTTATCATGGATGTGTGAAGTTGTTTTATCTGGTGTAGGCTAGATGGTTGATGTTTTTGAGTTTTATGGATTACTGTTTTACTTTCAGGTTGTTCTGGTGATTTTGGTATTACTTTACGTTTTCACATTTCACCAGAGTTTTCGAAAATGCATGTTGGCTAAACTTGTATACAAAAGCATCAACCAAGCGCGAGTATCATAGCTTCAGCCTTTTAAAAAGTTTTATGTGGCTCTAAGCGTTACGTTAAAATTTATGAAAACTGGAGAGATTATACGGGAGTTTGTTGCCAAAGACGGACGCAAAGTTATCCTAAGAACCCTCAAGTGGGAGGATCTTGACGACTCTGGACTTTATCAATTCACTTATTGAGGAAGATGCGAATATCCTCAGAACAGAGAAGGTTTCAAGGGAGGAGGAGATTGAATGGCTTTCAGGCGTTTTCAAGCGTCTGGAGAAGGGTGAAATTTTCTGTGTTGCCGCCGAGGTGGATGGACATTTAGTGGCTAACTCTGAAATTGTAAGGGGAGTTGGTTATTCAAGGCATGTGGGTTTTATTGGCATAGCTATCAAAAAGGGATTCAGAAGCATTGGCATAGGAACTGAGATGATGAGGGTACTAGAGGAGCACGCCAGAAAAATAGGCTTAAAAGTTTTGGCGCTGTCAGTTTTTGCAAACAATCAGCACGCCATAAACCTCTATAGGAAGATGAAGTTCGTTGAGACTGGGCGGTTTCCGAAAAGGTTTTTCAAAGATGGTGCCTACATAGACGAAATAATAATGACAAAAATGCTTGAATAGCCAGAGAGAGGGTGAAAAAGGGGCTTGCCAAACTTTAAGGTTTATAACATAACTTACAGCTTCTCAACGAAAGGTGAAATTGAATTCGTAGATTTAACCGACAAGGTTCAGGAGACGGTTTCCCGTTCTGGCATTAGGAACGGCATAGTGCACGTTTTCGCTCCCCATGCAACTGGAGTGCTAATCCTAACTGAAAACGAGTATGGCCTGCTAAATGACATTAGGGCTTTACTGGAGAGGCTTGTTCCGAAAGGCGCCGGCTATATGCACCCTTCAAATGCCCATTCCCACTTAAGGTCTGTTCTTCTTCCGCCTGACAAAACCTTGCCGGTGGTGGATGGCAGAGTGGAGTTTGGAACATGGCAATCACTGGTCTTTGTTGAAACGGATGTGCACCCGCGAAGGAGAACAGTAATAATTCAAGTTATTGGGGAAGCTGGCGAGTAAAGGCGCCTCTATTTCTTCCCTTCGACTATTTTTGAGTCCTTCTATGCGTTTAGATAGTTCCGTCAGCCCAAAGAAGAGTACAGAGCCAATCCTCCTAGAACCAGCAGGGATAGAAGCCTTGAAACTTGTGGAACTGCAAGAGCTGTTATTGAAGGCAGAGAAATTCGCTTACAGCAATAGCAAAACTTCGCAAATTTATTCTTATCGTAAAGATCTTATTTTAAAGGAATTTTGAAAATTCTCCATAGCTTTTTCTTTTAGAAAATTTTAATTTTCATATTTTTGATAAAATTTAACGTTTCGCTATTTTTACGTGCAATCTTAAGCAAGCACTTCTCAGGAAGCTCATTGAAACTATAGCAATTTTAAGAGTTTCCTATGTGCAGTTGCCTATGTGCTAAACATCCATTTACATTGCGAGATTACCTTGAAAGTTTTAACCTCAGGAGCCTTTTTCATGTATATTTAAGGTTCGTTTGTTTTCGTTTATCCGAAATGTTTTATAGGTGCTTTTGCAGTAAAATTACGAGTGCTCGTAAATTGGTGAAAGCGTTTGACCTTAGAGCTTTCCCGTGAGGCTGAGGAGTATATAGAAGCCATCTACAAGCTTCAGAAGAGAAGTGGAGTTGCTAGAACAAAGGAGTTAGCCGAGGAACTGAACGTTGTGCCGGGCTCTATAACAAACACTATTGCACACCTTGAGAAGCATGGGCTTGTAGAGCACACTCCATATAGGGGTGTTAGGCTCACTGCCGAGGGCGAAAGACTAGCCTTAAACATTGTTAGGAGGCATAGGCTTGCTGAAAGGCTTCTCACGGACATTTTGGAGGCTGATTGGAGCGAGGTTCACGAAAGCGCCTGTAGGCTTGAGCACGCCCTAACAGAGGAGGTGCTAGCCCTTTTGGAAAGGAGGCTTGGCTACCCAAAGTTTTGTCCCCATGGAAACCCTATACCAACTGAAAGCGGCGAAGTTAACGATGTTGAATGTTACCCGCTAACTTCTATGGCGGTAAACCAGACATGCATCATTGCAAAAATAGTTGATGAAAAAAGGGAAGTGCTCATAGCATTGGCTGTTAAGGGAATAAAACCCAACGTTCCAGTCCACATAGTCAAGTTTAGGCATCAACACGTTGTTTTATGTGTGGCTGGGAAGGAGCAGACAATAAGCCGTAAAGAGGCTGAAAGCATCTGGGTAAAACCACAGGGGTGAAGATAATGTTCAGAAACAGAAAGCATGCTCAAAGGCAAAACACAGCGAGAAACGAAGGCGAATTATACGCCTTAACAGACATGGCTGAGGGCGAAAAAGGCGTTATATTCAAAGCCTTGGGAGGTTTTGGGCTTGTTAGAAGACTTGCGGATATGGGGCTAACTCCTGGAGTGGAAGTTAAACTCCTCAGAAAAGGTTCCTTCGGCGGGCCAGTTGAAATCGAAGTTAGGGGTGTGACGCTTGCACTTGGACGTGGTGTGGCATCAAGGGTGCTTGTCAAACCCGTCAAGGATGAGTCCCATGACTAAACAGTTAAGGGTGGCGCTTGCCGGAAACGCAAACGTGGGCAAAAGTGCAATATTCAACCAGCTTACAGGCTTAAACCAGGTTGTGGGAAACTGGCCCGGCAAAACTGTGGAACGCGCTGAGGGAACATTACATTTTAAGGGCTACACTATACGCGTAATTGATTTGCCCGGCATATATTCCCTTTCAACCTTCTCCATAGAGGAGATTGTCTCGCGGGATTACATTGCTGTTGAGAAGCCGGACATTATAGTTAATGTTGTTGACGCTTCAGCGTTAGAGCGTAACCTATACTTTACACTGCAACTTTTGGAGCTTGAAGCCCCAATAGTTATGGCCCTAAACCAGGTGGATTTTGCGGCTAAAAAGGGTATACGCATAAACGCAGAAAAGCTTTCAGAGATTCTTGGCATACCAGTCGTTCCAACGGTGGCAATCACTGGAAGTGGGATAAACGAGCTTTTAACAACTGTTATTGCGGTGGCAAGCGGCGAAAAGAGGCTTAAGCCTTTAAAGGTCAGGTATGGAGCAGAAGTCGAGAAAAAAGTGCAACAACTCCAAGAACTTGTAGAACACAAACTTCCACAGCTTTGTCAAATCTATCCGGCAAGGTGGATTGCAGTTAAACTTTTGGAAAGGGATGCTGATGTTGAGGGAAAGCTAAAAAACAGCGAAGATGGCGCAGAAGTTTTAGAATACGCGGATAAACTGGCGGCGGAACTAGAGAAATTACACGGCGAACCTTCGCCTGTTATATTGGCTTCTGAAAGGTATTCCATAGCAAGCAAGATAGCAAAGGATGTCACCATTGAAGAGGCACCCCCAAAAGTAAGCCTTGAACAGAAGCTTGACGCCGTAACAACCCACAAAATCCTTGGATACCCAATTTTGATAGGTGTTATTTTGGCAATGTTTTCACTAATCTTTGTTGGAGGAAGCATTTTCTCCAGCGCCTTAGATTCTCTTTTTGGCAACATCCTCCAATTCATTAAAGATGCCCTCATTCTTTTGCCATCAGCCGCCAAGAGCCTAATCGCTGATGGAGTTTTAGGCGGAATAGCCGCTGGAATAACCATAGCCCTCCCATACATTGTTCCCTTCTACATAATCCTCGCTTTGCTTGAGGACAGCGGTTACCTGCCAAGAGCCGCCTTCCTTATGGACAATTTAATGCACAAGATTGGTCTACATGGAAAAGCCTTCATACCATTAATTTTAGGCTATGGCTGCAGTGTCCCCGCATGCATTGGCTGCAGAATAATGGAGACGGAGCGGGAACGCTTCCTAGCAGCCTTTGTGGTTACGCTTATCCCGTGTGCCGCCAGAACCGTGGTCATTTTGGGGCTTGTTGGAAGGTTTGTTGGTTTACACGCCGCACTGGCCATCTACATTTTCGACTTAATCCTCATATTCATTCTTGGCAGAATAGCCTTCAAAGTCCTACCCGGAGAACCTGTCGGATTAATAATGGAGATGCCCCCATACAAGAAGCCTTCACTAAGAAATGTTCTAACAAAAACTTGGAGCAGAACAAAAGATTTTGTTTACATAGCCTTCCCAATAATTGTCGCTGGAAGCCTAACAATAACAGCCCTCAACATTACAGGCATCATCAACTACATAGTTGCCGGCGCAAAACCCCTTATTAGCGGCTGGCTTGGCCTCCCAGAGGCAGCTGGCATCCCACTAATTTTTGGCATCCTACGCAAAGAATTAGCCTTAATACTGCTATCCGATGTTATTCCCCTAGAGTCGCTTTCAGCCATACAAATGGTTGTCTTCGCCCTAGTCATAATGGTTTATACCCCATGCATAGCCACAATCGCCGCCTTAATTAGGGAATTCGGATGGAAAAAAGCCTTAGCGATAACCTTCACAAACATCGCCCTCGCCCTATTTCTTGGAGGAATAGCCTACAGAACTCTGCTAGCGTTCATACCGTCATAGCAAGATAAGCTGACCTTATTCTCACTTATCTGGAAGCCTAAACAAAAGAAAGGAGCAGTATCACTAAAGGCTTGCCATAAAATAGAGAAAGGTGTTTATGGCTGAGGTGGCACTTGGGGTGGCTATTAGACCGATGTGGAACCCACGCGCGCGCGCATATAAACATCCATGAAGTTCAATGTATATGAAACCGATAGTTTAATATTGATGGAAATCTTTATATGCTATTGACCTCTATACTAAAACTTTTGAAGTGTTAAATTATGTCAGAGGAAGTCTTTTTTGCGAGGAAGGCTTCAGGGCTTGTGAGGGAACTTACGCCTTTAGATGCGGCTATATGGGCATTTGGTGTGGCTGCCGTTTCGGGAATAACCTTCTACTCCTGTAGGATGCCCTACCGCTTTCCAGGCGCCGATCCGACATTATCCTTTTTCATATCCTCAGCGATACTTCTACCAGCCGCGGTTGCCCTTGCCCTAATGATGGGTACAATGCCTAGATCTGGCGGGTTATATGTAGCGATAAGCCGCGTCATCGGACCAGAGGTGGGCTTCCTTAGCTTATGGTCGATAGTCATCGGGTGGGGAATACTGCTAGGATTGTGGGGCATAGTCTCTGGTAGGCTCTTCGGATCAGTCTTCATAATGGCTGGACTTGTAGATATAGGATCGTTCCTACAGACTCCTGTGGGAGCGTTTGTATGGGGTATTTTCTGGCTTACGCTGTTTGCATTGTTTTCAATGCTTGGAATAAAATGGATTAAGTGGGTAACGAGAATAACCTCGTACATCCCGCTCATAGCGGTAATAATTGCATGCATACTTTTCGTCGTGTTTGCGCCAAATGCTCTAACCAATTTCAGTAAGGCTTGGAATGTCGACGCTAATGCATTAATAAATGCCGCATACGCGGCTGGCTACACTAAACCAGAATTTTCATGGTCAGCCACAATAGCATCATTTGTTATCCCCCTATGGGCATGGACAGGATTTGAAGCCATAACATATGCAGGAGGAGAAATCAAATCACCAAAGGCCTCAGCCTACGGGTTCTTAGGAGGCTTCTTTATTGTATGGGCCTTATACACAATCATACCAGCGTGTCTTTTCTATGCTTGGGGTGATTTAATAGGTCCATACGCGTGGCTTTTCAATGCAAAACCAGATGTGCTTAAAACATTTATGACCGTGACAGAGCCTTCTGTTCCATTTTTTGCATATTCTATAGTTAGCGGGGGTATAGCGGGTTTCATTTTGGCGCTAGCTATAATGATGCTGTATCTGAAGGGTTTGCCACCAGTCTTCGGTGCAACATCAAGAATGCTGTTCGCCCTAGGATTTGATAGGGCGTTGCCTCCCAAAATCAGCGAAGTGGACAAGAGGGGCTCACCAAGGCTGTCTGTCGCTATAATGTACCTTATCGGAATCTTCGGCCTAGTGATTGCGGACCTAGGAATAGATGCTGTTCTAGGGATACTTGACTACACGATGCTAGGCTTCTTCTGGTTCCTTGGAATAGCCCTTATGCTCCTTCCCTACAGGAAGAGAGAAATATACGAAGCCTCACCATTTAGGGCTGAAATTGGCGGCATACCCTTGATGGTTATTGTGGGCCTCCTAACGGTGGGCACAGGCTTCTTTGTTTCAGCATTCTCAATAATGGAATTTGACTATACAATGGCATGTATAATGGCAATAATTTACTGCATAGGCTTCGCCCTTTACGCATGGCAACAGCATAGAAACGCTAAGGAAGGAATAGATACCTCAAAAATATACTCAACGTTGCCGCCTCTCTAGATCCCCTAACCTCCCCCTTTTTATTTTAGCCTTCAACCCTCCAATATCTGGTAACTTTTCTGTCTTCTACCTCAAATAGTATACCTCTCAACATTTCTTCTCCATACTCTGACCCCGGGTTCACTATGGGCACACCATCAATTTTTTCTATGCCACCGGATTCATGGATGTGGCCGTGCAAACCGATTTGAGGCTTATACTTTATTAGAGCATCACGAACAGCCTTACTTCCAACATGTACGAACTCCACTTCCCCGCCTATGGTTACGGGCTTAAGAGTCTTATCCAGTTTAGGCGCAAGGTCGAGTCTGGTTCCGTATGGGGGACAGTGAAAGTTAAAAATCGACTGCTTAGGATCCTTTAGCATAGAAACTAAATCATCTATCTTTTTCTTCATTTCCTCCTCCTCAAGTTCCCTTGGAGTATCCCATGGCGTTGGATTTACATGATCAAAACTTATTGTCTCAACACCAGCTATCTCCACAACCTTGTTTAAGGGATAAATTATTCCCCTATCTTCGTATTCCCTTATTACGTCATCAACTTCAAAGATGTCGTCGTTTCCAGGCATAACTATTAACTGCTTAGTTTTTGTGTCTATTTTTTCTACAACCATGTCCAACCACTTTCTCAACCTTTCAAGAATTGCTTCCTTCATGATCTCATTTATCACTTTTTCAGGGTTCTTCTTAAGGTATTCAACCTCTTCCGGTGTTGTCATGTAAGGGTAGTTTCCAGAATTTTCTATACGCAGTTTCATCTTCTCAAGTTCTTCCGGAGTTCTAAGGGTCCATGTGGATTTAAAGAAACGCACGAGGTATGTTCCATCCTTCTGTTTCATTATTGGAACAACAATCTTGCCAGTAAGATCCCCACACAACATTATCGTGTCCACTTTGTGATAAATTGTGGCTGCAAGCCATTTCCTCCAAACCGCCGTGCTTCCGTGGACATCTACAGCAAAGAAAACTCTATTAGCACACATATAGGCCCACCATTCTAAATACTGAAGAGATTATTTATTTAAAGTTTAAAAATAGGTAAGGGGTTATCTCACCACTTCTTCAACTTCCCTATACCAAGGTTTAGAGGTGCCTACCTTGGCTCTCTTCAGCCAATTCTTCGTCTTTGGTGTTCCATCGATGATTGCCAAAAGCTTATCAACTCTTTCTTTAATCAGCTCACATAGCTTGTTTGAAACCTTCGCATCCTTACATAATAATTCAGCATATTTCTTAACCTTGTTTAAATTGGCGGTTGCATCGTACCAAAACCCCCAATCATCAGCCAAAACATCAGCCACCCTCCTTCCCGCTTCTACAGTAATATCATGTCCTGCAAATAGGATTATAAGGTCAACGATATCCTTAACATTCATCTGATGAATCTGCAACTTTGTCAAAAATATGTCTGGCAGACTTATTGTTGGATAATCAGCCTCTAACCTGCCGCCTCCAGGTTTAGATCCGAAGAAAACGTCGTGGGAAAATTCAAGTTTATCAAAGAAAACATCCACATGGTAATAATTTTGTGGGTGGCTGTAAGCCAGCCTTTTATAACCAAAAAGAGCATTCACTTGTATGTTAGGCTTAAATTTGACAATTTTTTCAAAGAAATCTTTCACAGAATTTCTCTGGGAAGAGTAGGCCAGGAGGTCTAAATCTGTGAACTTGGGTTTACCCTCGCCAAACCTCTGTAATTCATTGTACAGTTTAAAGGCTTCAGGGTGATCCCGAGAGTGCAGATATACAGCGAGGGCACCTAGCACCCTTAGAACCAAACCTTTTTCCCTAGCCTTATCCACCAGACACGTGGCTTCTCTGACAAACTCTTCGTCAGATATCCTTACAAACTCCTCTGACAACTTTAATATCCCATTATTTTATGTAAAAGAAAGATTTTAAAAGTTATGCTAATACGCCTTTCATTTTAAAAAGTGGCTATTGACACTTTGAAACGTTGAACATACGCTGGGCATAAAAACACCGGTCATCCTTCAAGTTTTTGAAGTAAAGACGCAAGTTTATTATAAGCGCCGGGGGTGGGATTTGAACCCACGCGGCCCTTGCGAGGCCACAGGCTTAGCGGCTTTTAAGGGGTTTGTCTCCAGGCCTGCTCCCTACCTGACTAGGAGACCCCGGCTTTTATGATTAGCTAATATTTATGCTTATTAATTCTGCCTTATAATTATCCCTTTTCTGGTGTCCGTTTTGAGAATTAGTGAAGAGAATTGTAAATAAATTGGGTGGTTGACCGATTATTATTTTTTCTCTGCTATTAGCACACGGTAGCCGCTTTCTCTTGCTAGGACTGAGACGTTGCCGAAGGCTTCTTCGAAGATTTGCAGAAGTCTTTTTCCACCAATTTTTGACTTTAAAACCATTTGCAAAGTGGCCTTTTCAGTCATGTGTTGTGGCGCTTCGTTTATAATGGCTTTTACTGTGGCTAGTCCGGCGCTTACTGGCGGGTTTGAGAGTATGCAGTTGAAAAGCATGTCTTTAACTGGCTCGTATAGGTGGCCTTTTCTAACTTCAGCGTTGTAAACATGGTTTAGCTCTATGTTTCGTTTTGCAAGCCTAACAGCCCTCTCGTTTAAGTCCACCATAATCACGTGAAGTTTTGGGTTGAACTTTGCGGCTGCGATTCCAACGGCGCCGTAGCCGCATCCCATGTCCAAAACATAGCCAGTTTCCGGAAGAATCATAGCCTCTATCAAAAGCCTCGTGCCCAAGTCCACACGCCTTTTTGAGAATACTCCGGAGGCTGTTAAAAACTTGAAGGTTATCCCCCTTAGACGGGTTTGGATCATTCCAAATTTTGGCTTAGACTTTGGCTTTGGCACAAAATAATGTTCTGTTTGGCTGTTCTTGTTGCTGTTCGGCATCATATTTCGCCGCTTTTCCAGCATTTTGGATAAGTGCCTCTAGGCATTAGAACCCGCTTAACTTTTGCCACAACACCGTGCTCCATGCTGAGAATCTCCTCTGTAGAGGCTTGCGCTTCCGCTAATGCCACAGCCTCGCCCTTTAAAGTGAAGATGGCCACCATGGCTCCTGCGCCTATTCCAGTTTCTAAAGATAGCACTCCCGGAGCGGTTAGGTTGGCTCCATGGCAGACGGCGTCAACGGCGGAGTCTCTAATGTAGATTTTTGGAACCAACGCCAAGGCTTTTTCCATAGGGTGAATAAACTTCTTAAGAATGGCGTCATCTCCCTTTTCTTGCCATTGCATAAACCAGTAAGCAACATCATGCAATGTTACATTGCCCTCTTCTTCTGTGAAGGGGCCGGCCCTTGTTCTGCGCAATTCTTGCATGTGCGCTCCGCAGCCTAAAACTTCTCCTATATCAAAACAATTACTAATAACGATGGCGCATTCTGGGATGAAATTATGTGTGTTTTCAACTGTTACATCATATACATAATCTTCCTCTGATTTGATGCTCTCGACTGATTTTACCCTTTCAACATAAAAGTCGGAGTGAAGGATTTGCAACAAGGGTTCTATTTCGTCCTTCTTCACATGTTTTGAAAGGCTTTTGATTACTAGACCTAAAAGGTGTTTGGTCATAGGTTTTTTTGAGTTAAGCGTTCTATAAAAGTTTCCACCCAACTTTAAGAGGTTTCCTTTAAGATTGTTCTTAGTAAATATGAATTCTAAAAGCTTATTTGCATGGAGGGGGACGTGTTCGAGGCTGGTGGCTTTGCCTTTTTCAAGATGCTCCTTTATTAGTTGGAGACGACTTTCCTTTTCAGAATGATTTGACCCTACTTCCTTTATGAATCGTAGCTTGTCTATGGGGTCTATTAAACGGATGGAGTAAGCAAACCCTTCTTCGTTTTTAAAGCAGCCGCAACGCTTTCTTCGAAAGATTTTACTGCGTATGCCCAGCCTTTTAAGAAGCTGATATAACCGTTTTGCAATTAATTGAAAGCCGGTGCAGTATTCTATAATAGTACAAGTTCTCTTACCCATCTTCTTAATATAAGCCATTCCATCTCCATCAAAATATCCTTTCAAGAAGCTTTTGATAAGCTCCTCTGAAAGCGTAAATATCCCATTTAGATCCATATATTTCTCCGGGCTTCTTATACCAAGGGAGTAAGCTATGTTAGCTAGGACCGTATTATGCGCATCAACTTCCATAATATTATCTCTAAAAGGCTTCACACGGGCGGGCACGTCAGGAAAAATCTTATTATAAACCTCGATGAAATTGTCAATTAGTTTTTTGTTAGAGTTGTGAAACTTAATTCTTGCAGGTCGTATACATCTTTTATCCCAAATGATGCATCCATCAGAAGCAATCAGCCCCAGCAAATACATTAATTCAGGGGTGACTTTTTTATCGTATAACCTAATTATTTTCCCCTTTTCAGTCTTTATCGCTGAAATAAGCTCCTTTGACTCATTCCAGTCACAAAAGGACTTCACATATTTTATTTTAATCCCTATTTTGCTTCCCGAATGGAAAGGTTTTCTATCAATCTTTAACCTTCGATTCATTTCCCTGATGCTTCCAAACTTATCCTTTATTCCCTTAATACACAATTCTCGGATTTTTTGGTCCACAACATATGTTTCGTCATTTAGCAAATCTACTATATATGGAGAAAAGCCTTCCACCGGAATTTTTCTCGGTGAGAAAATAAAATCACCAACTTTCAGAGAACATGCGGGAACCCACATAGGGCCCTCAACGGTGCTTACTAAAACTTCATGATCTGGCGTAACCTTTACAGATATACCAGACTCAGTTGTGATTCTTACAAGTTTGTTTGGGGATGGCAATGAATACGCCCTCGTTATTTTTGCACTTTCCAATGTGAATTGATTCATTGAAACTGTGTAAAAATTCCCTGAAGATAAATCAGATATCCTCGCCCCACCATTAAGCTCCCTAATTTTTCTGATGCCACCATTGCACAAAATTATCTCAGTATCACCTGAAACACAAAGCTTTCGGATGTATGTGCCTCCTTCGCAGCCAACTTTGAAAAGCACGTTTCGCCCGTCCATTTCTAGAAAGTCGATGTAGTAGATTCGCCTTGTGCGGAGTTGACGCTTAACAGAAGCCCTTAAGGGTGGCCTCTGATAAATGGTGTCCTCAAACTCTTTAAGCACGTCCCTGACACGTTTTTCTTCAACATCGCCGTGAAGCTTCATTAGGCAGACGTATTCTTTGCCGCTCAAAAGGAGGGCCTGAACAATTTTTCTAGACTCCTCTAGGGTTACTGGCAGAACACCGGTCACGTTGGGATTTCTCCAGCTTTAGCTTTTAGGCTTCTAGAGTCCCGCCGTGACCGACGTTCTGAACGCCCAATATTCGTTTAACCCATGCGGCAACCTCATGGCTTGTTGGTCCAGCCGGCTTGTCCAAATTTACGACGCCGAACCTAATGTAGTCCTTTGCTGGGCGTTCCTCCGGCCTGCAACCATATCGTGGGTCTGTTTCTCCTTCAGCCTTAACGGCGAGTTCGCGTTTAACCTCCCATGGGGGAACACTTCTAGGCATTTAGATAGAACACCTCTAAACGATTAAGAAATGTGAAAGGGGCTAAATAATAATTTGTTAGGCTTGAGCGAGGGCAGGTTTTACAGGCTGAGCCATAGCCTCCAGCAATCCCTTCTTCTTTAAGGCTTCGATGACTTCCTTGTCTGAAGCTTCCCTTTTAATCTCAATTTTTTCAGCAAGGGGCTCCAAATGGTTGATGTTTGCCCTCCGCCTTTTAACGCCAGTAACACTTTTCGGTCCGGTCACAAGGACAAAGCTTTTGTCTATTATGTCCACTATTACACATTTTTTCCCAGCTTCTTTACCGCAGATTTTGACGCATATCCTTCCAACCTCTATGGCTGGCATGCCAAACCCTCCAAGCTTTAAAAGGCATTAGCATAAACATATAAGACCCATATTTATAGCTTCAGCTAGCTTTCCGCCTGTAATTTTATGTTAGTAAGCGTTCAACAACATTGTAGAGGACGCTTGTTCCAAACACCAGGTTTTTTATGGATATGCGCTCGTCTATTCCATGAACCATTTTTAGAATCTCGCCGTAGGGCAGGTCTGAAAGTGCTGGTTGAAAGCCATAGCAGGCCGCGCCTAAGCTTCTGAAGAATTTGGAGTCTGTCCCCCCAGTAAGCAGTATTGGAGCTACTGTGCAGTTTGGCTCAAACTCTTTTAGGGTTTCCACCATAAGCCCATACAGAGGCGTGTCCATGGAGGATTCTGAAGGTTCATTAGCCTGAATAATCTCAAAATCAAGCTTTTCCAAGCCTACATCCTTTAAAAGCTCTTTTATGCGGTTTAGGGCTTCAGATGTGCTCTGTCCAGGTAGGATTCTGCAGTCGAAGACGGCTTCACATTCTGATGGGATTATATTCTCCTTAACACCGCCGTGAATTATTGTAGGAGCTATAGTCATCCGCAACATTGCGCGAAACTCTTCAGCCATGGCCTTATCCTTTTGGGCAATCATGTTTAAAAGCTCATCAGCTTTCCCGGGGTTCTGAAGCAAAATTTTAAGCGCCTCTTTAACCTCCCTATTTTCCTCAGCCATAACTGCCAGAAACTGCCTCACCGTGGGCGTAAGCATTATTTCTGCACGATAATTCCCAAGCTTTTCCACAACTTTGTTCATGTGGAGTATAGCGTTGTCAGCTGCACCAGGCACAGAACCATGTCCCGGTCTCCCCTTAGCCTTAATTTTAAGCCATAAAATGCCCTTCTCAGCCGTTTGAATTGTGAAAACATTTTTGCCATCCATTGGGATTGCTTGCCCGCCGCCCTCGTTTATGACGTAGTCTGCCATAACCTTTTCCGGATGGTTTCGCACAAGCCAGCCTGCACCGGCTTCACCGCCTCTCTCCTCATCGGCTGTTGCAGCCAATAGGACATCGCCTTTAAGCCTGACATTGTTGCGTTTAAGAAGCTTCATAACCATGACTTCCATGGCAGTCATCGATTTCATGTCCATGGCGCCCCTACCCCAGACAAAGCCATCCTTAACCAAGCCTGAAAATGGGTCTACGCTCCATTCTTTTGGGTTTGCAGCCACAACATCCAAGTGGGAAAGCAGAAGCAAGCTTGGTTTTTCACCCGTTCCTTTAAGGCGTGTTATGACGTTTCCTCTTCCGGGGGCGGACTCCAAAACCTCGCATTTGAAGCCGTCTTTTTCTAATGTTTGCGCCAAGTATTTTGCGGCTTGAGTCTCGTTTCCAGGCGGGTTTGTAGTGTTTATCCTAATTAAATCGCTTAGAAGAGTTGTAACTTCCCTTTCAACTTCTGTTAGAAGCCTAGCACCCATAAGCTCACCCCTTTTAGCCTCATGATTATTGGCTGAAAACATTTAAGATTTTGCGGTGAAACATGCATCAGCATGTCAGATGGAAGGCGCCAGCCACAGCCTTCCCAGCCTTTAAAAGCTCGTTAAAGGTCTTATAGGCTTCACCAGTAGGCTGGGCGATAAGCTTTATTCCCCTCTCCTTTAGGGCTTCATTGACTTCTGCCATAATCTTAACAAGTCCAGAATAGCCAGTGCCAATAACGAGAACCTCTGGAGGGGGCTTGTGGCTGAAAACTTCTTTCAAATCTTCAACATAGATTCTGTGACCTTCCCTCCTCCACCAACCACTCATAACTTTGTCTGGAAATACTATGACGTCGCTTGTGTAACGTTTGCCATCAATAACCATGACACCGAAATCATACGAATCTATCATCGACCTCACCAGTATTTTCTGAAAGGGTTTAAAGATTTAAAGCCTAACGCTGAAATCACTCTTAGAATGAAACCCCTCCCAAAAAGCTTTTACGAAAGAGACCCAGCCACAGTTGCAAAGGAACTTCTTGGAAAAACACTTGTCAGAAGGCTTAACCATCAAACCTTAAGCGGAAAAATTGTTGAAACTGAAGCCTATTATGGCGTGAATGACCCGGCCTCCAAAGCCTATAAAGGAAGAAAGATTTTCAACGAACTTATGTTTTTAGATGTTGGAAAAGCCTTCATCTACATGGTGCATGGGAACTGGCTTCTAAACATCGTTGCCCACCCGAAGGGCGGTGTTGGCGCCATTTTAATAAGGGCTGTTGAACCCCTTCATGGAATAGAAATTATGATGAAAAATCGGAGAGCAGCAGATATACATGCTTTAACAAGCGGTCCTGGAAGGCTTACAAAAGCACTGAAAATAACAAAGGAGCATAACGGTTTAGATGTTACAAAATCCGCCAGTGAAATAGCGATTTTTGAGGGACCAGAGGAAAGTTTTGAAATTTGCACTTCTCATAGGATAGGTGTGAAAATGGACCTTCCGCGAGAATTGAGATTTTACATTAAGGGAAACAGGTTTGTTTCTAAGCTGTGAAAATTTATCTACGAAATGAGAGTTTAAGTGTTGTAGAGGAGCTGCGACATGCTGAGTCAGGAAGCCCTACGCCAACTGCGGGAAACACCTGTAACAAAGAATATTGGGCTCATTTCAGACACGCACATACCAGCCCGTGCTAGGGAGATTCCAAAAAGGGTTTTCGAAATTTTCGAAAAGGTTGACTATATTGTGCATGCGGGCGATTTGGTTGACTTATCGGTTATAGATAGGCTTGAGCAGCTTGCCCCTGTTTTGGCTGTTTATGGCAATATGGACGGCCCTGAAATCCGGGGAAAACTGCCTAAAATAAATTCTGTTAAGGTTTTTGACTGGAAGATTGGAGTCATGCATGATCCTGGAACACTTTTTGGTATGGGGAAGATGCGGGAAATAGCCAAACAAAATGGTTTCAACGTGCTTGTTTACGGGCACACACATCACTCAAACATAAAGTGGGAAGGCGAAATCCTCTTAATAAACCCCGGAAGCCCAACAAATCCCCTCCCGCCGTTTGTGGCGAAGCCAACAGTTGCGTTGCTAAAAGTAACAAAGGAGAAGATTATTCCAGAAATTGTGACTTTGTAAGAAAAGGGTTTCACTTTAACTCATCTCTCTCCCCTTAGGGGCTTATACTTTTCACAGCACCCTTTAAAAGGGGATTGTGGCAGACATCAAGCCAAGCATGGAAAGTGTGAGCCTCATGGAGCGTTGTAGAAATCCTTGGAACAAGGAATGCAAAAACGGGGACATTGAAGTTTACATAGTTTTCAAGGGTAATAAGCTACCCATATGTAGGCGTTGCTGGAGCAAAATAGCAGAAAAAGACCTGGAATGGTGATGAAGGAATGAACGGCTTCAACTTAAATGTTGACTTCCACTTAAGAAAAAACGTTAACAAAAACAGCTAATGATTATGTTTTTCTTTCAACCTTATTTCTTCTAGGGGGTTAACGTTTTTTCTTAAAATTCTTATAGGGGTTAACCGTATTATCAATTTGTGGTTTGTGTATGCAAAAGTTTAAGTTTCCAAGTGAGGAGTGGATTAAAGCCTTCAAAGAAGAACTTAATAAAAATGAAGCCTACGCGGAAGCTGCCAAGGACTGGGAGGGTGATT
>Ga0080004_1144262_pt1 | contig 33771 bp, 38 predicted proteins | sample WasSprMetagenome_FD_69207 | JGI IMG/M metagenome (GOLD analysis project Ga0080004, IMG submission 69207) | Sulfidic aquatic microbial communities from Washburn Spring, Yellowstone National Park, USA - WS (SPADES assembly) (version 2) | ecosystem: Environmental > Aquatic > Thermal springs > Hot...
TACACAAGGCTTATAGTGCCCAACATATGGGCACTTGTGGACACGAGCGGGAGCATGGTCGGCGAGCATCTGGACCAGATGGTCGCGGAGGTCTTCTCGCTGGCCGAGAAGTTCGGCCAGAACGTCAGGCTGATAGCGTGGGACGTCGAGGCCGAGGAGGGCCCACTCAAGAAGCTCAAGGCGCCGATGAGGATAGGCGGAGGCGGAAGCACGAAAATACGCAAGGCGTTGGAACTACTGGACAAGAAGATGAAGCGGAACGACATGGTGGTGATAATGACGGACGGCCAGATATACGACATAGATGACGGCGAGGTGCAGGGCCTGCTCAGAAAGATATCTTGGAGAGCGTCTCAGAGCATCTTCCTGACGACGGTGGTGACGCCGAAGTTGCCGCCGAAGTACAGGGTAATCAAGATCGAGGAGTGAAGCGCCTAGTCTCCCTATAGATGTACATGCACATTGATTTGCGGTCCTCCTCTGGGCTGAACGCTGCGCGGAGCGCCTCCAGCATGCTGTCGAACAGTCGCTCGGCCGTCTTCGTCTCCTCCGACGCACTTAAGGTGGGGAACATGTTCCAGTAAGGTATCCTATTCCAGTAAGATATCCTATAATCATTTTCTATGGTGGTGGATTTCGCCGTTGTCCTTATGCCCGTTATCATTTGGGGGGTCACGGTCCATTCGTTGGTCTTCGAAATGAGTCCTGATCCTATCTCTATAAACATTTTTTGCCAATACCCAGGCCACCGCGACGCGTAATTATCCTCCTTCACCTCCCTGAAGAACTCATATACAATCGTCCTAACGGCGTCGCTGAGCTTGAAGAAACTATCGGCCGCCGAGTCTATGTATTTCAGCAATTTCTCCACACCGCTCCAAGCCAGCGGTGTGTCTTCACCACCTACGCCTAACGATATGGTAGGTGTCTCATAGACCATTCTTATGCTGAAGAAGTATACCGAGCGGCCGAAAAAATCTACGTAGATATCGTAAATATGTTTGAACTTGTCGTCGCACTTGGCGCGGACGTACCTCAGCCCGGCGGCGGCTTCGCTAACCGATGGCACGGAACACCCTCCTCTCCGAGTGGACATCCATGAATCGGAGTTTCCTGCTCTCCTTATCGGGTTTGAGCAACGAACGGAGCGCTTCTAGCGTGTTGTCTAACGTTGTTGTCTCCCCCGGCGCTGAATCGGACATCCAATACTCTATTCTGTACTCACAGCTAACAACGACGGACTTTCTAGATACGCTTACGGACACTATCAGTTCTGGTTTTATGCCCCACTTCTCAGACAATTCGAACCACTCATAGACCGATATATATTTCTTGTAATCGTAGCCCGTCCAAACATCCAAATAATTGCCCTCCTCCACTTCTCTGAAGAACTCATATACGACCGCCCTCACGGCGTCGCTGAACCTGTAGAACTTGTCGATCGCCGAGTCTATGTATCTCAGCAACCTCCCCAACATGTTCAGGGACAACTGTGCGTTGGCGAGGGCGCCTCTCAGTATTGGAATACCTTCTTTGGTCAGCTCTATGGTTAGGAGCACTCCCGACATATACGAAAAGTCTACATAGACGAGGTAAATGTCGCTGTACCATTTGCGCTCTATGTGCATGTACTTCAGCCCAGCGGATACATCCTCAATCGATGATGTCAAACTTCTCCTCCCCCTCGTGGACGACGAAGTCGACGAAGTCCCCGATGTCGTAGTCCCCGAGCTTCCGCAACTCGACCCCCGGCAACTCGAAGATGTCGGCGAGCACGTCTACGGCTCTCGTTATCCGTCCGGCGCCGCCCGGGGCGCCGGGGCCGGCCGAGGAGCTGGCCCCCGGAGACCGGGTGTACATTCCCCGCTACCGCCGGGAGGGCGAAGTGGTAAAGGTGGCGGGGTCCCAGGTGCAGGTGCTGGTGGGCGCCATGAAAGTGGACCTGCCCCGGGAGGAGTTGCGCCGCGCGGACCCGGTCACGGCGGAGGCCTCGGGCGGGCACGTGCGGCTGGTAGCCGGACCCCGGAAGGTAGAGGCCGCGCTAAACTTGCGCGGCCTCACGGTGGACGAGGCCCTCTATCGCCTGGAAAAATACCTGGACGAGGCCTGCCTGGCGGGGTTGCCCCGGGTGCACATCATCCACGGCAAGGGCACCGGAGCCGTGCGTCAGGCCGTGCACCGCTACCTGACCGACCACCCGCGGGTGAAAAACTTCCGGCTGGGTGAGCACGGGGAGGGGGGCCTCGGGGTCACCGTGGTGGAACTCGGGTGAGGCCCCTGCTCTAACCCGGTCCCGCCCTGCCCGAACCGTTCTGCCGGGGAGGAGTGTTGCCCCGTTCGGGTCCCCCTTGCGGCGGCCCACTCGTGCCGGGCGGAATTGCGCTCGAGGGGAGGGGCGCCTCCCGGTGGGCCGTGCAGAACCCCTGGGGCATCCTGATCTCGTAATCTTCCACGAAGGAGGGGACGCTGTACGGCAGTTTGACCACGGCACGCACCACCCGCTCCGGGCAATAGGGCGTGGCCAGCAGTCCCGTGGTGGGGTCTATCTCCACCAGCACGTGGGTGTCGTCCAGCTTGGTTGGCACCGTTCCTTCGGCGAAAAGGTCCGTCACCGTGTGTTCGGGCGGGGTGTGGGGACCGGGCAGGAGACCCGACTTACTGTCCACGGTGGCCGAAACGATCCCTTCCGGCACGGAAAAACTCCGGGGAGGAGTGCCGCTCAGGGCCCGGGATACAATGGCCTTCCATATGGGCGCGGCGTAACTTCCGCCGTAGACCAGGGGCATGGGCCGGGGCTGGTCGTAGCCCAGCCACACCGCGGCCGCCAGGTCTGGGGTATAACCCACAAACCAGGCATCTCGGCCCTCATCGCTGGTACCCGTTTTGCCTGCCACGGGCCGGTCCAGGGCGGCCCGGGTGCCCGTACCCCTCTCCACCACAGACTGCAGCATGCTGGTGATGAGGTAGGCGGTGGTCGGCTTCATGGCCCGGGTCCTGGTAGGCCGAAACTCGTCGTACGTGCCGTCCGGGCGCTCCACCTTTGTAACGGCCATGGGCGCGGCGTAAATCCCGTTACTGGCAAAGGCCGCGTAGGCGGCCGCCATTTGCAGGGGCGTTACCCCGTAGGTCATGCCGCCCAGGGCCAGGCTCAGGCCATCGCGCGCCGGGTCAAAGGCGGTGAACCCCAGACGTCCGGCAAACTGGATGGCCTGCGGGAGCCCGACCTCCTGCAGTACCTTTACGGCCGCCACGTTCACCGAATGCGTGAGGGCCTCCCGGTAGGTGATCAGACCCCGGTAGCGGCCGTCGTAATTGCGGGGCGTGTAATTGCCGAAGGTAGTAGGAATGTCGTCCACCACCGAGGCCGGGGCCTTGCCAAGGAATTCGATGGCGGGTCCGTAGTCGATAATGGGCTTAAATGCGGAACCCGGGGGGCGCCCGGGGGGCATGGTGGCCCGGTTGAAGGACCGCTTGTGGGTGTGTTCCCGTCCGCCCACCAGGGCCATGATGTAGCCCGTATTGGGCTCCACCACCGCCACGGCGGCCTGGGGCTGCAGGACGCCGTTGGCATCGCGCTGGGACTTCGGGAAGTACCGGGCATCGGCCAGGACCTCCTCGGCGGCCTGCTGAAGTTTGGGGTCCAGGGTGGTGTAAACCTTGAGGCCACCCTTAAAGACCGCGGTTTCTCCGTATCTGGCAATCAGTTCCTCGGTTACGTAATCTACAAAGTAGGGATACGGGTAGCGGTCGCGGGCGCGCGGGTCCGGGTTGAGGCGCAAGGGCGTGGCCCGGGCCGCCTTATGCTGGGCCGCGGTGATTAAGTTATACTTCAACATGTTGTCGAGCACCAGATTGCGCCGCTCGAGGGCCCCTTCGGGATTCCGGAAGGGGGAATAAAGGCTGGGTGCCTTGGTGAGACCGGCCAGCAGGGCCGCCTCCGGCAGGTTCAGGTCGCTGACATTTTTGCCGAAGTAGACCTGGGCCGCGGCCTGCACCCCGTAGGCACCTTCGCCGAGGTAGATGCGGTTCAGGTACATTTCCAGGATTTCGTCCTTGGTGAAGCGCCGCTCCACCATAAGGGCCAGCACGACCTCCTGGATCTTGCGCTGCCAGGTCCGTTCCGGCTTGAGGAAGGAGTTTTTGACCAGTTGCTGGGTGATGGTACTGCCGCCCTCCACCACCCGGCCGCCGCGCAGGTTGTTCCAGGCGGCCCGGGCAATGGCCCGCAGGTCCACGCCGGGGTGTTCGTAAAAACGCACGTCCTCGATGGCGATGAAGGCGTCCCGCACCACCGGCGGGATGCTCTTGAGGGATACGGACTCGCGGTTTTCGGCCCCGATGCGGGTGATCAGGCGTCCGTCCCGGTCGTAAAGTACGGTGGCCGAGCCGGGGTCCAGGTCCTCCATGCTCCAGGCCGGCATCTGGTAGAGGCTGACCACCACCAGGCCCAGGAAGGAAAAGAACCCGAGGATGGCCAACAATATAATGAGCACCAGGAATAGACGCCACAGGCTCAATTTTTTGCGTTTGGGCAAGCTCCAACCTCCCGCGCACCATTATAACACGAAAGGTCTTCCGGTGCCACGACACCGGAGCGAAAGACGGGGGCGGCAATTATCCCCGCCGCGCCGGGAAAGCACGGGGAATTCCGCAACCCTCCGGTTCCGCAAGCCGTGCAAACTTGTGGGGCAAGATTCGCCGCTATGGGAGGAGAGAGAAGGAGAGGGATATGGAACCGCTGGCGACGCAACTCGACCTCATCAGGCGGGGCGTGGCCGAAATCATCCCCGAGGAAGACCTGGTACGGAAGCTGGAGCGGTCGATCGCCCGCCGCGAACCCCTGCGGGTCAAACTGGGGCTTGACCCCACCGCGCCCGACATCCACCTGGGCCACACTGTGGTCCTGCACAAGATGCGGCAGTTTCAGCAACTCGGCCACCAGGTCATCGTCATTTTGGGGGATTTCACGGCCCGCATCGGGGACCCCACGGGGCGCTCCGAAACCCGCAAGCCCTTAAGCCCGGAGGAAATCGAGGCCAACGCGGCCACCTACCGGGAGCAGATCTTTAAGATCCTGAACCCCGAGCGCACCAGGGTGGTGTTCAACAGTCAGTGGCTGGCCCCCCTGACCTTCGCCGAGGTCATCGCCCTGGCGGCGAGGTACACCGTGGCCCGCATGCTGGAGCGGGACGACTTCGCGCGGCGCTTCCGTGAGGGTTCACCCATCGGCATCCACGAATTCCTGTACCCCCTCATGCAGGGCTACGATTCGGTGGCCCTGGCGGCCGACGTGGAGTTGGGCGGCACGGACCAGAGGTTCAACCTCCTGGTGGGCCGGGTGCTGCAGAGGGAATACGGGCAGGAGCCCCAGGTGGCCATCACCATGCCCATCCTGGAGGGGCTGGACGGAGTCCAGAAGATGAGCAAGAGCCTTGGCAACTACGTCGGCATCACGGAGCCGCCCGGCGAGATGTACGGCAAGATCATGTCGTTGCCGGACGAACTGATGGTGCGGTACTTTGAACTGGTGACGGCCGTGCCCACGGAGGAGGTCCGCTCCATCGCCGAGGGCCTGGCCGCAGGGCGGCTGCACCCCCGCGACGTCAAGATGCGGTTGGCCCGCGAGATAGTCACGGCCTACCATTCTCGGGACGCGGCCGAAAGGGCCGAAGCCGAGTTCGTGCGGGTGTTCCGCCACCACGACCTGCCGGAAGAGGTCCCCGCCTTCAGGGTGGCGCCCGGACGGGTCTGGCTGCCCAGACTTATGGTGGAGGCCGGGCTGGCCCCCAGCACGAGTGAGGCCCGGCGCCTGATCCAGCAGGGAGGGGTGAAGGTCGACGGGATTCCCGTGGCGGACCCGGCGGCGGAAATCGTGCCCGCCGAGGGCATGGTGATTAAGGCCGGAAAGCGACGCTTCGTGCGCCTGTCATTGGCGCCCTGAGGCACCCCCGCCACCCCCGCAGTATACAATGTAGGTGCGGTTCAGAATGCTTTACAGTGTGCGGGGGTCGGGCATGTTCCGGCGGCGCAATCTCCTTCTCCGGCCGGCGGTGCTGGCGCTCTTATTCCTGATGGGCATGTGCTGGGCCGTGGACCGACTGCTGGGTGAGACCATTATGGCTGTGGCCGAGGCCACGGCGGTACAGACCGCCACCCGGGTGGTCGAGCAGGCGGTCAAGAACCGGGTGGCGGCCGGTGGCGTCGGATACGACGAGTTGGTGCGCATTCACAAGGACGGTGCCGGCCGCATCGTTTTGGTACAGGCCAATACCGCGGCCATCAATCGCCTGGCCGCGGAGACGGCCCTCGAGATTGAAGGAGCGCTGGAGGAGCTGGGGCGGCAGAGGTTCGCCATACCCTTGGGTCAGATTCTGGGTATCAAGTTGCTGGCCTACCTGGGGCCGAATGTAACCGTGCACATCGTACCCGTGGGCACCGTACGGGTCAATTTGCAGGACCGTTTCGAGGAGGCCGGTATCAACCAGACCAGACACGCCATCTTCGTAGACTTCGACACCATGATCCGTATTGTAGTGCCTTTATACCGGAAAGACACCCATATCGCTACCCGCGTACCCCTGACGGAGAGCATCATCGTCGGCAGTGTACCCCACACCCTGGTACAGTTGCCGGGCGGGTTATTAGGAGGAGCTTTGCCCAGATAAGTTCCGGAACTTTTTTTCTATTTGCTTGACCAGCGGGCCTGTGGTAAGATAGTTACCGGATACTGAGGTGGAGGGGTTAGGCTTGCTGGTAGAGGAGACCGCCTTGCGGTTGAGCGCCTGGCTGAAGGAGCGCGTCCGGGAAGCGGGTGTCCGGGGACTGGTTGTGGGCCTGAGCGGCGGGATAGATTCCGCCGTGGTGGCAGGACTGTGCAAGCGGGCGTGTCCCGATTCCACTCTGGGGGTCATCATGCCCTGCTACAGCAACCCCCAGGATGCCATAGATGCCCGGCTGGCGGCACGTACCTTCGACGTGCCCGTGGAAACCGTGGTTCTGGACGAGGTTTTCGATTTGCTCGTGCGCAAGCTCACAGGAAAGCCCTACGATCCCAGCCAAAAGGATCTGCCCACGGCCAACATCAAGGCCCGCCTGCGTATGGTGATCCTGTACTACTACGCCAACAAGCTAAACGCGCTGGTGGCCGGCACCAGCAACAAGAGCGAACTGACCGTAGGCTACTTCACCAAGTACGGAGACGGGGCGGCGGACCTTCTGCCCATAGGCAATCTGGTTAAAGGACAGGTGAAGGAACTGGCCCGTTATCTCGGCGTGCCCCAGACGATCATCGACAAACCGCCGTCGGCGGGCCTGTGGCCGGAACATCAGGATGAGGTCGAATTCGGCTTCAGTTACTGCGATCTGGACCGCTACATCCTCACGGGCGAGGCGCCGGATGCGGTACGAGAGGCCATCGTCCAGAGGATCCGAAAAAGCCAGCACAAGCGGTGCATGCCTTTACTCCCTCCCTTTTAGGGTGATTGTGGTATGGCAGGTCACTCGCGATGGGCCAACATCAAGCGCCGCAAGGCCAAGGTGGACGCCGAGCGCGGCAAGATTTTTACGCGCCTTTCACGGGAAATAATCGTCGCCGCCCGCCTGGGCGGTGGCGACCCGGAGGCCAATCCGCGTCTCAGGGCCGCCGTACAGCGTGCGCGGGAGGCCAACATTCCCATGGAGAACATTCAGCGCGCCATCCAGCGCGCCACGGGTGAGGCGGGCGGGGCGGCCCTGGAAGAACTGGTATACGAGGGCTACGGGCCGGAAGGGGTGGCGATTCTCCTTAAGGTGGTGACGGACAACCGCAACCGCACCGCGGCCGAGGTGCGCCACATCTTTAACAAGTACGGCGGCAGCCTGGGCGAGGCGGGATGTGTGGCCTGGCTCTTCGAACCGAGGGGTCTGGTGGTCGTCGAGGGGGGCGAGGAAATCGAAGAGCGGCTTCTGCTCGCCGCCCTGGAGGCCGGGGCCGAGGACGTGCGCCGGGAAGGGGACCAGTGGGAGGTCATCACGGCGCCGGAGGATACCTTTCGGGTACGTGACCACCTCACCGCAGAGGGATTCGGGGTCCAGTCGGCCCAGGTGGCGATGGTACCGAAGAGCACGGTCCCGGTGGCCGACCGGGCCGCTGTGGAGAAGCTGTTACGGCTCGTGGACGCTCTGGAGGACCACGACGACGTGCAGGAGGTCTACGCCAACTTCGACATTCCGGTGGAGCTTCTGGAGGGACACGAGGGACTTTGCCCCTGATAAGGCCGGCCCGGAGTGTCGGGGCCGAATTCCTTGGCACAGCCCCGTCAGGGCTTGAGGGGGAATAATGTCCGCGTGAAGAGCCTGATTGTGGGGTGTGACCCGGGGACCGCGGTGGTGGGCTACGGTGTGCTGGAGGCCATGCCGGACCGGTATCGGGCTCTGGCCTGGGGGGTTATCCGCACGGAGGTGGCCGCAGGTTTGCCGGAGCGCCTGCGGGAGTTGCACCGGCGGTTCGGCGCTCTGCTGGATGCCTGGAGGCCCGACGTCCTGGTGGTAGAGGAGCTGTTGGTGGGCAGGAAGCCCCGGACTGCGCTGGCAACGGCCCACGCCCGGGGCGTGATCATGCTCGCCGCGGCCCAGAGGGGCGTCCAGGTGCGGGCCTACGCGCCCACGGAGGCCAAGCTGGCCGTTGCGGGCTACGGGGCCGCCGCCAAGGGACAGGTCCAGTTTATGGTGAAGACGCTCCTGGGGTTGCCGGAGGTACCCGAGCCGGACGATGCGGCGGACGCCCTGGCCCTGGCCCTCTGCCACGCCCACCGCAGTCTCGGTCGCGGCGGGGCCCTTCACCGGCCGGAACGTTATTAATCCCGCCACCAGTGGCCACGGGTGATTTGGGAGGCGGGCGGGTGATTGCCTTTGTCAAGGGCACGCTGGTAGGTACGGCCGGTAACGCCGTGGTCGTGGAGGCCGGGAGTATCGGCTGGCGCGTTTTTGTGCCTCCCGGCACACCCCTGCCCCCAATTGGTAGCGAAATACGCCTCTTTACCCATCTGGCGCTCAGGGACGAGGGCCTGGTGCTTTACGGCTTCCCCGCTGAAGACCAGGTCTTCGCGTTTCGGACCCTGCTCCAGGTGGACGGAGTGGGCCCCAAGCTGGCCCTGGCGATTCTGTCGGTGCTCGGGCCGGAGGAACTCGCGGAGGCCGTGCTGCGGCGGGACGTGGACCTGCTGACGCGGGTCCCGGGGGTGGGCCCCAAGCTGGCCCAGAGGCTGGTGCTCGAGCTCCAGGACCGTTTGCCAGCCGCCCGGGCCGGCGAGGGTACCCTCCAGGACGCCGTGGCGGCCCTGGTGAGTCTGGGCTACAGCCGGAAGGAAGCCCGGGAGGCCGTGCAACGGGCGCGGGCCACGGCTAATCCCCTCGAGGTGGCGGCGCTGGTGCGCGCGGCCCTAAAGTGGCTGGGCGACAGGCGTGGTTGACGCGTCGATCGCGATGGGAGTGCGGACCGGGTGAAGGAAAAGGTGCAGGTCACGGCCGGGCCCGGAAGCGGGGGCAGTTTGCGGCCGCGGTGGCTCAAAGAGTATCTGGGCCAGGAGCGCGTCAAGGCCGCCATAGAGCTGTGTATCGAGGCGGCGCGGCGGCGCGGCGAGGTGCTGGACCACGTCCTTTTGTACGGACCGCCCGGTTTGGGGAAGACTACCCTGGCGGGGGTTATCGCCAATGAGCTGGGGGTGGGGCTCCGCGTTACTTCGGGGCCGGCCATCGAGCGCCCCGGGGACCTGGCGGCCATCCTCACCAACCTGGCTCCGGGCGAGGTGCTGTTTATCGATGAACTCCACCGGCTGAGCCGGGCCGTGGAGGAGGTCCTGTACCCGGCCATGGAGGATTTTGCCCTCAATCTGGTCATCGGGAAGGGGCCGGGGGCCCGCTCCCTGCGCCTGGAGCTGCCCCCCTTTACCCTGGTGGGGGCCACCACCCGTCCCGGCCGCCTGACCTCCCCGCTGCGGGACCGTTTCGGGATCAGCTGCCACCTGGATTTCTACCGCGAGGAGGAACTCGTGGAGATTATCTTGCGGTCCGCGCGTATTCTGGAGGTCGAGGTCACCGTGGAGGGCGCGCAGGAGATCGCCCGCCGCTCCCGGGGAACCCCCCGGGTGGCCAACCGGTTGCTCAAGAGGGTGCGGGATTACGCCCAGGTGCGGGGCCAACCGCGCATCGACCCCACCCTGGCCCGGGAGGCCCTGGATTTTCTGGAGGTCGACGAGCTGGGGCTCGAGAACACGGACCGCCGGTTGCTGGAGATGGTCATCATCAAGTTCGGCGGCGGTCCCGTGGGGCTGGAAACCCTGGCCGCCAGCATAGGGGAGGACACTGTGACCCTTGAGGACGTCGTGGAGCCCTACCTGCTGCAGCGGGGCCTGCTGAGCCGCACGCCCCGGGGCCGCGTGGCCACCCCCGCGGCCTACCGCCACCTGGGACTGGTGCCGCCGGGCGGACGACAGGAGGCTCTGTGGTAGCGGGCCGCGCCTGCCATCCGGCGCCTGCGTCGGTCCCTCCGGTTCGGGCAGGAGGTATTCCGTGATGGGCGGGGGAAGGCTGCTCTTACACACCTGCTGCGGGCCGTGCACCATCCACCCCCTGGAGGTCCTGCGGACCGAGGGTTGGGAGGTCCACGGCTACTTTTACAATCCCAACGTGCATCCTTACACCGAATACCGGCGCCGTGCCGAAACCCTGGCGGCCTACGCCGCCGGCGTGGGGTTACCCCTTACCGTGGCCCCGGATTACCCCGTGGAGGAGTTCCTGCGGCAGGTGGTCTTCCGGGAGGACGAGCGGTGCCGCTTCTGCTACGGCCTGAGATTACGCCGGGCGGCCCGGGTGGCCCGCGAGGGGAAGTTCGACGCCTTCACCACCACCCTGCTGGTCAGTCCCTACCAGAAGCACGACCTCATACGTGAGATAGCCCTTCGGGTGGCCTCGGAAGAAGGGGTCGCGTTCCTGTACCGGGATTTCCGGCCGGGGTTCCGGGAAGCCCAGGCGCGGGCCCGCGCCCTCGGGATGTACCGGCAGCCGTACTGCGGTTGCCTTTACAGCGAAAAGGAGCGCTATTACAAGACGACGGGGAATTTTGCCAACCGAGTGGTTCCGGTTACCGGATGGCTTTCGTAGGCAAATTTCCCCGTCGGAAGATCACCAGCAACCAAGCTTTCCGGGAGGGCGCGACAGGGAGCGATGTGGGAAAATCTGGGGCGCATGCTCCTCCTGATGGGCTTCTTCCTGCTGATCATGGGCGGGTTGTTTCTGAGCGCCGGTAAGTTTTTCGGGCTGGGGCGCTTACCCGGTGACATTTTCATCCAGCGGGGCAATTTCGCCTTTTACTTTCCATTGGTCACCAGCCTGCTGATCAGCGTGGTCCTGAGCCTGCTGCTGACCGTCGTCTTCGGATTCCTCATGCGGCGGTAGTGTGGGAGGACCGGGCCCCCCTTTTGTCGAAGGATATCATCACTGGCCATCAGGGGGGGTACTTCTTTTGCGGCAGGATTCCGAGTCTGCCAAGATCCGGGTCCTCCGGCTGCGCTTCGGGGGTTTGCTGCTGGCGACGCTGGCCGGGATGGCATTGCTAATGGTATGGTGGCCCGGCCCGGTGCCCGCCGGGGGAACCGAACCGGTGACGGTGTGCCTGGGGGAAGGGCTTCCGGCAGTGACGCTGGCCGTTAACGGGGCTTACGAGCTAAAGGACGCGGCGGGCGGCCAGATTGTTACGACCCTGGAGCCGGGACGGGAGCTGACCGTGCGGTTCGCGGACGGGCTGGAGCCGGTCCTTAATGACGGGAGCGCGCTTCCCCGCCGTTTTTCTGGACTCGTGCTGAGCCCCCTGCCCCCGCCCCGGGGACTTACGGCTTGGGGCCTGGGGGAGGTGCCGGCGCAGGGCGAACTGTTCGGCACCAACGGCGCGGGCGAGGTACTACCCCTGCCCGGCGAACGGCGGTACGTGTGGACCGCGGACGGGCCGCGCACCTGGTGGGCGCCCTCCGTTCCCCTGGTGAGCGTCAATATCGGGGAGTGGCAACGCCGCTACCGGGGAGAGATCATCCTGCAGGCCACTCCCGAGGGCATCATGGTACTAAATCGCTTGCCCCTTGAGGAATACCTCTACGGCGTGGTGGCCAACGAGATGCCCTCCTGGTGGCCGCTGGAAGCCCTGAAGGCCCAGGCCGTGGCGGCCAGGACCTACGCCGTGCGCCGGACACAGGCCCCCCGGGTTAAAACCTGGGACCAGACGCCCCTCAAGGTTGTTTTCACCGCATACGGGGACCAGCGCGACCAGGTCTACAAGGGGTTCGATTCCGAAGCCCCCGCCACCACCCGGGCCGTCCAGGAGACGGCGGGCCTGGTGCTCACCTACCGGGGGCGGCCCATCATCGCCGCCTACCACGCCAGCAGCGGCGGGGTGACGGAGGACGTGGCCGACGTGTGGAAGACCCCGGAGGGCGACGAGACCCGTGCCTACCTCCTGGCCCACCAGGACCCTTTTGACCGCCTCGGGCCGGAGAACCCCTCCCGCGGGCCGCAGGCCGACGAGGGAAACCCCCACTACGGGTGGGTGGTCACCATGACCGCCGGGGAACTGGCGGCGCGCCTGAGGGAGAAGGGCTACCCCTTCGCCACCGTAACCGGTATCCAGGTGGCGGCCCATACCGCCTCCGGGGCGCGGGTCAAGTCCCTCCGGGTGGACGGAACGGACGATCAGGGTCGCCCGGTGAGCCAGACGATTGGTCAACTGGCCGACCAAGTAAGAATGTTGCTCGGTCTCAAGAGTGCCTATTTCTCCATCGAGCCCGAGTACGACGCTGGCGGGAAGCTCGTGCGCGTGGCCTTCCGGGGGCAGGGCTGGGGGCACGGCGTGGGCATGTCCCAATGGGGGGCCCTGGGGCTGGCCCGGAAGGGTAGTACCTTCCGCGAGATCCTGGAATACTATTACACAGACGCGGTGCGGCTGGAGCGTTATGGGCCATAAGCTGCAGGACTTCGACTACGAACTGCCTCCGGAACTGATCGCCCAGGAGCCCGTTACCCCGCGGGATGCGGCCCGGTTAATGGTCGTCCACCGGTGCGATGGCCGGATCGAACACCGGTTTTTTTATGAGCTGCCTGCCCTGTTGCGGCCTGGAGACGTACTGGTGCTCAACGAGACGCGGGTCGTGCCCGCCCGCCTGCTGGGCACCCGCCGCGACACCGGGGGCCGGGTGGAATTGTTGCTGCTCAGGCCGCGGGACGAATACCGCTGGGTGGCCCTGGGACGGCCGGGCCGGCGGCTGAGGCCCGGGGCGGAGATCCTTTTCCGCGACGACCTCCCCAGCGTAGTGGTGGTGGATCGGTTTGCCGGCGGCGAATACCTGGTGGAGGTTTCCGACGGCGGAGACTGGGAGCAAATCCTGTCCCGCGCCGGACACGTTCCCCTGCCCCCTTACATCAGGCGGCCACTGACGGACCCGGAACGCTATCAAACGGTCTACGCCCAGACCCCCGGGTCCGTGGCGGCCCCCACCGCCGGCCTCCACTTCACCCCGCGCCTGCTGGCGGCTCTGGAGGAGGGCGGTGTGGTCCTGGTACGGCTGTTGCTGCACGTGGGCCCCGGGACCTTCCGGCCGGTGCGGAGTGAGGACATCACGGCCCACCGCATGGAGGCCGAATACTACCATGTTTCGGAGGAGGCGGCCGCGGCCGTCAACGCCGGCCGGGCCCAGGGGGGGCGCGTCGTGGCCGTGGGCACCACCACCACCCGGTGTCTGGAAACCGTGGCCGGCACCGACGGAAGGGTGCGGGCCGCAAGTGGCTGGACCGACCTCTTCATCTACCCCGGGTACCGGTTCAGGGTGGTGCAGGCGCTTATCACCAATTTCCACCTGCCCCGCTCCACCCTGCTCATGCTGGTCTGCGCCTTCGCGGGGCGGGAACTCGTCCTGGAGGCCTACCGCGAGGCCGTGCGGGAGCGCTACCGTTTCTACAGCTTCGGCGACGCCATGCTGATCCTTTAGCCTGACAGGGTGGTGGGATGGCGGCCATCGGTTTTGAGCTACTGGCCCGGGACGCCCGCACGCGGGCCCGCCTGGGGCGCCTGGTCACCAGCCGGGGGGTGATCGAGACCCCGGTTTTCATGCCCGTGGCCACCCAGGCCGTGGTGAAAACCATGCTGCCCGACGAGGTGTGGCAACTGGGGGCCAGGATGGTCCTGGCCAACACCTATCACCTGTACCTGAGGCCCGGCGCGGATGCGATCGCGCGCGCCGGGGGACTGCACCGGTTCATGGCCTGGCCGGGGGCCATCCTGACCGACAGCGGGGGCTACCAGGTCTTCAGCCTCGCCCGCCTCTGCCGGGTCTCGGACGAGGGGGTGCTCTTCCGGTCCCACATCGACGGCTCGGAGCACTTCCTGACGCCGGAAAAGGTGGTGGCGCTTCAGGAGGCCCTGGGCTCGGACATCGCCATGGTTCTGGACGAGTGCGCACCCTATCCCTGCGGGTACGAGGAGGCAAGGCGGGCCGCCGAGCGCACCCTCGTCTGGGCCGAGCGGTCCGTAAGGTGCCACCGGCGTCCGGACCAGGCCCTCTTCGGCATTGTCCAGGGCGGCGTCTACCGGGACCTGCGGACCGCCCACGCGCGGGAACTGGTGGCCCTGGACCTTCCCGGCTACGCCGTGGGGGGGCTGAGCGTGGGCGAGCCCAAAGAACTGATGTATGAAATACTGGACGTGGTGGAGCCCCTGTTGCCGGAGGAAAAACCCCGCTACCTGATGGGCGTGGGGTCCCCGGACTGCCTGGTGGAGGGAGTGGCGCGGGGGATCGATATGTTCGATTGCGTCCTTCCCACCCGCATGGCGCGCCACGGCACGGTTTTTACCCGGCGGGGGCCTCTTGCTGTGCGGAACGCGGCCTGCGCCGAGGATTTCCGGCCCCTGGACCCGGAGTGCGATTGCTACGTTTGCCGCCGCTTTACCAGGGCCTACGTACGCCACCTCCTTAAGGCGGGGGAGATAAGCGGCGTACGCCTGACCACCTGGCACAACCTTCACTTCGTACTATCCCTGATGCGGGAGATACGGGCCAGCATCGCGGCCGGAACCTTCGAGCTTCTGCGGCGCGATTTTTCACGGCTCTATGAAAGAGGATCTTGGGGCGCGGGGGACGAATAATGTAAGGCGTGCGTCCCGTCGGCGCCGCGCATGACACTGGAAGGAGGAAGGTTGAGTGCCCCAACTTAACCCCCAGCTGGTTTCCCTTTTGTACATCATAGGGTTGTTTGCCATCCTTTACCTGCTGCTCATTCGTCCCCAGCAGGTGCGCCAGAGGCGGCACCAGGAAATGCTGCGCCGCCTCCAGGTTAACGACCAGGTGGTCACCGTGGGGGGTATTCTGGGAAGTATCGTAAAGATCAAGGATGACTCCGTGGTCGTGCGGGTCGCCGACAATGTGCGCATCGAGGTTCTGAAGAGCGCCATCGCCCAGGTTACGAAGAAGGCCGAAAGCGCGGCCGAGGACTCCAAGTAACCGTCTACGTAAACGACGGGGAATTTTGCCAACCTACCGGTCCCGTAAACCGGAAAAAACTCCCGGGGCAAAATTCCCCGTCGAACGACCGGGGAATTTTGCCAACCCGCCGGTCCCGTGGACCGGATAAACTTCCGGGGCAAAATTCCCCGTCGAAGGAGCAGGATATGGTCGTTTTGGAGGACGTCAAGGCCGACCCCCTGGTGGACACCTTCATCCGTCGGGGCAACGAGTATCTTGGCGTACTGGGGTTCACGGAACACAGCTACCGCCACCTTAATCTGGTGGCGAGTACGGCCCGCAACATTCTGGAAAGGCTGGGCTACCCGCCGCGGATGGCGGAGCTGGCCGGCATTGCCGGTTACCTCCACGACATCGGCAACGTGATCAGCCGTACGGACCACGGCATCTCGGGAGCCCTCATCGCCCTTCAGGTGCTAACCCGCCTGGGCATGCCTCCCGAGGAGCTGGCCACCGTGATCGCCGCCATCGCCAACCACGAAGAGCAGTACGGGCAGCCCGTAAATCACGTGGCGGCGGCCCTCATCGTGGCCGATAAGTCGGACGTGCACCGGTCGCGGGTACGCAACCCCGATCCGGCCACCTTCGACATCCACGACCGGGTGAACTTTGCCGTAGAGCACTGTTTCCTCTGGGTGAACGAGAACCGGCGCAGCATCACCATGGAGCTGACCATCGACACCAAGATTTGCCCCGTCATGGAGTACTTCGAGATCTTCCTGACGCGCATGGCCCTCTGCCGGCGGGCGGCCAACTTCTTGAAGTGCCATTTCGAACTGGTGATCAACGGGGCCCGGCTATTGTAACAGCCGGCCCCATTATTGCTGGGGAGGCAAAGTCATGAACTTCAGAAGGACGGTACAACTGCTGTTGGTGGCGGCCCTCATAGCCGCGGCCTCAGTCCTGGCCTTTAAGCCCCACGTGGCGCCGGTGCCCTGGCTGCCCCTGACCAATAATTTGCGGTTGGGCCTGGACCTCCAGGGAGGGGTCCACGTGGTCCTGGAGGCGGTGGATACGCCGGAGGCCCCGGTTACGGCCGAGGGGGTCAGGCAGGCCATGGCCGTGCTGGAGAACCGCATCAACCAGTTCGGCGTGGTGGAGCCCGTAATCCAGCAACAGGGGGCGCGGCGCATCATCGTGGAGCTGGCCGGCATCAAGGACCCCGAGGAGGCGGTGCAGACCCTCATCAAGCCCGCTTACCTGGAGTTCAAGAACGAGGAGGGCGAGGTCATCGTCACGGGCCGGGACCTCCAGGACGCGCGGGAGGCCAAGGATCCCCAGTCCGGCGAGGTCGAGGTGAGCCTGACGTTCACCCCGGTGGGCGCGCGCAAGTTTGCCGAGGCCACCCTGGAGGCGACCAAAGTGCAGCCGCACAAGCACATTGGGATTTACCTGGACGGGCAGCTGCTCCAGAACCCGCAGGTCAAAGAGCCCATCCCCAGCGGCAAGGCCCGCATCACCGGCTATTCCTCCCTCGAGGAGGCCCACCGCATCGCGGTCCTGCTGCGCTCCGGCGCCCTGCCCGTGAAGCTGGAGATCATCGAGAAGCGCACGGTCGGTCCCACCCTGGGGAGTGACTCCCTGGCCAGTTCGGTGAAGGCCGGCATCCTGGGTCTGGGCACCATCCTCATCTTCATGATCGGGTACTACCGGGCCCCGGGAGTGATGGCCAACCTCGCGCTGTTTCTCTACATGGTGCTGGTCATCGTCATCTTCACGGCCCTGAAGGTGACCATGACCCTGCCGGGGATAGCGGGGTTCCTGCTCTCCCTGGGTATGGCCGTGGATGCCAACATCATCATTTTCGAGCGCCTGAAGGAAGAACTGCGCGCCGGGCGCACCCTGAGGACCGCCATCGATGTCGGGTTCAAGCGGGCCTTCGTGGCCGTCTTCGACGCCAACATGACGACCCTGCTGGCCGCGGCGGTGCTTTACTACCTGGGTACGGGACCGGTGCGCGGCTTTGCCGTGACCCTCAGCATCGGTATTCTGACCAGCATGTTCACGGCGGTTACGGTCACCCGGTGGTTGCTGCACCTGCTGGCCGGAACCGGGCTGGTCAGGAATCTCAAGCTCTACGGAGCGTGAACCGGGGGGATTGTCTTGCGCCCGCACTTCATACACTTGCGCCGTTACTGGTATGCCCTATCCCTTTTGGTTATCCTGCCCGGGCTGGTGGCCTTGCTATGGCACAAGGCCCACGACGGGCGCTTCCTGAACTGGGGCATCGACTTCACGGGCGGCAGTTTGATCGAGCTGCGCTTCAACCGGGCCGTGGAACTGCCCGAAATAAGGGGCGTGCTGGCGCGCTACGGACTGGAGGCCGCCGAGGTCCAGCAGAGCGGGCCCGCGGACTTCATCATCCGGACGCGGGAACTGACGGAGGAAGAGGGCCGCACCATCATCGGGGACCTGGACCGCCAGCTGGGCGGCGCCACCCTCCTCAGGAACGAGCGCGTGGGGGCCAAGATCGGCGGGGAACTGGCCGGCAAAGCCCTGCTAGCGCTGGCCGTGGGGCTGGTCCTCATGGGGATCTACATCACCGTGCGCTTCGAGTTCAAGCAGGGCGTGGCGGCCGTACTGGCCCTGCTGCATGACGTGCTGGTCACGGTGGGTGTGCTGGCCCTGTTCTGGGTCCCCGTGGACAGCAGCTTCGTGCCGGCGATCCTGACGATTATCGGCTATTCCATTAACGATACCATCATTATCTTCGACCGCATCCGAGAGAACATGCGCCAGATGCGCAAGGGCGAAAGCCTCGAGGACGTGGTCAACGCCAGCCTGTGGCAGACCCTGGCGCGGTCCATCAACACGGTCCTGGCGGTGGTTTTCATGCTGCTGGCCCTCTACTTCCTGGGCGGCAGCACCCTGCGCCACTTCATCCTGACCATGCTCATCGGGGTCGTCAGCGGCTGCTATTCGTCCATCTGCAACGCCAGCCCCATCTGGGTGGACCTCAAGCTGCGGGAGCGGCGCCGGCCCCAGGCCCGGGCGGCCCGTGCCTGAGGTAACCGCCCGGGTGGGACCACGGCAGCCGGTCCCGGCCCGGCGGGGCCGCGCCGGCCACGGCTGCGGCGCGTTCTCCCGCAGGGGGTGCCGTTGGAAAAAGGGTATTGACAGCGGCACCGAAGGGGGCTAATATAGTGGTGACGGGTTCCAGATACTAAGGCAGTGTCTGTCCTGGCAGTGGCGCCTTTCCGCGGTGTACCGCGGGGGCGTTTTTAATTCCATCCCGGCAAAGGCGCTGTTTTTCTCGCGAGGGTGCCTTCGAGGAGCGGTGTGGCTCCGCGCAAGGCACCCTCGGCGTTTTTGCCAGGAACCGTCCGGGTCGGAGCGGCGCCGTCGGCCCCGGACGCGAACCCCGGAGTCTCCGGCCCGCCGGCAGCCGGAGGGACTCTCAAATCCTTTCGGGAGGTAGAGCAAGATGCTCGCGCGGTTGTTGCCGGGTCTGCTGCTTCTGACGGTGCTGGCCTTACCCGGTCCGGCCCTGGCGCAAGGCACTTCACCCGTTGATACCGGGGACACGGCCTTCGTGCTCGTCTGTGCCGCCCTGGTCATGGTCATGACCCTGCCGGGGGTCGCCCTCTTCTACGGCGGCATGGTGCGGCGCAAGAACGTTTTGAGCATCCTCATGCAGAGCCTCTTCGTTCTGGCTCTGGTCTCGGTGCAGTGGGTGCTGTGGGGCTACACCCTGGCCTTCGGGCCGGACCGGGCCCACGTGGTCGGGGATCTGTCCTGGCTGGGGTTCCGCGGGGTGGAGCAGGTGCCGAACCCCGACTACTCGGCCACGGTTCCCCACCTGGCCTTCGCGGTGTTTCAGCTGATGTTCGCGGTCATCACCGCAGCCCTGATCACGGGTGCGGTGGCGGAAAGGATGCGCTTCCCGGCCTTCGTGGCCTTCAGCCTGCTGTGGAGCACCCTGGTGTACGATCCCCTGGCCCACTGGGTGTGGGGTGCGGGCGGGTGGCTGCGCGAGTTGGGGGCCCTGGACTTCGCGGGCGGCACCGTGGTGCACATCAGCTCCGGCGTCGCCGGGTTGATCGCGGCCCTGCTCCTGGGCCGGCGCCGGGGCTACGGCAGCGAGCCCATCCTGCCCCACAACCTGCCCTTTTCCGTGCTGGGCGCGGCCCTGCTCTGGTTCGGGTGGTTCGGATTTAACGCCGGCAGCGCGCTTTCGGCCAACGGCCTGGCGGCCAGCGCCTTCGTGGTGACCAACACCGCGGCCGCTGCGGCCGCCCTCTCCTGGGCCGGCGCCGAGTGGGTGCGCCACAGCAAGCCTACGGTGCTGGGGGCCGCCACCGGCTGCGTGGCGGGGCTGGTGGCCATCACGCCGGCGGCGGGCTTCGTAGGGCCCCTGGCCGCGATGGTCACAGGCCTGGTGGCCGGAGTGGCCTGCTACCTGGCGGTGAGCGTGGTGAAGGCCAGACTGGGCTACGACGACTCCCTGGACGTCTTCGGGGTGCACGGCGTGGGTGGTACCTGGGGCGCCCTGGCCACCGGGCTCTTCGCCTCCCGTGCCGTCAACCCGGCCGGCGCCGACGGGCTCTTTTTCGGGAATGCCGGCCAGCTCTGGATCCAGTTCCTGGGCGTGGCGGCCAGCTGGGCCTTCGCCGCGGCGGTCACCCTGCTCATCCTGAAGGCGGTGGGACTGGTGTTCAGACTCCGGGCCACGCCCGAGGAGGAAGACCAGGGGCTGGACCTCACCCAGCACGGGGAGGACGCCTATTCCGACATGGTGCTGGGCGCCCCCCTGGCCCGCACCGCCGGAGTCCCGGCGGGCACGGCCCGAACCGTCGAAAGGGAGGCGGGCGCGTAGCAGGGCGCTACGGACAAAGGTATCCGTGGGCCGGCGTTTGTCCAAAGGGCGCCGGGACAATACTTCCGGTCTCCGGGACACACGCCGGCCGAAAACGGGGAGAAGTCCTGCAGCGGGTGCTTGCGGCGCCGGAGGAGGCCGGCCGTGGGTTTTGTCGCTACGGGCTTTGCACTACGGGGGAGGTGGTTTTCGTGACCAAAATAGAGTGCATCATCCGGCCGGGTAAGCTGGAGGACGTCAAGGAGGCTCTGGACCGTTTCGGCATCAAGGGTATGACCGTCACGCAGGTCATCGGCTGCGGCCTGCAAAAGGGGCGGACCGAGGTCTACCGGGGCCGCGAGTACAGCATCAACCTGCTGCCCAAAATTAAGGTGGAGATCGTGGTCCGGGATGATCAGGTGGACGGCGTTATAAGGACGATATCCGAAGCGGCACGTACGGGCCAGATCGGTGATGGAAAGATTTTCACCCACAGGGTGGAAAACGCCGTGCGCATCCGCACGGGCGAACAGGGCGAGGACGCCATCTGAGGTCCTGCGGTCGACGACGCCGAAAATCAAGCCGGGGGTGCCAGGGTTGAAGATCGCGGTGGCCCAGATCAATCCCACGGTGGGGGATTTGGGAGGCAACGTGGCCCGGATGCTGCGGCAGGTAGCAAAGGCCCGGCGGGCCGGGGCGGCGCTGGTCGTCCTTCCGGAACTGAGCGTGACGGGCTATCCGCCGCGGGACCTCCTCTTGCGGCCCGAACTCATTGCCGCCGTGGGGGAGGCGTTGCGGCGGGAAATCCAGCCGGCGAGTGCGGACATCGGCATCCTCGTGGGAGCCCCGGTCCCGGGCCCGACGGGCGAGCGCCTGCGCAACGCGGCGCTGCTCTTTCACGGCGGGCGCCCGGTGGGGAGGCAGGACAAGAGCCTGCTGCCCGATTACGACGTGTTCGAGGAGAACAGGTATTTCGAACCCGCCGCGGCGCGGCAGCCGCTCCTTTTCCTCGGCAAGAGGCTGGGCGTCACCATTTGCGAAGACGTGTGGAACGACAAGGACTACTGGGACCGGCGGCGGTACGAGATCGACCCGGTGGAAGAGCTGGTGGCCCGGGGGGCCGAACTGATCATCAACCTTTCGGCCTCCCCGTACCATTACGGCAAGCGCCGGCTGCGGGCCGACATGCTCGGAAGCATGGCGCGCAAATACGCAAGAACCCTGGTCTTCGTGAATCAGGTGGGGGCCAACGACGAGCTGATTTTCGACGGGTCGAGCCTCGTCATCGACGCCCGGGGGTACATCGTGTGGCAGGGCCGGGCCTTCGACGAGGACTTCGCGGTGATCGACACGGAGCACCCGCCCGGGCCCGCCATGCCGCCCGCGGAGGTGGAGGAGGACATCCGCCACGTACACGACGCCCTCGTGCTGGGCATCAGGGATTACATGCGCAAGACGGGGTTCGCCAGGGCCGTCGTGGGCCTGAGCGGGGGCATAGACTCCTCGGTCACGGCGGCCCTGGCGGCCGCGGCCCTGGAAAGCGAAAACGTGCTTGGCGTGGCCATGCCGTCCCGGTACTCCTCGCCGGAAAGCGTCATCGACGCGCGGAACGTGGCGCGCAATCTGGGTATCGGCTGGCGGGAGATCCCGGTGGAACGGATCTTCAACGCCTACCTGGAGGAGTTGAACCCGGGGGCCGCGCCGCTCATGGACCTGGCCGAAGAGAACGTCCAGGCCCGCATCCGGGGCAACATCCTTATGTTCATCTCCAACCGGGAAGGCCACCTGGTCCTGAGCACGGGGAACAAGTCCGAGCTGGCCGCCGGTTACTGCACCCTCTACGGCGACATGTCCGGCGGCCTGGCGGTGCTTTCCGACGTGCCGAAAACCATGGTGTACGAGCTGGCCCGCTACATAAACCGGGAACGGGAAATCATCCCCCGGAGGGTCTTTGCCAAGCCCCCCTCGGCCGAACTGAGGCCCGACCAGCGCGACGAGGACAGCCTGCCGCCCTACGAAGTCCTCGACCCCATCCTGAGGGCCTACATCGAGGAGAATAAATCTCCGGAGGAGATTGCCGCACGGGGATTTGAACCCCGGCTGGTGGAAGAGGTCATCCGGCGTGTGGACCGAGCGGAGTTCAAGCGGCGCCAGGCCGCGCCGGGGCTGCGCGTGACCTCCAAAGCCTTCGGCATGGGCCGCCGGTTTCCCGTGGCCTGGCGCCCGGGGTGGCCCGAGCGCGGGCGCGGCCGAGGGGAGACCCAAGGATGACCGTCACGGGCGGCTTGTTGGGAGCCGCCCGCTGTGCTAAAATCAAGACATAGCCCGTGGTGCACAGGGGGATGGGCTTGCGCTTTAAGGTCTACATCGACGGTGCCAGCCGCGGCAATCCGGGGCCGGCGGCGGCGGCCATGGTGCTGGCGGACGAGGCCGGCCGGGTGCTGGCCACCAGGACCAGGTACTTGGGCCGGCGCACCAACAATTACGCCGAGTGGGCGGCCCTCAGGGGCGCGGCCCGGGTGCTGGCCCACCTGGCCCGGCGGTACCGGAAGGTGGAGGCGGTCATCTATACCGACAGCCAGCTGATGGCCCGCCAGTTCAACGGCGAATACCGGGTCCGGAACGAGACCCTGCGCCATATGGCCGACGCGGTGCACAAGATTCTGGACTCGGCGCCCGGCCTCAAGGTGCGGCTGTGCCACATTCCCCGCGAGGAAAACCGGCTGGCCGACGCGGCGGCCAACCGCGCCCTGGACGCCCGCCTGCGGCGAGAGCTGCGGCAGGGTGACGGACCACGGCCGGGGCCGCCAACGGCCCGGGAATAGTCCCCTGCGGGGCCGGCGCTCCCCGGGGCCGGTGCAGCCGCGGTCTTCCTGAGGACCCGCCCGGGGCGGCTCGGGGCCGCCACGGCAAAGGAGGGGTGGAAGTATGAACTGGGGTGTGGAGAACCTGCGGCGCCTGCCGGAGAGGGACCTGCGGTTTATCGTAAATACGGTGGCTACCAGGCGCCGTGATCACGACTACATTTGCGAACTGGTGCGCGACAAACCGGACCTGATCGATATCATGCTGAACGACGAGCGGCTCTTTCAGCGGGTGATGCATGATGAGGAAATCCTGCTCCACATCTCGCCCTACCTGCTGTTCACCATTCTGCTGCGGCAGGTTAAGAAGGAACTCTCCCGTACGAACTTCACGATGGAAAAAATAGATGTCGGGGAAAGAATTCCGGTTTTCGACAGTCAGATGGTGGGTCGATTGCTCGATAGGCAGGATATTCAGGATTATCTGGCCCACATGCTGGCCTCGTTTACCAAGACCGAGACTGTGAGCGTGGCCCTGCCCCTGGGGGGCAAGACCTTCGTGAAGCGTTACAGCGACCTGGACCCGGAGGACCTGGAGGAGCTGGCCTCCATTGTCGAAGAACGCTACCGGTTCCCGTTGTACAAGCGCCTGGGGGACATCTGCCTGTTCATGTGCGGCATTTTTCCCGAGTATCTCTTTGCCGAGGCGCGGCGCAAGACGCCGGCCTGGAGCCTGCCCACCCGGAAATACCGGAGCATGCAGGACTACGAGGAGGTGGGCCGGCGCTTCTACCAGCTCGCGGCCCAGCAGGAGGTGGCCGGAACCGCCGGCCTGAGCGACATACTGGGCACACTGGCGGAGAACTTCCATCTGGCCCGCAAGCCCCTCAACTACCTCGCGGACCGGTACATCCACTGGCAGCGGGGCCGGTGGTTCGGGTCGGCGGTGAACCTCTAGCCGTGCGGGCGCGTCCGGAGTGTTTGCCCTGCCTTGAACGGCTGATCCGCCGCACCGCGGACCTGGCGGCCGGAACGCCCGAGTTGCGGGCCAGGGCTGCGGCGGCTGGCCTGGAAGTGGTGCGGCGCGAGTTTGCGCCGGAAGTGGTACCGGCGCGTGTGGCGGCCGCAGCCCAGCGCGCGGTGCGCTCCCTCGCCGGGAATCCCGCCCCCTTTCTCCCCGTAAAGCGCCGGGAGATGGCTGCGGCCGCCGCCCTCGCCGAGCGCCTGCGGGGCCGCTACGACGGGGGGCTCCGGCCCCTGGTGACCCTGGCCGCCCTCGGCAACTCCCTGGACTTCTTTCGCGACCTCGCCCAGGTAGAGAGGGAGGTGGGGGAAGAAGTCGCCTTTGTCATAGACCACATCGATGCCCTGGCCGAGAGGCTCGCCGGGTGCCGGCGCATCGTGTACCTGGCCGACAACGCCGGCGAGTGCCACTTCGACCTGCCCCTGCTTTCCTTTTTGCGGCGAAGGGCCGCCGTGGTCTACGCCGTAAAGGAGGGTCCGGTGCAGAACGACCTGACGAGGGCGGACCTGGAGCGGGAAGGCCTCCTGGAAGTCTTCGCACCCGTGGTCACCACGGGCACCGACAGCCCCGGCCTGGACTGGGAGCGGGCCTCGGCCCCCTTCAAGGAAGAGGTGGCCGCGGCGGACCTGGTCATCGCCAAGGGCATGGGCTGCTACGAAACCCTGCCGGCGCTGCCCCTGGGCCGGCCGGTGTTCTACGTAATGAAGGCCAAGTGCGACCCCGTGGCCGAGGACGTGGGCGTACCCCTGGGCGCCTACGTAGCCATACTGAGGGAGCAGTGATGCGGCGCACCCTTGCCTTCCGCCGTTTTTTGTGCTATTATTGGTCGTGGCGAGCCGAAGTGGTGGAACTGGCAGACGCGGCGGACTCAAAATCCGCTGGGGTTCAGGCCCCGTGTGGGTTCGACTCCCACCTTCGGCACCAGTTGAAAAATCTAGGGTTTCACGGACTGACCCTCCTCGAAAAATCCGTTGTCCCTGACGAGGAGGGTTTTTATGTCCAGGGTAGCCAAACTCAAGCCCAAGGTGGCCGACCTGCGTGGTGCATTGGAGGAGTTCCTGCTGTACAAGGCCGGTGATGGTGCGGCTCAGCGGACGCTTGCCGACTACACCAACCACGTCAACGCTTTTCTGGCGGCCTACCCCAATCTCCCCGACTACGAGGCCCTACGCAAAGCGGTGGTGGAGTACCTGGCAAGGCCGGTAAGCCCGACTACCCGCAACATACGCCTGCGTTACCTCAAAGCTTTCTTCAACTGGTGCGTGGCCCAGGGGTATTTGCCAGCAAACCCCACGGCAGGAATAAGGCAGGCCAAGGAAGACCTGGACAACGTGCGGCATGTACCCCTGGAGGACGTGAAGAGGCTCCTTTCCGCCCCGGACAAGAAGACCTACGCCGGGCTTCGCGACTACTGCCTCATGCTGGTGCAGATAGACACGGGTGCCAGGCCGGGGGAGCTATTCCAGGTGCGGGTAAACGACCTCAACCTTGAGGCCAGGGAAATACGCATCAGGCCCGAAGCGGCCAAGACCAGGATTGGCAGGACGCTACCCGTCTCGCCCTACACCGCCCAGGCTTTGCAGAAGTTCCTCAAGGTGCGGCCCGAGTGGTGGGGCGAGGACGTGCCGCTCTTCGCCACCGAAACGGGCAACGCCCTCGACGACAGTCAATGGGCCAAGCGGGTGGCGAAGCATTGCCGGAAAGCAGGGGTGAAGGTTACGCCATACGGCCTAAGGCATTCCTTCGCCATCGAGTTCCTGAAGTCAAGTAACGACCCGTTCGCTTTGCAACGCATTTTGGGCCACCAGGACTTAGCTATGACCCGACGCTATGTCCGTTACCTGCAAGACGATATCCGTGAGGCACACGAAAAGGCCAGCCCCGTGGCGAAGCTGGCCAGTATAGGGAAACGTGCTAGCCGCACGTTAAAGTAAGCATTCGACGCCGGAGCGGGAAAATCCTGCCTGTCCGGCGGCTGGCCGAAGACGAGTTTGGCAGGCCAGGGGATTTGGACTGGTGGTACGAGGCCCTTTACCGCACGCCCAAGGGAAACTACTTCCTCTATGGCAGAGGAGGGGCGATGACCAAGTACGGCCGCCGGGTGAGCACCAACACCTGGACTGGCGGCAGGGGGATTACCCCGCTAACCGCTGACGAGGCCTTTGAATGGTGCCAGGAGCACGGTGTTGACGCCGCCACAATCGAGGAGCTGTTTGGTGACAGGTTAAAAGAAGCGTAGCCGGAAGAGCCGGGCCGCAAAGCCCGGCTTTTTTTGTCCCCGGTTCGGTTCGCCCGGTTCGCTTTTTTTTGGGCCGGTGTTTCGTTTCACCGTTTCACTTCGTTCCGCTATGTTCCGGTTCTGGCCTGCAACTTCTCCAGCCGTCTTGCCAGTTCCTCCAGCTCGTCCAAGGCGTTTCTCTTCTCCCAGTCGGTAGGTGGTGGGAACACCCTAAGCCGCTCTTCCCGCTTCTTCGCTTCCGCCAGCTCCTCCACTATCCGGTCGGGGTCGTCTTCGCCCACCAGGTAGGTTCCCAGGCTCCCTTCCTTGCCCATGTCTAGCCCGGCCATCCGCAAGACCTCTATCGCGGTCTTGGCATCCCCTTCCTCCAGGGATTTCTCAACCGCAGCTAGGGCCTTTAGGAGCAGGCTCCTAAACCGGTCTACCGCCGCACCCCAAATCTCTTTCCTTCTCCGGTTAAGCTCGGCCTGGAAGTAGGGGTTGTAAAGCCGCCAGCCGGTCACCGTGCAACGGTGAACCCCAACCGCCTCGGCAACCTCCCTATCGGTCTTGCCCAGCACAAGCAAGTCAATCGCGTTAAGCTGCTCGATTGAAAGCTCCTGTTTGTGTTGGCTTTTGTTCTGGTTTGCAGTCTTCCCCATAATTCTCCCTCCCGGTTTTTTGGTTGCAACACCGTTGCAACGTTGCAAGCTATTTTTTTGCCGCCCGAGGTGCGTAACGCATTTTACGCACCCGCCCCCCCTTGCCGAAATTTGTGGCCACGCGAAGTTGGCTGGGGCGGCGGTTCTGGACCTGGCGGTCTGAGAAATCCGTCACCCCCTGCCCCCTGCCACGGTTGGCAAGCTACCCCCGGCCGTTGTCACGGTTGGCAAGGTTCCCGCTAAGGAGATTTAACCGCCGCTAAGGTTGCTATGCCGGTGTTCGCCTTGCCGCCCCCGGTGTTCGCCTTGTTCACGTTACGCCGCTACGTCGTCAGGGCAGGTGTTACGCTTGTTACGCTTCAGGCCTAGCTGCTTGTTTATCCTCATAGGTTCTTTCAGGAAAAGCAGTGGTCGGGCCGTTCTAAACCGCTTCTTGGACTACCCAGCCCTCGCCGTCAAGCCACACCCAAACTTCACGGGAGGCACCCAGCACCTTCGGAACCTGCCTTATTTCCTCTCTGGCAGTCTCCAGCACAGCAGAGAAACTCCCTTCCTTCACACGCTTTACCTGTATCAGCCTCACACCGTTAGGGCCAACTGCTACCACGTCGAATGGGGAATGACTTCCCGCCGTCCTCGCTACCACGTAGCCTGCTTGTTCCAGCACTTTAGCCGCTTTCCTCTCGGCAAGGTAGCCTCTCCGGTAGTTCACTTCGCTGCCGCCTCCCCTCTCTAGCCTCACCATACCTCCTCAGCCACTTGCCACGCCTCAAAACCCTTCTCCCATATATCAGGCCGGGAAGAGAGGAGCTGAAGGAGTTCGGCCTTGGTGAGTGCAAGAAAGCTTTTATTCAGCCAGAGCAGGTACACGCTACACCGCCTCCGCTCCTGGTGCTGGCGGGTGGCAGGTTCGGCAAACCCGCCGCCCGTACCGGCTTACCCAGAAGTTGCTACCTTTACAGGCTAGGCACTCTCCTTTGGACCTGCATAGCTGGCAGGCAAGGTTGATGTGAAGCGTCAACCTCTTGCAGGTAGGGCAAAACAGTAGCCTAGGAGCAAGGGCCTCGGCTAGTTCCTCCTCCCGCCCCTGGGCCTCCCGCAAAAACTCGCGGGCCCCCTCCGGGATTTCTTCGAAAGGCCACGGGAGGGAAACTTTAACCCCCGCCCGTGACCACGACAGGGAGACGCCCAGGGCCTTAAGCTGGGCCACCAAGTCATAAGCGGAGAGACCGCAAGAGGCACTCATTGGGCTTGCCCTCCTTTCCGGGAGGTTTCTGGGCAGCCTCTTCCCGTTTTCTGTGGATTATCTCTTGCAGTAGGCCTTTCACCTTATCCCAATCCTGGGCCTTTTCTGCTTCCCGTATTTCCTCCAGGAGTGCGGTTAGGCTTTGTTGTTCGGGTCGGGTTGGTTTAGGGTTATGGTTTAATGACCCTTCGGGTTTATGCTCACCGTTCACCGCGTTCACCGAAGCCGCCGAAGCCTTGCCACTGCTGGCTTCGACAGGGTGAATGGGGCCATTCACCCTCCGTTCACCCGTGTTCACCGGTGAACAGGGTGAACAGGGTGAATGAACGTCGCCCGAATGCATGGTGGAGGGTTTATGCTCTTCGCCGTAAACCGCGTAAACCGCATAAACCGGAGCCTGGGAAGCCTTGTCGCTCAAGGCCTCAGCAGGGTTTACGCTCGGTTTATGCTCCCGTAAACCGTAAACCGGGGTTACAGGGTTTACAGGGTTTACGGAGTTTATAGGGTTTACAGGGTTTATGGAGTTGGTATAAACCGGAGCTATGCAGTAGCATCCACCCACTGAGTTGACCACTCCCTCAGTCTCCAGTTTCCGCAGCAACACCTTTACAGTGTTGTGGTTCTTGCCAAGCAGCTCCGCAATCTCCTTCGGTTTCGCCGCTCCGCCCAGCTCGCGGATGGCGTCGAGCAACTGTCTCCGCTCCTGGCTCATGGCGTATTCCCGGGCCTCGCCAAGCACCTGCCAGCAGCCGTGGTGAAACCGCAACGCGATTTCGCTTTCCTCCACGTCCCTGCCGGTAATGAACAGGGTTCCATCGGCCTCGCCCCGGCCACGCTTGAGGATTAGCACGGTGTCAACCGCACCGGTCAGGCCGGTGGTGCCGGATACTTCTTCGAGCGGGTCTTCTGCCCCGGCCTTCCTCAAGTGGTGAACCACTACCACGGTGATGCCCAGCCGGTCGGCGAGTTCTTTTAGCACGCCAAGGACTTCGTAATCGGCAGCGTACAAGGACGTAATCTTGCCTTCCCGTGGCCGCAGCTTGGCTAGGGTGTCAATGATGACCACACCGGCACCGTGCTCCGTTATGGCTTTCTCTAGCAGTTCCAGTCCGCCCGCACCAAGACGCGGCCAAGCGGTGGCGATTAGGCAGTTGTTCGACGGGGAGAAACCGGCCACGGCCAGCCGGTTTTTAAGCCGCCGGGGGGTGTCTTCCAAGGCCAAGTACAAGGCTCTCACTTGCCGTGCCGCAGGCACGCCGCAAACCGTACCGCCGGTAGCCAAGCCGGTGGCGATGTCCAGTGCCAGCCACGATTTGCCCACCTTGGGCTTACCGGCCAGAAGCACCAGCCCCTCTTCGGGGAGGATGCCTGGCACCAGCCAGGCTGGTTCGGGGAAGTCCGCATTGGCGAGTTCTTCAGTAGTCCACAGTTTGACCGCGGGTTCGGGCTTGGCCTCTCCGCGTTCTTTGTCCGGCTTGGCCGCTTCCCGCTTGGCGATGCTCTCCACAATGGCCCGCACTTCCCGCTCGGGTAGCGGCGGTTTGCAATGGCGTTCGTTCCACGCGAGAAGCATGGTCAGGGCCTCGCCCGCCGGGATGCCCCGGGCCAGCAAACTACCCGCCCGCCGGGTAAGTTCATTGTTACGTCCCCCCTCGGGTATGTCGCATTGCCAGTCCTCGGGGGCCAGCCGCCCGCCATTTTCGCTCTTGCAAACCAGGTTCAGAAGCCATTCGGGGGCCTCGGCGATTTCGACCTGGGTAGGCCGGGAGGAGACTTCCCATTCATACCTTCTGCCAGAAACATGAAGGCTTGGGGGTGCCACGATATAGCCGTTAACCCCCCGCACGTCCAAGCCGGGGGCTATGGCCACCTTGTTGCCTATGCTGCGGCCTTCGGGGTAGCGGAAGAGGAGATGTCGGCCACCGCCGCCCGTCAGGGCCTCTACGGTATCGGGCAGCTTGCCGTGCTGGGCCTTCAAATCTCGCAGGCTTTCTTCCCCCTCTTCGCCGTCAACGTCCAGCACGAAGAAGCCGCTAGCCTGGCCGGTAGCGACGCCGATGTTCGCCCAAGGCCACCTTTTCCACCATGCTGCAATGGTGGCCGGGTCTTTAGTAGCGTCAGCCACGCCGTGGGGGATTAGAGGGTGTTTGCCGGGACTGGGGCAGTCGGCCTTCCCGCAGGTACACCGCCCGTTCTTGACCGAATGAAGCGGCAGTACCGCCCAGTTAAACCGTCTTGCGTAGGCCAGGGCCACCTGGCCGAGTTTCGAGATTTGAGGTATACTAGTCATAGAGGAACCACCTTCCACGGGAGAAATGGAAAGCCCCCGGTTGGTGGCCGGGGGCCGGAGGTTTTCAGCAGGAAGGCTCATTCAGCACCACCTGCCGCCGCCGGTTCAAGGGTTTGCCAGTAGCGAAGTGGCAGGTAGTAGCGTAGGCCGAACTTACCGATTTGCCGAGGTACCGCTTTGGCTTTGAAGGTATCGAAATCTATGAAGTATTTCCTTCCCGTGTCTCGCTCGGTAAGTTCAATGCCCTTGCACCCGAAGGCGTTGAGTTCCCGGAAGTTCTGTTCGTCAATACCGTAGGCGTTCATAACCAGCAGTTTTTGGCGAAGCTCTACCCGCTTCCGGAAAACGCCATCCCTGCCAAGGACGCCGGAAACAATGCGTTTGCCCTGGTAGTCTACGTAAAGCGGAATACCGTTGCTTCTCTTGCTCCTGCTCATGCGGAATCGCCCCTTTCAAAGTCTTAAGGCCGGGTCATATCGCCCGGCCTCTTCCTATCTCCCTCAATACCGCTTCAAGTGTTGGGTCATTGATTCCCGCCCAGCTTCTAAACTCCCGTTCAGAAGCCAGCATTTTCATTAGCCGCCTAGCCCTTCGGCGGTTCTCTCGTCTTCTAGCTTTAGCCTGCGGAGACAAAAGGAGTACACCTCCCGGATATTACCACTATTGTCGCCTCGCCTTCTCCCTTCTGGGTTCCTCGACGAGGAGTATTCACTTGTCGAAACGTCGTTAGCTCACTGGTGGCTTCCTATCTTCCTCCAGCCCCAAAATCTCCTTTAGTCGCCGGAGTTCGGCCATTGTCACCCGCTTGGCCGCAGGGTCTAGCTCCCACAGGGCCACATTCTTCACGGCTTGGGTAACGATGGCCGATTTTACCGCCGCCACAGCTTCAGGGTCGTCGGTCTTCGCGATAGGGATACCCTCCCCGGCGAATGTCGGCTTAAGGACTAGCACCACCTCAAACACGGCCTTTCTCCCCTCCGTATATAAACCCCTTGGAGACGGGCAAAAAGCGACACCAAAATAAAAAAATCCCCCGGATTTTTTCCGGGGGTTTGGTGGTCGGGTCTTAGTTAAACAGCAACGGCCTCAACTGTTCAGCCAGTTTCCTAAGCCGCCTCCTTGCCACATCTTGTCGGTTTTTGTCGCCGCCAAAGGCTTCCCGCAAAGTTTCGGCATAGCCTCGGCAGTATGCCAGTATCGCCTTGCGGTCGGAGGGGTCTCGCAAATAGCTTAAAACCCATTCGATGAATAGCCGGTCTTCAACGCTTTGGGTATCGTCCTTGGCCGGTATCCAAAGCCTTCCTTCTCCTTCGAGTAAGTCGTCCAGGGAAACAAGCTCTAAGCCACGTTCCTGGAAATCCCGAAACAGCAGGTCGGTAGCACCGCCACCGCTAAACTCAATCTCCCTTTGTAGCCGCCTAAGTTTCACGGTACGCCAAACTGCTGTCTTGATATATTCTTCAGGGTCGGCCAGATACTTCCATTTTTCACGCCGCAAAACGTTCCACAAGGCCTTGTAGGCTTCTTCTTTGTCCTCCTTCGGTAGGTTCGGCATACCGCACCACTCGGCAAGGAAGTGGTCAACGGTTTCCCTGTCTCCTTCCTCCAACGCCTGCCACGCCAGGTAAAACGGCAGCAGTCGTAACCGTTCGCCAAGTGGTCTTAGGTGTTTTTCAATCCATTGGGTGTATTGCACCCACCCGCTCAATAAGTGGGTGGAGGCGATAATGTGGATGCTTCTCCAACGCTCTATAAGGTCAGTAGCAGGGAAAGTGTTTTGTAGCCACCTTGCCGTTTCCGCAAGGGGTTGGGTAACATTAGCGATAGTACGTCTTACCTGTTCAATGCTCTGGTTTACTTCTGCTATAGGATAGACAACAGCATGCCTTATCTGCTCAATGTTCCGGCTTATTTCCTGTGTGGGATAGAGAATCCGCTCAAGCTGTAAGGTCTGCCGCTGTAGTGCTTCGGCAACGCTTGGGACTATTGTTAAGCCACCAAATGTTTTGTCAAGAAGGATGCTGCGTTTTCTAATTTGCTTCATGTAGTTTTCCCACTTATCAGCTTGCCTCTGGTATCGGGAAAAAGAGGCTGAAAGGGGATTATAGTTCAATGGCCGTCACCCCTCTGCCGGTCTCGGCCACCCTTTGAAGGGTTCGTGCAAGAAGATATCTTCCGGCTTAACCCCCAACGCCTGGCAGTACCTCTCCCAGTGCCGGGGAGAAAGTCTTTCCTTCCCCTCCTCAAACCTGTACAAACTCCGCTCAGGTATCCCAGTTTGCTTTGCTAGCTCTCTGATAGTCAGGTTTCGCCGCAACCGGATTAATCTCGCTTGCGTCAACATACCTTCACCACCTCAGGGGGATTATACCAGCAACCCTTGAGGGAAGCAAGTTTTTACGTAAAAACTCCTCCACTTGAGCAGGATTTTGCCTGCAGAAAAGCTAAAACTTACTTAACCAAGGCATACTATGTAAGGGCTGGAATGCGTCTTAGGAGGGAAGAACATGGCCCGCTTTATTGTCTACCTCGAACCCGCCGAAGAAGGAGGCTATATTGCTTCTGTACCGGCACTACCGGGTTGCGTCACCCAGGGGGAAACTAAGGAAGAAGCTTTGGCAATGGCTGAGGACGCCATAAGAGGGTACATCGAGAGCTTGAAGAAACATGGGGAGTCGCTACCCTTTGGCTTTGAGAAAGCGGAAGTAGAGACTATCACAGTGGACGTGGCCTAAATATGGGGAAGCTACCTGTTCTTAAGGCGAGGGAAGTCATTGCCGCTCTGCAGAAACTTGGCTTTGAAGTTGACCATGTGACCGGGAGCCATTACATTCTCCGCCACCCAGACGGCAGAAGGGCTGTCGTCCCTTATCACGGTAACAGGGACATAAAGCAGGGGGTTTTGAGGTCTATCTTAAGGCAGGCCGGGCTGACCGTTGACGAGTTCAAAAACCTTCTCGCTTGAGCAGGATTTTGCGAAAACGTGGCGAAGACTATATTCCTGAAAGGGTCAGTCCGTTGTCCCTGGCAAAGTGCCGGAAAGCGGGCCCGGGAAGCTAGGCGGGACAAGGCTTCCCGGCGAGTGGTGGAACTGGCAGACGCGGCGGACTCAAAATCCGCTGGGGTTCAGGCCCCGTGTGGGTTCGACTCCCACCTTCGGCACCAGGAAAATCAAGGCCTGAGGGCCTTTGTG
>Ga0080004_1097513_pt1 | contig 33729 bp, 31 predicted proteins | sample WasSprMetagenome_FD_69207 | JGI IMG/M metagenome (GOLD analysis project Ga0080004, IMG submission 69207) | Sulfidic aquatic microbial communities from Washburn Spring, Yellowstone National Park, USA - WS (SPADES assembly) (version 2) | ecosystem: Environmental > Aquatic > Thermal springs > Hot...
CAAAGTTTATTCATAGCAATAGCTGTTGATAGCGAATTATTAACAACCCTTAGACCAAGAGATTCAAAAACAACTGTAGAATTAAAAGCAACAACATGACTAACACACCTCTGAATAACAACATCGGGTAAATCTATGGATTGCTTCAATCCTACAGGAATATAAGTACTATGTAGATGAAGAGATTTAACTTCTAGATTGTAATGAGATGCTGCCTCTATTAATGCTTTCTCTTCCCATCTAAGAACTTCATAAGCTATACCAATCCGGGCAATAATCATCACCTAAACTCTTCGATTCTACAGCTTCTGGTTATGATATTGTTATGTTTTTCTACGATCTTTACTCTATGTATCGATATATTTTGTATATAGATTAACATTGTTAACTACCTTTCCACAGATCTCTCTATAACACCTCTACACAGTTACACCTTATTCTATCCAGCGTTATGTATGTAACAAATTAGTATAGTTAGCAATAGTGAGGACAACACTAATTATCTGTTTTCATTTTACATTCGAGAGTTTTACCTATAATTTATAGTATCTCTTTGGTAGAAATTTAAATATTTCTTCTACATACACGATATTCAATATATTGATTAACAGTAAAAACTGTTATATATGTAACGTTAGTAGAGTAGAATAGTTTTGAAAAAGATTTTATTATTTCTTCAGTTTGTAGAATGGATGTTCAACAAGATCTTTCTTCGCTAGTATTTCATCTATCTTAGGTTCTCCTTGCATAGCTCTTTTAAGTGCTAATTTTGTCGCTTCGTAGTTGTATTTAAACACTTTATCAGGATCTTTAGCTGCTGGATGTACGAATACACCGCAGATTATTACAACATCTTCAACTATATCTTTAGGTATAATTCCTTCAGCAACAGCATCTGCAACAGCTTTAGCAACTGCGTATTGAGCTGCACCAAATACTAACTCTGCTTGTTTAATATTTTTGATAGTTACCTTAGGAACTATTAGCGTAACTGGTTTAACAAGTAGATTAGGTGTTAGAACTGCGAATAATTTTGTATGCCCATAAGTTTGATGAGCTAGACCGAAGGAAAATCCTATACCTGCTGGACCATCTTTATCTCCTACGATAAGGTCTATGTGAGCAATCTCAGGTTCTTCACCAACTAATGCTTCACCAAACTTCATACCGATTTTAGGCATATAGAGACCCCCAAATCTACTTATTACTTTAAACATATATAAAGCTTTCATAAAGAGTATACGGATACAGAATGAAACGAATATTACATAATTGAATCTCATTAACATTTGTAATTCTGTGTTATTGATAAAAAGTAATATACTAGTTTCTCAGAACTAGTTGTGAAAAGAATTTGGAGGTTGAAATATTTGGACCTAGCTAAGTTACTCGGAGCTAGTGAAGGTGTAGAGAAGGTTATGGGAGATGTTCTAAGGGTTTTAGCTCTCTATAGGCGTTTATGGTTAACTGAGATAAGTATGGAGATAGAAGGTATGAATACAACACTTAACGAATCTACACCTTCATATAAAGATGTTGAGAAAGCTGTAAATGAGCTTAGTAGATTAGGTTTTGTCTGCGTTGAGAAGAGGTTGAGAAGCACTCTTCATAGCGAAGGAGGTATCCAAGACCTGCTTGTAACACTTAACGAAACTCCAGAATTGTTCGACGCTTTAGCAAACGATGAAAAACTCAATAAGTATATAGTCATAAGATATTCCATGCTAAGAAGAGAACAACATTAATAAACAATGTTTTAAGATACTATTTAAGAACACAGATATTTTCTAAAATATCTTTAGTTGTAAAACCTAATAATTTCTATAAAGGTATGTAGTTTAACTTTTGCTTAGCTATCCTTTCAACAAGATTCTTAGTACTTCCAGTAACATCATCTCTTTTGACGACTTCTTCAAGAGAGAACCATGAGACATCTACCGCATCTCCACCTGCTCTTAAGTTATTTGTAACTGTATCTGGGTTAAATAATACATCTATTATTACGAAATGGTATTTAACTTTACCCTCATCATCTCTTAAAATAACATTATAAACACCTATTACGCCTATAGGCTCTGCTTTAATCCCTGTTTCTTCTTCAAGTTCTCTTACAGCAGCTTCCGCAATACTTTCACCTACCTCAATAACGCCACCCGGGATAGCCCACATACCTTCTCTAGGAGGGTAACCTCTTTTCACCAGAAGTATCTTCCCATCTTTAACAATAACACAGCCTACAGCAGCTATTGCGTACCTCGGATACTCTCTACCACTACTACTCAACACGATACCCATCACCCTACAAGTACTATAACTACACCAAGCTCTGTATATATCTAGCTTTACCGATACTAGAAAAAGCTTTACTTTAGTAGTAGTTAATTAGCTGGTATTCGGATTTAGGTAAAGGGTATCTGTTTTAGCTAGTGTTTTTGTGAGGTGTGGTGATGGGTAGAAAGGTTAGGACTAGGGAGGGGTTTATCGTTGATATTGATACAGGTGAGGTTGTAGATGATGAGCCTCTCGAGTTTTCCGGCGATATTTTTTGGGGTCTAGGTTCGTGTCCTGATGAGAGATCTGTTGAAAGGTTTCTTGATAGTATTGTTCCAGGTCTTGTAGCTATTCTGAAGATATACTTGAGGAAGGAACTGTGTCGATCTAGTTATAACGAGGTTGAGAAAGCTTTGGAGAGGTTATGGGGTGCAGACCCTGTACCTATTCTCGGTAGTATTTTTCGTAGAGCTCTTAGAGAAGATATAGATGTTTACGAAGCTAGAGCATACGATCTAGCTGGTCTTCCAGGTTTAACTACTTATAGATGTCTTAGGAAAGCTGGTTTCGATTCTGAAGATATTCTGAAAGCTTTAGATAGCTATAGCTATAGCGAGAAACCTGGTAGCGATCTCCATAGATACGTTGAGGACTTGCTTAAAGAAGTTAGAAACTGTAGAAAGAAAACTCTTGTTAGATGGATTTCGAAACCACTTCGAGACTCTATAGATATTGAGTATGCGTCTAGAGTTCTTAAAGCTGATATCAAATCTCTTGGAAAACTAAGCTATATAACCACCAAGATCAGTAGCTTAGGTATCCAGATAACATCTAGTAAAGTAGATATATCGTCTAGAGCATACGAATACGAAAAAGTTCTCGAAGTACTAGCTTACTTAGGTAGAAGGCTAGATGTAGAATCCTCAAAACCTATCCCAATCATCGCAACAATAGTGATTAGACTACCTTTCAGAATAGATATAGATTTGCTAGCGAATCACGAGAATGGAGAGATACAGGGGTCACGGGTAAAGATATCTAGAGAAAGATACACAATCTTAGCATACCAAACAACAGTGAATATCTATGCAAAACTAGGTAGAAACATAGACAAGATAGATACAGTAGTAGCAGAAGCACTACCCACAGTATGCACATATATAGCTAGAGAATAGCTATAAACTTCTACGTTTAACTAAATACAGAACCAACGTAAAAACCAAGTGTAGACCAATAGCTATACATAAAATAGCTATAGAGATAAAGATATAGAAAACAAAATCGTTTTGAAAAAACGATAGATATAGCATAACAAAACCAACAACAATAAAACCAATAGCTTCAACAACAACAAGTAAATTTAGCTGAAAATATTTTTTAATTTCATCGTTTTTCAGTTTTTACTTTTTTCAGTATGTATGTTGTTAATGCTTTTTGATAGGATTAAAATTTTTATTGTCTGTACATAGCATTTCTTTTTTGAGAAAGGTGTTTAGGTGTTATGGAGAGCTCTGGTTGTCGTGGTGTGAAGTATCTTGTTGTTATTCCTGTTCTTAACGAGGTTAAAGCTATAGGTTTTGTTTTGGATGAGGTTCTGTCTATAGGTATTTCGAGGGATAACGTTGTTGTGGTTGATGGTGGTTCTACTGATGGTACTAGAGAGGTTGTGTTTTCTAGAGGTGTTAAGCTTGTTGTTCAACTTGGTGAAGGTAAGAGCGGTGCTATAAAGACTGCTGCTACTTTGGCTAACGGTTTTGACTACGTTGTTGTTATGGATGGTGACTATACTTACCCGGCTAAGTATATACCTATACTTGTTGAGAAAGCTTGTAGAGAAGGTTATGATCTTGTTATAGGGGCTAGGAGAAAACTTGAACTAGGTGCTCAAAGCGTTCTATATAGATTTGGTAACAAGGTTTTGAGCACGGTATTCAATATTCTTTTCGGGACAAAGCTTTCAGATGTTTTAAGCGGTATGTATGTAGTTAGAAGTGATGTTTTGAAAGAGATAAGTTTTGAATCAAGGGGTTTCAGTATAGAGTCTGAGATAGTTTCCCATGCTGTTTCCCAAGGTTATAGAGTTTCTGAAGTACCTATAGAGTATAGGAGAAGACTTGATGTCTCTGCGAAAAAGTTGAAGATATTCCACGGAGTACATATATTCTTAGAAATCGTTAGAATGGCATGGAGATACAACCCTACATTTTTTATATTCATCCTAGGTTCGCTAATGATCATAGTAGGTCTTCCACTAGGACTCTATGTAGCATACCACTACTTCTTCACAGGAATAAAATACTATGTAAAAGGTTTAGTAGCTATCATACTAACGTTAGCAGGGTTCCAAAGTCTTTTACTAGCAATACTATCTCTATATATGAAGAGATCAGAGCTTAGAATAATGAGAGAATTAAGGAGGAGTAGAAAATAAATGATATTATAAAATAATTGAGATGTACTCATAAAATTGAATTAAATGAAATCGTGTATTATTGTGAATATATTGAGAAATTCCTCAACCGAGAACTTACTATGTTTTCTTTCCAATATTTTCAGCTTAGCTGTTCTGTACTTTGATATCTATTAAATCGTATACTTGTTTATTCTCATCCGAAATACCTATAAAAACTGTATACCCCTTTCCTTTCTCTATAGCAGCTAATTTATAGTTATGCAGTTTAGGTATATCGTCATAACACTTAGCTACAAATATTTTTGAATTCTCCGAAAATATTTCGTAAACTGTATCATCAATTATATAACCCATGTTCTTTAAATTCCTTACATGTATTAATAATTTTTCTATTGGTTCTAAATAGACAGATCTCCAAAGCCAAATCTTCATACCAGTAAATAATGTAATAATAGGTAAAAGAATTATCAAAATATTGAAGAAGAGTAAATAATTTTCTAATAGTTTTGAAATAATTAATAAAGCTAGTAACACAGGTAGCGGTGGTAGTATACAGAAAATTATCATATTCTTCAAAATCTTCTTCTTAACATTCTCTAAAACACTCATCTTATCCCCAATACAAAATAGATATATATTAATAAAATAACTTTTGATAAACAACTTAAATTTTGTTAACAAGCTAAATAAGGTAGAGAACCAAGGTATGATGATGATGGCTGTGAACACTGATTATGTGATGAAGTGTTTCAAGACTGATAAAACATGGTCTAAAAAGTCTTTAACATAAAATATGTTTATATTATAAAGCTATTTACCATGTTTTATATCGGCATATCTATGTATATTGACTGATGTAGGAGGCAGGGTTAACGTTTTAATTAATATTTTAGTATATGATTTAGAGATGCTTAAACCATTCTGAAACATTCTTTGCTATTGCTAAACAGTTTTTGATTTCTTCTTTGCATGCTATTTCGAAAACTGGTATGACATTATTTTTATTTTTGAGCCATTGAATAATCATGTTCCAATCAATTGTACCAGTTAGTGGGGGTTTATGGAGATCTTTTTGACCATTGTTATCATGTAGATGGAGTTCTACTATATGTTCTCTTAGTACATCGAGAAATTGATGTAAGTTTTTAGTTATATGGGCGTGTCCTACGTCGAGACATATACCGATTCCTTCTCCGATGTTTTCTATAAGATTTTTTAAATCACTTGGTTTTGAGCCAAAAAGTTCTTTCTCTAATCTGTTTTCTACTGCAACTATAATTCCTCTATCCATTGCTTCTTTTGTTATTACTTTAAAGAATTCTAAGTTTATTTCCAAAGGATTTTTAGAACTAGTTTTTATAGTATGGAAAACAGCTGCTGAGACTCCGAGTTTTGCTCCAACATCAAGCCATTTAACCATCCTTCTCTCAATTACTTCTAGAGGTGTTAAATCAGCATTAATATCGATATCTTGGTAAGGCATATGAATAGTTTTAATATAATTCTTCAAATCACCTACAACATTATCTATAATCTCTTTAAGCATAGCGTCTTCGACTTGTCTATCGCCTGACATAATGAAGTTGTCGTAATCAAGCTCTATGTAATGTTCTTCGGAAACCAGAGTTTTTACAGCTTCTAATGGTCTTAAGTTTAATAATATCATTGTCGAAAATACCGCTATCAAGAGGCTCAACCTCGAAAATCATCTTAATTCTACCAGTAATTTAGAACCAAAATTTAAACCTTGTTGTTAAATCTAAATCAAATTAAATTCCACGTATAGTCGTAATATACATAAGCTTTAATAAATTCGTAACTAAAAAACAGTTGAATACTATAGCTATTACCTCCAATAACTCTGTCCCTATTACCATAACTATAGTCTCTGCTATAGCTCTTAACATTCTATGTATTACTACCTCTCTTTACTCTATAACTTCTTCTTAAAAGTATAATAAAAGATATAAGTTATCAACTCCTAAAATAAAGCATATAACTTCTTAATGAGTAACAATATAGACAATACTTAAGAAGATGACATTGTTTATTCAAAATATATTTAAATTACTGAAAATCTTTAAGACCTAGTTATAAAAATTTAAGCGAGATAGATACCTACTATACTTAAAATACCAATAACTAATACAAATTGCTCGCTCTCCTATTATTAGAAAATACATAAATGATACTCAAGACTCATTGATTAGAATCAACAGGTTTCCCATTAGTAGCCGATATCCATCACAGCTATGTAAAATTATATTATCAAGAATAGATTGAAAATGAGTTCTTTTGATATTAAATTGTGTGGCGGGCCCGCGGGGATTTGAACCCCGGACCACCGGCTCCGGAGGCCGGCGCTCTTTTCCTAGCTGAGCTACGGGCCCTTTTAGATTTCTTAATTTAATCTGAAGTTTTTATTCGTTCTGTTTACTATGTCTATGAATAGTATATGGCTAGAGATATTGATGGGAAAACCATTGCTTGTCGAAATGTATTACTTGAAGGTCTTCTCTTAATATTTATTAATGATCTTAACTAAATTTTAATGCGTATACCGTGTCTAACATTATTCAATACTTTTTATTTAGAGTGAGACAATGTTTTCGTTTGTATTTATTTGAATTTTTAATGGTTTTTCTATATATTTATCGAAGTTTTGAGTTTTGGAATTATAATTTCGTAGATAAAATATTTAACCATAGCTGATGATGAATGTGAGCTTACTCTGTACGTCTATTGCATGTTTTCAAGTGTATCTAAGATTGTTTGAGCTATAATTAGATGCCCTAAGAATGTTGGGTGGACAGCATCGGGTGCATAGACTTGGGGTTGTTGATAGTTTAGGAGTTTTTGGAATTTTTCGTGGAGATTTAGGTATATTGTAGAGAACTCTTTTGATAGTTTCTGCACCTTTTCTATGTATAGAGGTATTGTTTCTAGTATCTTTTTTCTAAAGCTATTTTTGATTGTTGCTTTGCTTATGTAGAAAGGTGTTAATAAGATAAAATTTACATCACCAAGTTGTTTTCGACTTGTCTCTAGCAAATCTCTGTAGTTTACGTAGTAGCTCTCTGGATCGAGACCATGTTGTCCATTGAGTGATCTATGGATATCGTTTATCCCTATGAGTATCGAGATCCATGTAGGTCTATAGCTAATTACATCGTCTTCCCATCTATTCTTCAAATCTATAATAGTATTTCCAGAGATACCTGCATTAATTACGTCTATATTTAGTCCGGGGTATTTAGCTACAACAAGATTGTTGAATATATACACATACCCATTTCCAAGAGGTGGGTTGTTAACCATTTTCCCGCAATCAGTTATACTATCTCCCGCAAATACTATTCTATCCCCATTCTTAAAGGGTGGTCTAAGCATTTTTATCGCTAACAAGATCAGTTAATTGTAAGTATTTTTAACTTTTATTCTCTTCATTACTAGCTTAAGGATTTAGACATTGTTTTTGTTTATGTGGATATGGATTATTGATAACAATGAGGTTATATATAATAGTAGCAGCTGATGTTTTATACAGTGTTTGGGATTTCATATTTCTTCTCTTCCTAGAACCCATACTATACCTCCTAAGATGTGTTGTTGGAACCATTCTTCTCTCCATCTACGTGTTGTATGTCCAAAGGCTGTGTAGAATACTCTACCACTTCTGAAGCTATGGCACCATGCTATAGGGAAGTCGTTTATGTCTTTAGGAGCTTTAGATATATCGACAGAGTTTGTATCAAGGCTTATAAGCACTTTTGTCCTATTCCTTCCTATCCAATTCCTGAATATGTATATTTCTTCGAAGACCTTTAGCTTCTCTGGTAGGTGTTTGGTTGAAGGGTGTTTACGGTCTTCTACTATGAATACAGCTTCTTGTGTCCATGGATGAGAGTGGAAGTATCCTCCAAGAATCTCACCATACTTAGTAAATGAATACATCGAGGCAGCGGCGTTGTGTATTCCTATGAAACCTCTTCCAGATTCGACAAAACTTATTAAGAGATCCTTCTGTTTCTCTGTAAACGGTATTTCTCCCGAGGTTAAGAATAACAATGCATCTATATTCCTCAGTACCTCAGGGTTGAATTCTTCTACCTCTTCTGATACGTAGACCTCAAAAAGCTTAGATCTTTCACCAAGTTTAGTTAGAACCTCTGCCGCTGTAACGATATAGCTATGTCTGTAATCAGCAGTATAAGTGAATACGAGTACCCGATCTATATCCTACCCCTCTACGAATTCCTTCACATCCTCTATATTAAGTTTTTTATACTGATCCATACCTCCAACATCGTACCAAGGACCTTTATACACATATGCATATACTCTACAGTTTCTCGATATCATCCACGGTATCAAATCCCCCATTATATCGAAACTTTTTCCAAGACTATGCTCGGCATCGTTAAGAATTTTTGGTGTAAGAGTTAAAATAGCTATAGATACATATATATTTAACCAAGGCTTTTCTTCGAACCCCGTAACCTTATCACCTTCGACTTTTGCTACTCCTACTGGAACTCTATACCTATCAGCTACAGCTATAACAGCATCAGCATCTTTCTCAATATGCATATCAACAAGTTTTCGAACATCAATTGGAGCTATGATATCACCATACCATGCAAGAATAACATTGCCTTCAAGAACCCCTTTTTTATAGGCATTTAGAAGTGCTCCACCCGTACCCCTATATTCATCAATATCTAGACTATACTTTATGTTAACACCAAACCTAGAGCCATCGCAGAAATAGTTCCTTATCTGTTTCCATCTATAACCAACAAGCATAACTATATCCGTAATACCATACCTCTTCAACCACTTAACAATATACTCAAGAATAGGCTTCTCCTCAGGACCTATAGGAATCATAGGCTTAGGAATGATATCTGTATACGGTCTAAACCTTGTACCTTCACCACCAGCAAGAATAGCGGCAACAGTTCTAACCATAGTCCACACCTAAGAGTTTCCACGTAACACACATACATAAAACTTTTGTATAAATCTTATCTTCATCTCTTAGACAAAATCAAATCAATGAACACATCCAGTAAAACTCTATCAATGCAGAATATAAAGATAAAACCATAACCCTCGATTTACTTATCCAAAAATCATTATTAACAATAAGTACTCACCTTCAACAACTTTTTCTAATAACCAACTTAGTAGAAAGAGTGCCGTTTCTCAGTAGATGGCAGTTCATGGTCTCTTATCTTTACTGATTTCAGCTCCCCACCATCTACTTCTCAACGGTCTCCCCGAGCCCCTCACCGTAGTAGCTCCCCACCAGTTGTCTAGCAGTTCAAAAGCCTACGGTTCTCTAAACCTGAGGTAATCAAGGGTTTGTCGTCATCCAACGCTCTAAAGTTTTTATATAATAATTGGTTACCTCATAACGTTAAAACTCAATATCTACTGTTGATTAGATCTATCTAAAAAGATGCTAAAGCCTTAAAGACGTTGAAGAGTCAAGGTATTATGATTAATTTTGTTGATAACTCTACTCTTAATAGTTTTATCGCTAAAAGATTTCCTTTTCTTGAATATAAAAGGTAATCTTATAGTGTACTGAAATCATGAATATTTAAAAATGAGTAATTCGTTTATACAAAATTATTGATTTAGAAAAACGTGTTGAAGTTTACTTACTAGCTATATCTTCTATATCTTTTGATAGATCTCTTCTTAGGTTAAATTCAGCTACTCTACCGCTATTCCACATCTTTACGGGTCTGTAGTATCCTACTATTCTGCTCCATAGATCCATGGAAGATCCACAGGATGGGCATAAAGCATATTTTCCAACTGCTCTATATCCACAGGATGGACATACTGCTACTGTTGGTGTTATAGATAGGTATACTACATCAGTGTTTCTAAGTGATTTCATTACGAATTTCGCTATGGTATCGGAGTCTAGTTCTCTATCTATGAATATATGTTTTATTACTCCTCCTGTGAAGAGTTTCTGACATTGTGCTTCTATATCGAGTTGCTGTCTTAGGTGTAGATTTGTATATGGTGGAGAGAGTTGGTTTGTATAGAATGGAGCTTTCTTTCCTTCTACTTCTCCTACAGGGATATATGTAGATAGATCTTCAGATCTTGTCAACTCTTTCGCAAAACCTATATCTTTCCAGGCAAGTTTAACTCCTAGGGTTTCCCCAGGTACTTCTTCAACATTATATAGAACTTCATCTTCTTCTTCGAATTCCTTAAGCCTGCTATTTATATAGTTTAGTATATCTGTGTAGAGCTTGACAATCTTGGGGATATCGCTTGGCTGAGCTTGTAACCAGAAGAATGGATTACCAATCATTATAGATGCGTACTCCGCCATACCTATAACTCCGATAGTGTTGTAGTAGAACTTGAAGGGGTCTACAGGATCTATGTATTCCCTGGTCATGGGGTACATACCTTCAGCAAAGAGTTTCTGATACCTTGCTCTAAACCACATCAGAGTTTTTCTAGCTACATTTAGAAGCTCGTCAAGCTTATCATAAATAGCCTTGTCATCTGATACTCTAGCTATCATCGCTAGCCTTGGTAGGTTTACGACTACAACATTTACCGATCCAACACTTGGAGGCATATCCCATAATCCTTTAGCTTGGTGAAGAATCTCCCTAACTCTACCCATATCGCTTAACAATCTGCAACAGAAGCTGAAAAGATCTTCAGCTCTATGCCTATAGCCATTGAGGAAATACATCTGCCCAACTTTTGATATCATATCCCAGAAGCTCTTCCAGATCTCAGGATCTTCGTTTAAGATCTTCTCCATCTCGTTGTTCATTATAGTTGTAGGTATTGGGAATGTGAAAGGCTGACCTATAGCATCTCCTTCAGCAAAAACTTCTGCAAATGCTCTTAACACGAGTTTAGCTTCATCGATGTAATTTTCGTAGGTATCTAAAACAAATCTGAATCTCTGCTCAATGTTTGGAGCTGGCTGACCTCTATAGTATTTATTACTTATAGCGAATACAACATTAGAGAAAGGTGATTGCCCTGCTTTTAGAGGGTAGTTCATATTGAATATGAATCTCTGGATGTTCTGTTTAACGGCTTTGTAGTTAAGCTTATCTCTTCTAACAAAAGGTGCTAAAGTTAAATCTATGCCATAGAGACCAATGGCTCCTGTCCTCTCTTGGCTAAATATGTAGGCGGCATTCATAACTTGGTCTACAGCTGAATCTAGATGCCTAGGCGGCTTTGATATTACTGTAGGTGTTTTAAGACCTTTCTCTATAACAGGCTTTGAATCGATACCTCCGCAATACGGTTTTACTATAGATCCATCCCTAAGTTTATATATGTATATCCATCCATCTTCATGAAGTTTAAGAGCTTCTCTAGGAAGAAGCCTCGAGGCTTCTTCTTGTAGAGCTACCCCTAGTACATGGCTTAGAAGCCCTGTAACAGCTCTGGGAACATTGGCATTATCTCTAATAGCCCATTCATAGCTGCTCAAGTACTCTTCTATAGCAGAAACTTCTATTTTCTGTAGTGCCATGCTTTACTACCTGACAAAACTATCTACTACCTATCCTAGAATTAAACAGTATCGCAAGGTAATATCTAGAGAGAGGTAGGTGAAAGTAGTAATAACTGGGAGATACTTTTGTAATACCTATTAGCTAGCTACAGATATGGAAACAGTGCTACGTTTTTATTCAACTCTCTAAGTTTAAGAATTCTAGGCTGCTCTTTCTTCTCTAAAGTATATCTCTCCTAGAGCTTTTGGTATAGCTAGCCTTTTTCCTAGAGGTGAAGCTGTTACAACTGTTACAAAAGCTATGGATACTAAGTATGGTATCATCGATAGTAAGAACTGAGAAATACCATACTCAAGCTGGTATACGTAGAGCGATCTCATTAAATAACTGAATATAGCTACAGGTGTTACTGCTAAGAGAGGGTGCCATAGCGATGACATGGCTAGTGCAAGAGCTAGAAATCCGTAGCCCATCCCTATATAGGTACTCCAAGCTTTTTTATAGAATAAAGTATAAACATAACCTCCGAGAGCTATGACTATGTAGCCTATTACTAAGGCTATGAACCTTGTCCTCCATACCTTAACCCCTAAGTGGTCTGCAGACCTTGGGTTAAAACCACATGCCCTTATAGCTATTCCTAGCTTTGTTCTATAAAGGAAAAACCATGTGATAGTGATAGAAGCTATAGTTATTAAAATTACGTAGTACCACCTTAGAGGTACAGGAGCTACTAATGTTCTCGGTATCTGTCTTTCTGTCGCTACATTTAGACCTATATCACCTATAACAACGCTTAATCCGTAGAAAACCATGTTTAGAACTAACCCTGTCAATACATGGGATGAGTGGAAGATGTTTACAAAAAGTGTTATAATAGATGCGTAGAGAATTCCAATAGCTATAGCTAGAGCTAAAGCAGTAAATGAGCTATAAGCTATGGTAGCTGTATAACATAGAGCTATGCAGAACACTATGAATCCATCTATAGCTAGGTTCAGAACGCCGCTTCTCTCTACAATGATATCCCCTATAGACGCTAGTAGTAGGAATAGGTAAAAAGGTTCGAAAATCCCCTCAAGTATCATTTCTTTATCACCACTTTGTACTTTGAAATAAATACCGATACTAATAGAAGCGCAAATATCAATCCTATGAAGAATCTTGCAATAGGCTCAGTAAGCTCCCCCATCTGCACGACCATCCTAAGGTAGTGGAGTGCCGATACATAATAGGCAGATAAAGGCATTATGAGAGGGTTTAAATCGGCAAACCATGCGACTAGAATAGCAACGAAACCCATTCCAGCACCTATTTTTTCCCCGGGAACTAGTTTTCTATGGTACATAAGAACCTCGTTACCTCCAACAATTCCTGCTATAGCTCCTGATAATGTAAAAGCTATAATCGCTACTTTTTTACTAGATATACCGCTAAGCTCTACAGCAGTTCTACTTGTACCAAGTGCTCTTATAGCTGTTCCAACTCTTGTTCTATATAGGAATAGATATACTATAGGTACAAGAGCTATAGCGATAGCGAGCGGATAAAGTGAGAAGCTGTAGCCAGAAATCCATGGAAATCTACATGTTTCTGGTATAAGGTCTGTCTCAGGGTATCCGTAGACCTTCCTTCCTCTCCAAGGTCCATAGACAAGGTAGTTAGCTAGGTAATAAGCTATGTAGTTCATCATTAGCGTTACAAGAGCTTCGTTAACCCCTAAGTAGATACGTAGAAGAGCTGGTATCAATGCCCATAGTGCACCTATTAATGCAGAGAGAAGAAGAGCTACCACTGGGGCTACCCCTTGTATATCTCCAAGAGGTGTAAAGAGAGCTATATACGTAGTTGCAATAGCTCCTATAACAATTTGTCCTTCTGCTCCAAGGTTCCAAAGTTTCGCCTGGAAAGCTATAGCAAGTCCTAGACCTGTTGGGAGAAATACTATGAAGTACCTAATCATATCAGGTCTTGTAAATACTTCTATGATTTTAGATGCAACAATACCTATGTTTAGCCGAAGGATAGCTGATAAAGATGCAACAGCTATAGCTATACCTATTACAGCTATGCTAACTCTAAGAGCTATATTTAGCTTGGGTGATAACTCTCTTTTAACTATAGCTATCCTAGGCATATAGAGTCATAGCCTTCTCGATTTCTTCCCTTATGTTTAAAGCTATAACATTAAAACTCTTAACGATCTTACCACGAGATATTACAGCGATTTCATTAGCTATATCAAGTACCTCGTCTATATCCTCAGATACTATGAGAACCCCTGAACCGCTCTCCGCTAAACTTCTTAGATATAATTTAACTAGTTTAGAGCTTGCTTCATCGAGCATTCTTGTAGGGTTATGGGCTATCACACACCTCGGCTTTGATAGAATCAGCCTGGCCATAGATATCTTCTGAACATTACCTCCGGAAAGCTTATAGACCTTGAGCCTCGGATTGGATGGATAGACTCTTAACTCGTTTAGAGCTTTCTCCACCATATCCTTACCTAACTTATGATCTATAAACAATCTCAAGTTTTCTGCTATAGTTAAATCTAGTACAACTCCATCTTTAAATGGGTCTTCAGGTATATACTGAAGTCCTCTAGCAATTCTTTCTGAAGCTCCTAAATTCGTTATATCCTCGTTACCTAAAAAGATTTTTCCATTAGCTATCTTCCTCAGTCCTGCTATACCTTCACACAACTCTTTCTGACCATTACCAGCCATACCCACTATAGCTAGCACATATCCTTTTGGTAGAGATATGTTAACCCCGTCAACTGCTTTCCTATTGTAATCATCTAGAACAACAAGATTTTTAACCTTAAGAACCTCTTTTACACTCATTGTTTCAGATTTAGAGATAGGAACTCTAGCCTCTTCTACAGTAATTCTTCGGCTATCTTCATTAAACATAGCTTTTCTAATATCATCAGCTGATATACTATCGTTTTTATTAAATATCCCTACAAGTTTTCCTTTCCTTAGAATAGCTATTCTATCACAAACTTCTATAGCTTCAGGAATCTTATGGGTTATAAACATAACCGAACCTCCTAAAGATGTAAATATCTTTAAGATTTCGTAGAACCTTGTCTTCACATCTTTAGGAAGATATGTTGTTGCTTCATCAACTATGAGAAGCTTTGGTTTAAAGCTTAACGCTTTAACAAGTTCTACAAACTGTTTCTCTGTATAACTAAGTGTATTAACCATTCTCTCTATATCGATCTGGATACCAAATCTGCTTACTATTGTCTCAATGACTTTTTTTGTTTTTGATCGTGGTACCCCAAGAAATAAAGCTATATTATCTACAATAGATAGCTCTTCGATAAGTTGTGGTCTCTGGCTAATCAATACAATTCCATTTGATATAGCTTCTCTAGGCGATGAAAAGAAAACAGGTTTTGGAGCACCATCTCTATATAGAGCAATGTATCCACTATCAGGTACGTATAGACCGTATATAACCTTAGCTAATGTTGATTTACCGGAGCCGTTTTCCCCTAGAATCCCTAGTATCTCTCCTTCCTCAACATCTAGAGATACATTATCTAGAGCTACTACATCTCCAAAACGCTTAGATATATTGACTATTGATAATAGAGGCAAAGAGAAACCCCTAGAGGAGCTATTTAAAAAATTACATTTTACCCATGTATTTAATCCATTCTACAAACCAATCTATATTCCATAGGTCGTCGTGGGTCAATCTTTCCCCTTCTTTTACAACTACTTCTGCATTAACTTGCTTACCTATGCAGAACCTTGAGTATGCCTCTTGACCACCCCTGATACAGTACCCTTTAAGAGGTCCTTCGAAGGGATCAAACACTGGTGCTATTATATGCTTTGGTATAGCTTTCATCTCTATCCCTACATATTTAACAGATTCATACTGATGCGATAGAGCAGTTCCTTGCAGACTCTGGAGTAGTGGAGCATTCTTCATCTGCTGGTACCTCTTCATAACATAGTCGTAAGCATTAATTGTTTCACCTGTTTCTAGGTCTCTCACCTTCACTTCTTTTAATGTCGGTACAAACTTGGGGTTGATCATCATAACAGACCCGTTTTCGTATATATGGACACCAAGTTCGACAGCACCTGTATTTAATAGATACCAGTAGTCTACATTTTCAAGAGTTCCTGGTCTATAGATGCCGGCTTTGATTTTAGCTAGTATATCGGTGTATATAACTTCCCATCTAACTAGCTGCCCACTTACTACAACATCAGGTCCGTATACATACATAGGGCTATAGTGGCTAAAGACATATACAAGTTTACCTGTTTCTTTATATAGTGTTTGAGCGTACTCTACAATGGCTGTGCTATCTTCTGTAAAAGCTAGAGCATCTACATTGTACCTCTCTACTAGAGTTCTAGCAGCTTCTCTCGCTTTATCAGGGTCATACCAAGCTCCTATCTCTATCACATAGACTTCGATATTCTTACCGAGTAGTTTACCCATCTCCATAGCGCCTATAGCGAATGCATTGATATGCCTAACTACCTCAGGTATTGTGTGAGCTGCTACATAACCTAGCTTATTTGTCTTAGTAATAGCACCAGCTATAAGACCATTGAGGTAGTAGATCTGGTAAAGATCTGCAAAATATGTTGCCATATTTGGAGCTCTTTTATATCCAGAGCAATGGAAGAATAGTATGTTTGGATATTGTTGAGCTTTTTCATATGTTGGATCCATGTGATCAAAACTTGTTGTGAATATAACGTTATAACCTGCTCTAACAAGTTCATCGATAGTACTTGCCGTAGCTTCTTTGGATATAAATTCTCTATAAGTAGTCTCAAGCCATTCACTAAATAGTTTCTGAACAACTTGTCTACCAACTTCATGTGCATGACTCCAACCGAAATCCCCTATAGGACCAACATAGATAAATGCTGCCTTAATCTTCTCTGGAGGTTTGTATTCACTTACTGTGCTGGGCACAGCTGTTGGGCTAACGGTAACTGTTTGGGTTACAGTTTTTGTTACTGTAGCACCTGCTGGTTGAGGCACTGTAGTTGCAACTATAGTTGTAATTAACTGTAGTCCTGTTGGAGTCAAAATTGTAGTCGTAGGTTTCGTAGGTTGGAATGCAGCATAAAATCCTCCTACACCTATAGCTACACCTATTATTAAACCTATTATGATTCCTATTACTAACCTATTCATATTTTACACACCTATGTTGATAATAAACTAGGTACCTTATAAGCGTTAGCTGTGATCGCGATGTTATTTTTGTACATAGTTATGTAGATAAATTATCGTTTAATTCTTTTCATCTAGTCAAAACCTCTATATTTATAAACCTAAAATACCTTGAGAATAGCTACAGGGTTAATGGGAGTCTCCATGATAGAAGTGATCTTTAAACCTATGGGAAAGAAAATTCACATTGATGTTTCGAAAACTTTACTCGATATTGCTAGAGAAGCTGGTATTGCTTTAAGAGCTGACTGCGGTGGTATAGGTATTTGTGGTAAATGTATTGTAAAAATATCGAAATTCGATGGAGATATCTCCCCACCCACGGTTAATGAATTATCTATACTAGGATCTGAACCAATTGGCCAAGGCTATAGACTTGCATGCCAAGTGAGAATTGCCAGAGGCTCAATAGAGGTTTATATACCTCCTCAAAGTCTTCTGCAGAGGTATAGATCTGCTGATGTAGGTTTAGAGAAACCTCTACCGATGAACCCTGCTATAAGATTTTTAAGGATTATACCTCCAAGGCCTAGTCTTTCTGATCCTCAGCCTGATTTAAGTAGAATTCTAGCTGAGCTAGGGAAGAAAGTTAATGCTATAGATGTACTTGATATTCCTCTGGATTTATTGAAGAGTTTACCAGATATTGTAAGAAAAAGCGATTGGGATCTTAGTGTTGTTCTCTGGAACAATAAGATAATCAATATAAGGTCTTTTAGCGAAACTTTTAAACCTATAGGAGTAGCTGTTGATATCGGTACTTCCCGAGTTGTTATACATCTAGTAGACCTAGAGAATGGAGAAACATTAGCTATAGAGTCTATGCCCAACCCTCAAGCTTCTTATGGAGCCGATATAATATCTAGACTTACTTATGCAATTCAATCATACGAAAATCTCGAGAGGCTTCGGGTAACCATTGTCAATGCTATTAATAATTTGATTAAAAGAGCAGCTGATAGATCTTTTATACCTCTTGACTGGATCTACGAAGTTATTGTTGTAGGGAATACTGTTATGCACCATTTGTTCCTCGGTATAAACCCTAGGTATCTAGGGTACTCACCCTATACCCCAGCTACTGGAAGTCCTCACGTGTTTAAAGCCAAGGAATTAGGTATAAATGTTAATAGTAATGCTCTAGTGTATCTACCCCCTGTAGTTGCAGGGTTTATAGGTTCTGATGCTGTTGCGGATGCGGTTGCTGTTGATTTAGATGAATGTACAGAGCCTTGTGCTCTAATAGATATTGGGACTAATACAGAGATTATGATTAATACAGGGAGTAAAATAGTAGCTGGGTCAACACCTGCTGGACCTGCTTTCGAAGGTGCAACAATGGCTTTTGGTATGAGGGCTGTAGAAGGAGCTGTAGATCAGGTTTTCATATATTTCGATAAAACGCTAAATGACTACAGTGTTAGGTATAATGTTATCGGAACTAAGAAGCCTGTTGGTATCTGTGGCTCAGGGTACATAGATATAGTTGCGAATATGCATAGACTTGGTCTTCTAAATAAACGTGGAAAATTTGTTAAAAATGTTAAGAGCTCAAGGTTTGTATATGAAAATGGGTTAACAAAGTTTGTTGTAGTGAAATCTGATGAAACTTCTATAGGTAGAGATATAACTGTAGACGAGAAGGATATAGATAACCTTCTACTAGCTAAAGCTGCTGTAGCCTCGGGATTCAAAATGCTTCTACATTTTGCAGAACTCGATGCTGAAGATCTATCGAAAATATATGTTGCAGGATCTTTCGGATCCTATTTAAATGTTGAAAATGCTATAAACATAGGCTTGCTACCCAAGGTTGATACATTTAAGTATCAATTTGTTGGTAACGCTTCTGTAGTAGGGGCTAAAGCTATGCTTAAGTCTATAGAATTCAGAGAGAAAGCAGCTAGAATTGCAGAAAATACACAGTATATTGAGTTAGCTGCTCACCCAGAGTTTAGAAAAGTATTTATGGAGTCTCTCTACCTACCTTAGTAGTGTTTTTCCTAATTGTGAACACCATAGCTATCATAGGTATAGACGATCCTACCAACGTCCATAGTGGAGATGGTAATCCTAGTGCTAGGGGTTGCGATAATGCTTTCGATGGACCGAATAGTGCAATAGATATTGCAGCTATCGCTAACCCTATAGATAAAGATGATACTGCATATAGCAATCCTTTTCTCTTAGGTTCTATATACAATCCAGTAGCTGTTATTGGTGCTAGTGGGAGTAGTAGAGCTGATGATGTAACGGAGAGTTCAACAATGTAAGCAATCTTGCTAAGAGCTATCAGCAGAGCTATAAGTAGCATAGAGATTGTGGCAATGTTTGTAACGATTATAGCTTTCCTTTCATCAATATCTCTTGCATAGGATATGTAGAGATCTTTTGTTATAGCACTTGCAGCAGAAAGAGCAATGCTATCAGCAGTAGATACAGCTGCTGCAATTATACTTACAAATACTACTGAAGTTAGTATAGGATGTGCTTTGAGGAGAATAGTAGGTGTTACACTATCTCTTGCTTTAACAAGGCCTATCTCAATCTCTGGATACGCTATAGCTACATATGTTCTAAATGCAAGACCTAGAGCAACACATATCAATGTATATGTAAAGCCATATATAGCGAAGTATGTAACCATCCTTTTATAAGCTTTTATATCTCTAGGTATGTAGAGTCTTTGAACTACTTGAGGATTTGTTAAAGCAAAGAATATCCACGGTATTGACATCCCGATAAACATACTTATAGACCATGTGAAACTTAACAAGTTGGTTGTTCTACTATCTAAGGTTCTAGCATTAAGGAGAATGCCAAGAGTTTTCTCGAGGTCTACTCCTGCTGATGGGAGTAGGTAAGCTAAAGCCCATGTAATCACACCTATACTTGCAGTTATCATCCAAAGACCTTGGAAAGCATCTGTTGTTGCAACACTCCATAGACCTGCTATAGCTATCCAGATAAATATAGCTACAAAAGCTACTACTACCCCTACCTCATACCCAAGCCCTAGAGCTACGAATATTTCACCAATACCTTTTAACTGAGCTGCTAGATATGGTATTAAAGCTACAAGATATAGCACTGCTATAGTTGCTGCAAATATTTTAGATGAATAGAGTTCTCCGATCATCTGGGATGGTGTAACCCATTTCCTCTCCCTAGCTTTAACCCATACAGTAGCACCTATAGTGGAGAGGATCCCTATAGTTGAGGCTAGGTAGACAAGTTCAAAACCTAGAGCAGCAACACCAGTTGCATATGCTAAACCTACTAACCCAACCATCATAAAAGCACTATAAGTTGTTGCAGCATATGTCATCGCTGAAAGAAAACCTCCTACCCTATATCCACCAATAACAAATTCTTCAAAACCTTTTCCAACGAGTTTTCTAGACAATATTGCTATCAGCGTCCCTCCTAAGAAAAATAATGCAAGTATAGCTAAGAATACTTCTATCAACGTTCAACACCTCTAAGAGCATAAATACCAAGTATTATTGAGACTATTGCCAATATCACCCAGTAAATAGCTAACGCTAAGGGATGGAGCTTCTCTAAAACTTTATTTACAGTTGGGAACATTGGTACGAAAAATAGCAAAACTATTGATACAAATCCTATAGACGTAATTTTAACAGATTTCATTGATCATTACCTACAAATGTTTGTTCATAAACTCACTAGTTAGGTATAGTTTAAAAGTTTTACGGTGTAAGATATATAATTCCTCTAAGTTTAACTTTTGCTTTAGAGAACCTTGAATATAGTCACGAAGATCATTGAAACTCTATCTAACTTCCCGGAAGGTGTTCCACAGACTTATTTAGCTAAAGCTCTAGGTATTTCAAAATCTTATCTAAGTCTTGTTCTAAGAGATTTAGAGAAAAAAGGTTTGGTCTACAGGGTAAAAGTTGGCAATCTCTATATAGTTAAGCTGGTGAAAATAGGCTCTAGATTTTTATCTGAAGGCAGAGTTCTTAAGCTTGGTATTGTATGGTCTAGCGAGTACCTTTTCCTTGGATATTTTGCTAAAATGCTTAAGGATAAGAATGATGTTGAGCTTAAGGTTTCTGTATACCCGAATGCACTTCAAGTAGTCCTTGCTTTATTGAGAGAAGAGGTAGATATTGTATTAAGTCCTTTAGTAACACAAGTGTATGGATACATACTATCGAAAGGCTTAGCTATAGTTGGTGGAGGTGCTGGTGGAGGAGGATATATCTATGAGATTCCGGACAGTCGCTCTGATACCATAGTATCTAGCGAGATTTCAACAATGGATTTTTGTAGAGCTCTTGCATTGAAGAGAAGTTATATTGAGACTCCTACAGGAGGTACTAAGTATTTTGATTCTGCTCAAGAAGCTATATCAATTGCTAAAAGAGGTTTAGCTAGGTATTTAGTTGTATGGCATCCTATAAACATTGATATAGAGAGTGTTGGGGGTAGGAAGATCTTTGAGTGCTCTGAAATTGAGGAGCTTAACTATTGCTGTACTCTAGCTGTATCGAGAAGTTTGGGATTCGAAACTATTGAGAAGATAGCTAATATCTATAGAGAATCTATAGAGCTTTTCAACAAGGGGAAGGATAGATTTATCGAATGGTACTCGTATATTGTAGGTATAGATACAGCAATACTAAGAAAAGCTTTGAATGAATATACCTATAACCCTGAGCTAACCCCTAGGCAATTCAACAAGATCATCGATTCACTTGGTCTAGAGGTACCAACTAAAAACTATATTTATCGTGCTATTCAGATCTAAACCTAGGTATCCTCGTACCGTCTCCTATAACCCAGTATTCACCATCATCTCTCTTCTCAAGTTTATATATAGGAGGTTCGTGTTTAACTCTCTCTAGAATACTACGTAAAGCTTCTAAAGCTTCACTTCTACCTTTCGCTGATACAGCTATAACAACAGTTTTCTGACCTGGTTTAGCAACCCCAACTCTATGATGTATTTGAACTGAGTATAACTGGTGTTTCTCTGCTTCTTCTCTAGCTATTTTCTCTAAAACTTTTTTAGCGTAAGGTTCATAAACATCGTAAACAAGTTCGTAGACTCTATGCCCTTCAACATCACCTTTAACAATACCTACAAACATAGCAACAGCACCTATAGAATCTAAAACTATTTCTTCTACAATCTTATCTATAGATATATCATCTGTAAAGAAAGAGACCTTTATGTTGTTGCCCCCAGAGGCAGGTGGGGCTATAGCTATTTCAGCATCTCTCTCTATGAGAATGTTATCGCTGACCACTTCTCCATCGACTATAATTGTGGGCTGAATTTCTTCAAAAATCTTCTTAAGTTTCGGGAAATATTCGCTTAATATATTGATTAGCTGTTTAACAGATAAAGCTTTTTCTATTGTAATCTCAATCTCCGGAAAACCTGTTGCATCTCTAAATACCGAAAAGAATTTTATCCTCACCTTCATTTATAACCTACCTAGACATTGTTATAGACTTAGGTATATATAAGCTTTGAATTAAAAGAGTAGAGATACGTATAATGATCCTCACTAAATGCTGTGATGAATATGGTTAAAGAGCGGGAAAAGCTTAAGAAAATCTTTGGGCTATACATATCGCTCCTGTTATTGATTGTAATCAGCATAGCTATATATATGCATAGGGAATCTCTGACGAAGATCTTCAATAAAGCGTACGGGTTAGTAGGTCTTTTCTTATTATCTTATTTATCATGTTTATCTATTGTACCTATACCGTACATCGTTATAGTATTTAAGGTAGCTCGTTTTGTAAATCCGTTGCTAACAGCGATAGTTGTTGGTACTGCTTCTGGGTTAGGTGAAGCTACTGCATGGATTTTTGGTAGAGCTTCATCAAGTGTGCTAAGTGGCTCTATCTATATTAAGCGAATTAATGCTTTGCTTAGATTTGCAGAACGTAAAGGTACTATCGTTTTACCTTTTCTTGCATTCATATTTTCATTAACTTTCCTTCCGGATAAAGTTCTATATCTTCCGCTTGGGATTATGAGGTACAGTTTATGGAGATTACTTCCCTTTACAATTCTAGGTAAAATATTGATGGTTTACTTTGTTATATTCTTAGGTAGGCTGTGGGTTGAAGTCGTTGGTTATGAAAGCGATATCATATCGTTTGTTGTTACAACAGCTTTCTTAGCTATATTAATGGTTCTAATGATTATAGTTGATTGGGAGAGAATTATTGAGAGAAAACCAGGTTGAGTATCCCAAAGATTTAGTAATTCTATAGATGGAAATCGCATATATGTAAATGCTTCTCGAACTCTATAAAGCTAGATCTATAGAACTTAGCAATTATATTGGGTTGAAGAACATCGCTAGGTTTTCCGAATATATAGGTATTATTTCCTAGAATCATAACGTAGTCTGTATAATTCAACAAGAGCTCTGGATCGTGACAGGTTATAATCACTACTTTGTTTTTCTCCTTCAGTTTACCAACTATGTTAGCTAACAACACTCTACCTTCAACATCTATAGCTGATAAAGGTTCATCCATAGCTAATATCGGGGTATCTACGACTAGTGATCGAGCAATTAGTAATCTTTGTCTTTGTCCACCTGAGAGTTTATTGACTCCTTTAGACCAAAGCTCTTCAGGTATATTAACAATTTTCAAAACTTCTTCAACAACTTTATCTATATCAACTCTACCTTTAGCTTGTTTCGCGTAAAACTTAGCTTCAAACTCTATAAATTCTTTTACTGAGATAGGAAAAACATTGCCTAGAATGTATGTAGCTATCTGAGGTACATAACCTATGTATCTACCTGCTTTCTCAGGATTCCCCGTAATCTCCTCGCTATCGACAAAGATCCTTCCTTTCAAAGGCTTTAAAACGCCTATGATAGTCTTTAGCAAAGTTGTTTTACCAGCTCCGTTAGGCCCCATTACTTGTACTAAAGCAGGAGATCTTAACACTAGATCTATATCGCTAGCTATGGATTTATCATAGCCTATAGTTATACTCTCAAGTTTTAGCGTAACCAACTAGATCCCTATGTGCACATATATTGAAAACTTATAAAGTTTTTGTGCACAATAAGAATTGGTGAAGATCTAAATGATTTTCGCATTCGACAGATCAGCGAAACTCTTTATCGTGGTGTTGTTAATATCTTTAATCTTAGCTATTCAAATAAAAATTGTGGAGATCCGCAGTAGCCAAGGGCTTAAAGTAGTTGTAACATTTCCCTTCATGGTTAGAGATATTGCATCTCTTCTATGTGAAGATGATGAAGTTCGGTATCTTGTTCCCCCTGGTGTTGATCCTCATGATTATCAGTTAACTTACAGTGATATCGAAGTTTTATCTAAAGCAGATCTTATTGTATCTACTGCTCATACACCTTTCGAAATAAAAATACGTGAAATGGCTCTATCTAAAGAGATAAAGGCTACACTTATCGAAGTACCGAGTATTCCAAACATAACATTTCTAACTATACCAAACACCAATGCTATTAATTACCACGGAGTTCTTTTCTATGGCGACAACCTCGCTATCTTTGTGAAGAATATCACATCTATACTAATCTCTCTTAGATCCGGTTGTAGAGATTTATATCTAAGCAGATTGAAAGTAACTATGGATAGAATTGAGAAAATGCCGTTGAAACCATTGAAAGATTTGAAAGCTATTGTAGATACCCCAACACTCCAATACCTAGCTTCATGGCTTGGTGCAGAAGTTATACAAGTTGTGATTACTGAGCACAATGTTCCTGTTACTCCCCGAGATATTAATAACGTTGAGGAGAATCTCCGTAAGTACAGAGGGTCTATTATCTTGATGATGACTGAGGATTCCTCAGCGCGAGGACTTCTTGAGGAATTGGCTCATAAGTATGGAGCTAAGTTATTAGTTGTTCCAAACCCTATTACATCTACAGATTCCGTATTGGATTACTTAGAGAATGCATATAACATGGTTAGAAACTTGAGATCCTCATCAATATCCTCTACTGCTACAGAACATCATGGCTTAGCTACTGGAAGCGAGCTGTTTATAGTTGTAGTATTGATTATTATCATAGCTATAGCAATAGCGGTAATTTTGAGGGTTAGAAGATGACTATTGATAGATTCATCATTGTACTTGCTCTTATATTCTTTGTATCCTTTTTCATAGGGATTACAACTATGAATAGGGTTGAATATATTGTTGTAGCTTTATTAACATCACTTATGATGGGGGTTGTAAGCCCATTGATTACCGCTAGAAGACTTTATTTTCTAGCAACTGAATCCCCTCATATGGCTTTGCTCGCGGCTGCATCATCAATTATTCTTGTGAATACTACTCCTATCAATTACGACCTTTTCTGGGTTGTAACTATTGGGCTTGTACTTATATATCTTGTGGGTTACGCTATTCATAGAGGTGTAGATCCTGATATAGCGACTTCTATTGCTACAGCTGGAGCTATTTCAGCTAGCATAATGGTTATGTATGTAGCTTTGAGAAAGTTTAGAGTTAGCTATAGCTTGTGGAGCTTAATCATAGGCGACCCTCTTCTCGTAACTCGTCAAGATCTCTACGCATTAGCTTTGATAACTTTAATTGTAATGGTGATATCGTTAAGTATATACGAAGCTATAATTTATATGGGTATTGATAGAGATTCATCTACACTTATATACGGTAAGAGAATTCGTCTATACGATTTCCTATTCTTTACAGTTATAGGGCTAACATCGCTCACTATTGTCAAGATAGTTGGCTATATACTTGAGCATATACTTCTCCTTCTCCCAGCTCTCGTAGCGATCAACATAGTTGAAGGAGGTAGAAAGGTGATGCTTTCAAGTATTTGTATATCTATTACATCTACTTTTCTAGGATTCTCAATAGCTATAATGTTTAACCTCGCACCTGCAAGTTCGACAGGATTTATAATCTTATCTATATACCTTTTGTCCATAGCTGTAAATAGGTTGAGAAAACATGGCTAAGAAGAAACGGTTCGGTATAGCTATAGATTCTGCACTTGCCGAAAAACTAGACTATATAGCTAAGTCTATGGATCTCGATAGATCTAAACTCGTTGAAAAAGCTATTACAGAATTCGTTGAAGAACATAACCATAGTTTTAAAGATCATAGATGTTGCGGAGTAATGATTGTCGAAACATGTGAATGTAGAGTTGTAGATAAAGTTGTAGAAGTTTATAGAGATATAATTGTTAACTACACCCATAACCATATAGAGGAGCGATGCGTATGTACAATGCTTATTCTAGGCGATTCAAAAAAAGTTAAAGATCTACATAGAGAACTTATATTAACAGGTAGTAAAACTAAATACATACCTATAGCCCATCAGCTCTAGAAAAATTCTTTAGGTCTGAAGACCCAAGTTTTTATATGTGTGAAACGTGTAATAGTTGTTATACTTAAATGTTTGTAGAGAGAAACTTTAGAGAGATGAAAGTTATGGATATAGATCCAGCACTTTGTATTCTGTGTAGAGGTGGTAGAAATCTCTGCGGAAAAACATATTGTCCAGTTCTTACAAGATCTCGTATATGGTTTAAAACTAGTAGAATTACTAGTACAACACTGCTTTTCGGTTCTAGTCCTCCTTCTGTTTTCGTAGGTAGGTATGGGTATCCATACATATATGTAGGCCCTATGGCTCCACCTGAGCAAGGAGATACATCGAGATACGATTTACCCGAGACCTGGATTAGTATTCCTATTGATAAAGTTATTGAGTTTAGAACCTCTCTCGTTCTAGGTAGAGTAAAACATGTTGTAACAGATATCGATTCAAGAATTGCCCAAGCTATCCATGAACTTGTTCTAAATGTGAAGCCTACTGATATAGAGATGATTTTTGATAAACCACCTAGAGGTGTTATTTTCTCAGAGTACGAACCTCCTATAGGTCCTAGAGCAAATCTTATAAACTTTAGAGTTGTAGGTTCAACTTCTTCTCATAGAGTTGTAGAGAGGTTTTATAGCGATGCAGAGGCTAAAGCGTCCCAAGCTGTTACCGAGTTGTATCTCTATGGAGTTCCTGTTTCCTATATCCAGAAGCTTTTAAGTGTTGGTGCGTTAGGCAGGAAGAGTTTTAGAAGGTTTGTTCCTACGAGGTGGGCTATAACAGCTGTTGATGACACTATATCTAGATACTTAGTAGAGAAGTATATCAAGAATTTCGAGTTGATTAACAAGGTGCTAGTTTTTGTTAGATCTATTCATAAAAATTTGTTTATTTCAATACTAGTGCCAGGTAAATGGTGTTTCGAATGGATGGAGGCTTGGTTCCCCGGCTCTACTTGGAATATAGTAGGTGAGGATGTAGCTATAGAAGGTGATTATGAGCTATATACAGCTAATAGAGATACATATGCTTCTATAGGTGGATGTTACTATGCATCTAGACTAGCTACAGCTGAATACCTATATAGATTGAGACGCCAAGCTATAGCAATAGTGTTGAGGGAGATATACCCAGGTTTCGATATACCTATAGGTGTTTGGTTTGTCCGTGAACAGCTAAGAGCTATGTACAACCAGAAACCATATACTATCGATAGTTTAGAGGAGGCTATAGAAATTCTAGATAGATTCAGTTTATTGAAATCCTCCACATGGATCAGAAAATCTTACTTATTGAAGAAATTATTGAAGGAACACAAACTCGATAGATTCATTAAAAAGCAAACCTAGGATTCTCTCAATTAATATTTAGAGCTATTAATCGAACTTAATCTTCTTAACAAGTTTTACTCTATTCTGTAACCCTACCTTCTCAATCTTAACTATACCCATCTTCTCAAGTTTCTTAACGTGTCTCCAGAGAGTTGTTCTAGGAGCTTTTACATCATTTTGAAGCTCTGTTTGAAGTGCTGAACCACCTCGTATCTCAAGAGCTTTCAATATAGCTTTATCGATATCGCTAAGCATATCTATGAGATGTTCTCCTATGATTCTCTTCTTTCTTAAGGTATTTATATAATAGAGTAAAACTCCAATACCTACGCCGACCACACCTAGGATTAGAGCTAACCATATCAATATACTAGTAGCTATTATCTGCTTCTGGATTCCTGTTGTAGATGTAGATAATCCCGTTGACAACTGAGTATTTGTATATGGTGTCGAAGTCGTTATAGTTAAGGTAGATGTAGGAGTTTTGTATGTTATAGGTGATGTTGGCTGAGGAATGAGAGACGTAGTTTCTGTAGCAAATATCCTTGTTACATAACTTATTTTTACTGGTCCTCGAATCCATAGAGTTAACATACCCTGGATATAGCCTATATCAACTATATTTTCGTCAGGCCAAGATAAGAGTATAACTTCTTTTGATATTCTCAGCTCAACTATATCCGGTGTCTTTATGTTAAGTATGAATACATTATTTTCTATAGTCATATTAGCTATATAGCTTATCGAGACATTCGCTAGTTTATCTAGGTATAGGTATAAGTAACCTTCATCATATATAACAGGGATATCCTCTCCATCACGTATAGCTATGATTGTCATTGGAATTGGGTCTACAGGTAGTACTACTTTGTTCAAACCTTCACTTAAGATGAGGGTGATAGTTACATTGACAACCCCATTTGAATCTATAACAATTATACTTTTAACATCAAGACCTAGGGTATATATAGGAAAGAATTCTACATACATTGAATATATTAAAACTATGAACATAGTTATAATAATTCTGTTCTTGTCGATTCTATCCAAGAGCTTTACACCAACGATTTAAACATATTAATCAAGGTTAAATTAATGTTATACCACCTTCAATGAACATCTTATTCTAGGTTATAGGTACAGATCTTAATATATCTTCAACATCTTTTCCACAGCTTAGAAGATCATACTCTCTTACTATATAAGAATTTCTTTCTCTTCACCATATACATATACCATTTTAACTAGCATATTCTTTTCCAACTTGTATCTAAGCATCTAGACAGCATCTGATAGCTTACAAGAGAGTTATAGACATCGTTACCGGATTTAATTACGGATAATATTGTTAATATGTTTTTAATCTTTAGATAGTTTATAATATTATAACCAACTGGGAAGTGTTTAGGTCTATAAGCTATTTCAAAGATGTTGAAAGCTTGTTGTACAACTATATCGGGATTAATACTGTCTATAGCTTCGATAAGCTGTGTTGTTAATTCTGAACCCGATAAAGTGAAGGGATTAAAGCTTTTGAAAAGAACGTATTTATCTAAGTATACGCCCTCAGTTAAAAATAAGAACGTAAGCTAAAGATCCCTTAGCCTAAGATCTTTAATATCTAGCTCTTCGAAACATTTCACTATAGTGGTTCTCAATGTTTTTAGGTGAAGCTCTAAAACTTACTAGGAGAATTTTTGCTTTATTAGCTATAGCGTAGCCTATGGTTATCAGAACATTTCCGAAGGTCTAGCAGTGTTAGATAGGAAATGAACATTGTACACCCTCTATGCATAGTTCTCAATGTGTTATCTAGAACTTTACATTTTAAGAGGTGGAATAGAAGTACCTAATCTGCTTATTCATCTTTAGGTAGCTCTATATAAAAGGATGTTCACAGCTTTAGTTTTTTATGTATGGTATTCGTAACCTCCTATTGCGCTTTTGCCCATTGTGGGAGGAGCTACTTGAATTGGTGGGGGTATCCCTAGTTCTCTTGAAAGGAGTGCTATTATCGGAAGAGTATAGGTTAGAATTGCGGTTATAAGTGGTTGTGGCGGTGAAGGTTGGGAGAACTCTTCGTCTAGTTTTTTTGCTTCATTAAGATTTATAGGTGTTATAAGTATAGCTCCCTTAACGTCTATGGAGGCTATAGGGGGTGTACAATCAATTTTTATTATAAAATCCATTGTATAGCTATTGTCTTTTTTAGATGGTTTCCCGAAGACTATGTTCATATTTATATTTAGCTGTGGTACAGGTTCATAGCTATATCTCTCTGCTCGAACACTATCAATTCTAAAACCTATTGAAGGCACGTTAAGCACCTCTAACAACGTTTTTATTAAACTTATCTATAGGTATAAATGCAACAGCATATATATCTACCCTAGGTGATTCAACCATAAATAGCACTGCTTTACCTTCAATACTTCTCGAAATTATTTCGTCAACATCTCTATAACTCTGTATCTCAATTATCGTAGGCTTATCATTACAAAGCTTATTTAGAACTTGTTCAAGAATAGAATCAGCTATTATATTGATACACCCGTTAACATAAGCAATAATTCTTTGGAGAATATTTTCAACATTTCTTCCATAGAGAATATACGCTCTATACTTTGCAATCTCACTATCATTAAGCTTCATACATACACCTCAGAACTTTATTCAAGTCAAAGTTTATATCTTTAAGATAACTATACAAAACCTTCTAATTCAACGATAACTATATAAATACCCTAATAATTTTCTATATACTGTAGGTAGATTCGAACTTATAGCAATAATAATGTGTAAGAGGTTTAAAAGTGTCATTGAATTGTATAGAGATCTCGAGCATATCTAAATATTTAGCTAAGGTCTTCTCGAAAATACCTTCTAAAGATCAGAAGTTCTTGTTAATAGACATGGATAAAAACATCCTATACACCCCTTCTGCAGGGTATTATGAATGTAAAAACTTTGACTCACTTAAGAAATTAATACAAAAAATTCTAGGTGAAATAGATATAGAGAAGATATTCCTTAGTAGAGGTATAGATGAGAAATGGATTGAACAGAACATAAAATTATTGATTGGAACAACTACGAACCCAAACATATTAATGCTCATGACTTCCCCTAGAAGAGGTACCAGCATAGATTCTTCATTACTAGGCAGGTTAGTAAGTATAATCCCTATAAAAAAGAAGAAACTGTTGTTTAAGAAGCAAATAGATCCCGAAACTATGGCAGAACTTATAGAGCTTTACTCATCAATCCTCAGATAATATATCCTTACGAAGAATCTATTACTGAAAGCCTATATCCTTCAAGGTAGGAGGGAGATCAAAGTATTCTATGAAAATATAAGCATAAAAATTAAATTCACCAGACAACAGGACTACTAGTAGTGGGCCCGTCGTCTAGCCTGGTAGGACGCCGCCCTGACGAGGCGGAGGTCCGGGGTTCAAATCCCCGCGGGCCCACCAAAACCCTATGTATTGTCTAATCCTCTACTTCCTCTAAGTTTTCCTACAGTAAGCGTCTACGAATTTTCTATTTCTATATAGAATTACTTAGTTGATCTTAACCTTGCACTCTTATTCCATGATTTTAAATTTTTAGCAACTTCAATCCTTCTTTGACATCTACACATTTAATCATGTATACTGAGGTTAATGAGCGTTTTAGAGTCTTGGATAAAATCCTCTTCATTATTAAATATCAAGAAAATACAATTTATATTCAGGTTGTTTATATCAATATATTTTATAACTGAAAGCCTTGTTATTTATAGTGTGGATGGAGAGAAAGTTTATGATGAGTAGTTGTTGTATTTGTTCATAAGCCTTATGAAAACTGAAACAGTTTTCATAAATATTTATAGTGTTTGTATTTGTATTTATTAAACATAATGTCATTTAGGAATTCCGTAGGAAGATTTATAAATTATACAAAAACCCTATACCCTTCCAGCGACCCTGGGTCTCCGAGAACCGCAAGGCTATGAAACCTCGGTAACAAGATTTAAGCTACTGCTGTGAGAGGGTCTAGGGGAATCGTTGAGAAGTAGATGGTGGGAAACCTGAACAAGTAAATATGAAAGTCTGTGAACCACCATCTACTGAGAATATAGGATAGACAAGCATAGAACATGAAGAGAATCCTTAGAAAATGAGCAGTTCCAACCACACTAATTATTCTACAGATGATTAGATGTAAATCTGAATAGATGTGTAGAATCGATGGGTCCTTTAAAGGAGGTCTTCACCCTCTAAATGGGAAGAGGTCAGTTTTTCTATACCCTCCAACTTAGAAATATTTCTAAGTTAACTATTTGTTAACTATTTATTATGTATAATAGTTAAAGTTTTCTTATAATGAAGTTCTTTTAATGTATTTGTTAAAAAATGGATTAAGTTGACTAAGAGTGCTATCTTATTTTATTGCTTCTGCTTCTCTCCAAGCTATTCTTATGAAATAGAATACTAGAGGTATTAACATAACTGCGAATGCTATTGCTATACCCCATCCAATTGTTTTTAATACTTCTGTTAAACCTGATATCTGTGATAGTATTGCTGATACACCTACATATGCAAATATGATAGCTATGAGGGCGCCTATCACTGGTCCTAGTCTATCTAATGTTGCATGTATACCTGTTAATAGTCTTGTTATTGTCTCTGTTATCATTATGCCTATGGCTATAACTACAGAACCTATTATAAGAGCGTAGACTAGGTTTCCAAGAAGACCTACAATGTTAAGAGCTATTGCTACGAAAGCCGCTATCAAACCTAGGGCTATTAAGTTTTCTATGAGATTTGCTAAAGGTTCATATTTTTCTCTTAATACTGCTCTAAATACCTTGCCTATATATCTTGAGAGGACCAGGACTAAAGCTAGACCGAGTGTTAATAGTATTACTGCACCTAGTACTCTAGGTAGGTAGTAGGCAACTGTTGAAAGAATATCACCAGCTATACCTGTTGCACCTATCATACCTAGGCCTACAGCTATCGATAGAACAACTATTGTTGCTTTAACAAGTCCTCCTAAGAGTGTAGGCATATCGATACCTATGCCCTTCAACCCTTTCCCAACATCCGTATCCTCAACTGGTTTAGCTAAACGCTCAGTTACATCTTTCACCAACTTTCCTACAAGATCACCAATTATATAGCCAATAACAATAATTACACCAGCCATAACACCTGATGGAAGAGCTATTGTTAGCATCTGTAGAAGTGTTGTCGATCCAAACATTATAGCGATAGCTAGACCAAATACAAATACTATCAATAGTATCGCTAGAACTGTAGATACAACAGCAATAAATACTTCATGCTTATCTCGAAGTGCTGATACAATAAGCTTTGCTATATACTCAGAAGCTAAAACAGCGAGTGGAACCCCCAACACTATAACCAATAGACCACCAATAATGTTAACAACTATACGCATAATCTCCGCTATAAATGTTACCCCAGGAATATTCAACGCGGTTATTGCTACCATAATGGTTAAAGCTATTATAAACGCAAATACAAATGTTGCAACAACATCACCTAGATCTATACCAGCTTCTCTAAGTCTTTTACC
>Ga0080004_1123281_pt1 | contig 33717 bp, 30 predicted proteins | sample WasSprMetagenome_FD_69207 | JGI IMG/M metagenome (GOLD analysis project Ga0080004, IMG submission 69207) | Sulfidic aquatic microbial communities from Washburn Spring, Yellowstone National Park, USA - WS (SPADES assembly) (version 2) | ecosystem: Environmental > Aquatic > Thermal springs > Hot...
CAAAAGAATTCACAATACCACTAACAAAACAATACCAAACATACACAACATACACAATAAGACTCTACCTAAAAACAGGAACAGTATACAACACACTAGAATACATAGTAACACCAAAGTAACTGACCACACACAAAATACCTAAGGATACAACACATCTACTCATCACAGAGAACAATTTGGGTTAGAGAATCTATAGATCTCTCTACATCCTCACCCCAAAACAAAGCTTATAGCTATAAAGCATTCAAAATAGGCTATGAATTGTAGCCATGCATACCCACTGCCTAACAACACTTATTAAACAACCCGCTATTTTCGTTCAGCAACTGCTTGACTATAAAATTTTTAAGTATTCAAAGAGATAGTATGAAGCAGGTGTAGGAAGTTGAGGAACAGGCTACTTAGAAGAGGTATCGAGCCAATAATAGCAGTCGTGATTTTAGTTGCAGTAACACTAGTAATAGCAATAGGAGTAATTGGCTGGTTAATGGGCTGGTGGGGAGCATTAGGAGCAACAGAACAACTGCAGATATACGGAGATACCAAATTACAGGTTTCAAGTGGGGGTGGTGGTACTGTAACGTTGCATGTCGGAAACAGGGGTTCAGCATCAGCCGTAATATATAAAATAGAGATTGTTAATTTTGGTGAAACAACACAACTTACGACTAGCAATGGAGCAACAACAACAGTGATAACAGTGCCGCCTGGGGGAGAGGCATATATCACAGCGACAATCACAAGTAGTGGTGATGGGAGCTTAATGGCTGGAGCCAATTACATTATTAAAGTCTATACAAAGGCTGGTAACACCTATCAAATAACTGTTGTGGCACAATAGTAGTCATAAATAGAATTGTAATGTGGATGAGAAGAGGCTAAGCATAATTTTGTGTGGCAAAAAGCTTAAAGTAATAAAGTTCTTTTTCATCGTTATTTCTCTTTTCTTTTGCATGGCTCTCAGTTTTATTATCGAATTCCATAATCTTCCTAGTTATTTTGATGAGTGTGTTTATATTGGGTGTGGTGTTGCTTATGTTTCTAATTTTACTCCTCCTGTTCTCTGTAATTTTGAGCATCCTCCATTTGCTAAGTATGTGATTGGTTTTTTCCATATCCTTGGTTTTTCTCGTATTCTCTTCATGTTTTTCTATGCTTTGTCTTGCTATCTCTTGTTTTTGGTTCTCTACATGCTTTCTCATGATCTCGGCGTCTCTTTGTTTTCCTCTCTTCTTCTCTTTTTCGATACGTTGTTCTTCAATATCCATAGGTTTCTCTTGCTCGACCCTGTAGCGGTTGTTCTCTCCCTGGCTTCTCTATATCTAGCTCTCTCTGCTTGGCATGGGGCTTCAGCTGCTTTAGCTGGTCTTGCATTTGCCTCTAAGTTTAGCTCTGCCCCCACTATTCTAGTCTCTCTCTATGCTGTTCTTAGAAGGCGTGGTTTTGGCGAGGCTCTGAAGTTTCTTGTAATTGCTTTTCTAACCTATTTAGCTACTTATTTTGCTGATTTTAGGCTCGGTCCTCTAGCTATTGTTGAGCACAATGTTCAGATGCTTAGCTACATGGGTTGGAGGCATGGTTTCTCCCCCGCCCTGGCCTCTATTGGTTTTCTCAAGCTCTTGACCAAGGTTGAGCTCTGGAGGTTTGGAGGTAATATAACTATTTTCATTACTAGCTATGGCAGTTACTGGAGTGTTTACAGCACTATGTATGCTCATAGCACTGGCCTCTATACAGTTGTTGGTGTTGGGCTTGGGTCTCCAGCATGGTACTTACTATTTCCACTACTTCTCTACACAACATACCATGCACTTGTGCATAGAGGTGATGTAGAGGTGGCTCTCTGCACATGGGGGTGGCTCTCACTACTAAACGTTTTGGCCGGGCCCATAGACTGGTACTACATCAATGCTCTTCCAGCACTCTACACCAATGCAGGCTATGCACTGAAAAAGATTTCTGGAAAGAGATTCAAGTACATCTCCCTACCACTTCTAGCCTCCTCAATCATCACCTTCTACACCACATTACTGGGTCTATTACCCTACACAATTAAGTTAAGCTAAAGGCTCTACACTAAAAGGTGGGGCAGTAAATTTATTAGGGTTTTTTAGGGTTGTTTATTGTTGGTCAGGGTCTAGATATGAGTAGTGAGCCTGAGAGGTTGTTGAAGTCTAGTGAGTTCTGCAGGATTGTTGGTATTAGTTATCGTACTTTTAAGAGGTGGGTCTCTGAGGGTAGGATTAGAGTTCCCTACAGCGAGGTTGTGAAGATTCTTGGTGGTAAACCTATTGAAGGAGAGATTAGAGCTGTTATCTATGCACGTGTAACTCTTCTGATCAGAAGAGCGACTTAGAGAGGCAAATACAGTACTTGATACAGTATTGCTCATCTAAAGGATATAGAGTTGTTGGTGTGTTAAGCGATATTGCAAGTGGTTTGAAGACCGATAGGAGAGGGTTGCTAAAGCTCTTCGACTACGTTGTTAACAGGCAAGTGGATGTGGTTGTAGTGACGTATAGGGATAGATTGTCTAGGTTTGGCTTCGAGTACTTGGAGTACTTCTTCAACAAGTACAGTGTTAGAGTAGAGGTCGCCTTTGGAGAGGAGCCCAAGGATGCTTACTAAGAGCTTGTAGAAGACTTAATAGAGATTATAACTTCCTTTGCTGGGAAGCTCTATGGAATGCGGAGCCATAAGGAGAAGAGGCTCGTAGAGGGCTTCAAAAAGTTGCTAGAAGAGGTTGAGAAGAGTGAGTGAAGTCACTAGAACAGTTATTGTACCAAGTGTTAGGCTCAGTGAGAGGAAGCTCAGAGTCTTTAAGGAACTTGAAGAGCTCTATAGACAGGTTCTCATAGAGCTTGTAGACCATGGATTTAGAAACAACATCGACTCGTTCACTAGGTTGAAGAGTGATAAGTATCGTGAGTTACGTAGGAGGTTTCAACAATTACCAAGTCATTATATCTACACTGCATGTCAAGACGCTTCTACTAGGATTAAGAGCTTTAATAAGCTCAGGAAGAGGGGTTTAGCAAAGTCTGAGAAACCTGAGGTTAAGAAGGTCTCTATATGGCTAGACGACCACCTATGGAGAGTGAAGAACTTGATGAGTATTGAAATTGCTACTCACAATGGCTGGGTCACTATTGAGTTAGAACCACATAAGCAGTACTGGAGGTATATTAATAGTGGCTGGGTTCTGAGAACACAGCCGAAGATAAAGATTAACTATAGACGTAGGAGGCTACTAGTGTACTTCATGTTTGTCAAGGCTGTTGATGTTGATGAAAATGGTGTTAAGCATGTTATTTCTGTTGATGTTAATGAGGATAACGTGACTGTCAAGGTGCTCGATAGGGTGTTCATTCTTGAAACAGGAGTTAAGAGGCTTACCATTGGATACGCTAGGTATAGAGAGGTTGTGCAGGGTGTTAAGGGTAATGGATATGTTAGTAGAGCTGTTCATGGTAGGGAGCGTAAGAGGAAGAAAGATATTAGGTTGAAGATTGCGAATATAGTCGCTAATACAGCTAGGAAGCTTAACGCTGTAGTTATCTTGGAGAGACTTCCTAAGCAATGCCCAAGAAACATGATTAAGGATGTTAGAGATCCTGTGCTGAGGCACAGGATATACCAAGCAGGCTTCAGAGGCGTGATTAAAGCCATTGAGGAGAAGTGCTTGGAGAGGAGAGTCCCCGTGGTTAAGATGGACCCGAGGAACACTTCATCTATATGCCCATTCTGTGGCTCCAAGCTGATGAGGGGCAATGCCCCGAGGCAACTCAAATGCCCTAAATGCGGGTTTAAAGCTGGTAGAGACGTAGTAGCTGTGTTAAACCTCGAGAGAAAATATCTAACTTCCGAGGGGTGCGTGCCGTTCACCCCGATGCCCAGTGAACCCACTCTAGAGGTAGCTGCGCTACCAATGAAGGAGTGGGTGAGGAGGAAGTCCCTGGGTGAGACCCTGAAAAACCCTAAAATGAAGGGAATGACCGTCTAGGGACAAACAGTGTGTTCGGCATATGGTAATGCATTTATTACCCTGCTCCAGATTATCTTTATAGGTGTTTCCTATGGCTAGGGTTTCCTGGGCTTCTTTAAGCAACCCCAGTCCCTATAGGGATGCTGCATACTCTACCTGTGTTCTGCGAGATGTTGTATATGTTGCTGGCTTTGATGAGGTTCTTGGGTTTGGTAGGCAGAGGTATAGAATTGAGGCTAGGTCTGTGAGGAGTGGTGTTGTTGTTGGTAGGTGGGTTGATGAAAAGGGCTACAGCTTTGCATCTCTCTATAGCTGTGCTGCATTGAGAGACAGGGTCTTTGCTGTTGGTGCTACAGAGGTTTTTTGGAGTGTTATAGCATTTGATAAGGGGCTGAACATTGTTTTGAGAAGGGATTTTGAGAAGCCTAGGTTCGTACCATACTCAATTGCTGTTGGCGGGGACATGCTTTTTGTGGCTGGTGCAGAGTTCTTGCCTGGAGGAGGCTATGCTATGCATGTAGAGGCAGTTTCAATAGATGATCTAACTCCTCTAGCGAGATACTCATCAAACCCGAGGCAAATGGGTGCAGCAGCCTATGCAACTCTTTACAACACTTTCACAGGGCAGCTTGTTGTTGGCGGGTTTGATAATGCTGAGGGTTACAGGAGTTGGAGAATAGAGGTGCTTTCAAAAGACCTCTCCCTGCAGATAATATCAAAGCCCCAGCTCAGGGGGGCTATAACAGCACTAGCTATGAACCCCGGGGGCTATATATATGCTGTTGGCAGGAGTGGAGTAGCCAAGGTGGATAGAGATGGGGGTGTTGCATCCATGAACACAGTTATAGGGGGGTGCAAAGCACTTGCCTCACCAACAGAGTCGCCATTAGAGAGCAGAATAGCCATTATATCTGATGACACTCTGCATATCGTTGATGAGAATCTCAAAATCGTTGAAAGCCTTAGGATAGCGAGGGGCACAGAGATCTTAACAGCAATGCATGGCGGCATCTCCTTTGATAAAGAGAACATGTTTATCGCTTTAACACAGATCACTACAGATATTGACTGGAATTGGAGTATAATAGCTGTAAACCCGAGGCCAAGGAGGTTTAAATTCTTTTAGCAGCGTCTTGCCCATTGTCAATGCGTAGACTATAAGGTTTATTAGGGTTTTAGCCTAGGTGTTAGGTTGGGAGGTCGCTGAGTACATGTTGAGAGGCCAGACAGAGCTTATATCAGCAATGATACTGATAGGTGCTGTGCTAGTGGTGGGCATCGCATTCTCATCGCTAGCAACATCCTATGTATCGAGCATTGTTGGTAGGGGGAGAGTGGAGCAGGTGCTCATGTCTGAACAGGCAAACCTTGTTCTATATAAAGAGTTTGAGAATGGAACCACACTATGCTTAGGAGTCCTCAGGATAACCCCATCAACAACTAGGTATGCAGTGACACTCTTCTCAATGGATATGAAAATTAATAGCACGGGAGCCATAAGAATACCTGTAACCACAACAACTCTCAGCAAGAGGTCTGTACCTGCATCATCTGTTCACTACGTTTATATGGGTGACTATTACCCTGTATCGGGAAAGGGCTATGTGAGTGTAGTTGAGGTTCCGCAAGATGTTATTAAAAACTATGTTATGCAGCAAAAGCCATTTTTAGTGTGCATAGATAAGAGTTCTATTCCTAGCCAAGGTGCGAAAATAATGTTCTTCATATACATAGGTTCTGATCTATATGAAGTGGGTGAGTGGAGTGCATACCCTAGCTAAGCAAGGGCAGGCAGAGGTTATAGGAGGCATCATAGCTATAACAGTGCTCATATTCTCAATAGCAGCAATATACTTCCTCACAGCATCAACACAGTACACAGCATCAACAGAATACTCTAGAAGAACATCGTTTGAAGCAGAGAGAAGTGCAGAAAAACTCACAGTATCCTACGACCCATCATCAGGTAGCTGCATCATAGCCAATACAGGGCCCATAGGCATAAAAGTTGCAAGGATTTGGATAAACAACACATTTCTAGATCCACAAAACACAAACATACCGCAGACAATACCAGCAGGATATAGCATAGCAATACCACTGAGCAGCTCACCAGACTACATAGTTACATCAAGAGGAAATGTGTTTTCAGTAAAAGGAGACTGCATAAAACTAGCCCTCCTCATACCAAGCAACATAGCGCTCCTACAATATGGTGTAGGGCCATTCACATCGCAAAACATAGTTGCAACAACAAGAATGCTGTCAAACGTGGCATGCATAAACATAAGTGTTTCAAATACGGCTAAACCAATATTGATGTACATGCTGAAAAATGGCACCTGGCTCTGGCACTCTTGCAAAATAGGTGATACAGCTACGTATGGGTGGAAAAAAGCCGCTGTGCAGCAATTGAAATACTCTGTAGATGTTGATAGTAATGGTGTGAGAGAAGCCATAACCTTTAACAACGCAACAAGTAGTCCAGTCACAGTTTCCAAAAACTCCAATGTTACGATAAGGCTTCTTTTCTACAACCTCACAACAATACCTCAACTAGCAGATGTTGTAACAGTTTACTACAAATTCGTGGTTAATGTGTCAGGGTCTTCTACACCAAAAGATGTCTTGTTCACAGTATATGCAGCTCTCAGATCCCTAGACAACACAAAGATCTTCTCATCATCAGGACAAACACAAGTTGCTGGAATAGCTAAACCTGGCGACAACTCTATAGCTATTGTTACAGGTTATGTCCCATTCCCAAAGTTTTTCTATAACTTTACCAGCGGTTTTTACAGCATTGAACTTGCACTAACTATATCCACTCCCACGGGAAACATAGGTGTAAATCAAATTGACTTAGAGTATCTAGCTGTAGTTGGTGCACAGGTAAACTGGCCTCCTCTACCAAAGGATTAGCATGGACGAAGAATTTCATAGCTTCAAGCAATCGCTCTATAGACACCTTGCTGGTTTCACCATCTGCAAATAAAAAGGCTGATGCCTTAGGGTGGGATGGGAATATCTATACACTTTCTCTGCAATGTGCTTGATAATGAAGATGCTGGGTTTTGAGCAATGATCTATTCATCCTTACACCCAGGTTCTGGGATGGTTAACGGGTTGGGGGGTTCAGCTCTTGTATAGATTCATATCGCTTTATGGTCATTGCCTCATCTATATTCCCCTGCACCACTCCTTGGGCCTGCATATGCCTTGGGGGCGTTCAGAGCCACCCCAGAGACCCCACATCTTGGGCTGCTGCCCTTGGGGAGAGCCCTCTACGGCTCTTCACCCCTCACAGGGAATCTCATCAAGATGTGTAATAATGCAACCTTATAAACCTTTATGAAACTAGAAACAGCTACAATAGGCTTGATTCATGGCTAAGCACTTGAGAAGAGGGGATACAGTCCTAAACCTCTTCACCTTGTTGTGTACTCTTGCACACAGGGTTGGGAGGTTAGCTAGTGGTTTTGATGATTTTTGATGCTGCTTTTCTCAGTCTATTCATTACTGCTAGTCCTAGCCCCTTTTCCTCTACTCCTTCAACTATGGCTATGTCTACCCCCTCTCTATCTAGCTCCCTCAATACCTTGAATATGTTTCTAGCTACTTCAAACATGTTGTGCCTTGACCCGTAGGAAGTGGTTCTTGGTGTGCAACCCCTTAGCACTTCAATAGTTTCTCTCGATGCTATTACCAGTACTTTCTTCCCCTTCTCAATATATTCCTTGGCAAGCCTCTGTATAGCGTCTTTGGGGCTTGTGCTCTCAACTAATATTATTGGTGTTTCTGGGGAGTAGTGTTTATATTTCATTCCTGGTGCTAAGGCTTTTTCGTATTCTCCTAAACCCCTCGCTTGCTCTGGTACTATTATCTCCTGCCCCAGCACCTCAGCTACTTTCTCAATGGGTACTGCTCCTGGTCTTAACACTTTGTAGGGTTTTGTAGTGGTGTCTATTATTGTTGACTCTATCCCATACAGTGTTTCCCCAGCATCTATGATTGCATCTACTCTTCCAAACATGTCTAGCAATGTGTAGAACCCTGTTGTAGGGCTTGGCCTCCCAGAGATGTTTGCACTTGGAGCGGCAATAGGCCCCGCGCAATCTATTAACCTTAGTGCTACTGGGTGTGCAGGCATTCTGACTGCTACTGTTGGCAACCCTGCTGCAACCTCTTTAGCTACTCTAGGGCTTTTCCTAAGCAGAACCGTGAAGGGGCCTGGCCACAGAACGCTTACAGCCTTCATCACATCCTCTGGCATGTTTTCTGCAACTTCGTAAAGCTGCTCAAGTTTAGATATGTGTACTATTAGTGGGTTGTCTGCGGGCCTCCCTTTAGCAATGAAAATCTTTCTAGCCGCCTCCCCATTAGAGGCAAGCGCGCCAAGGCCATAGACTGTCTCCGTTGGGAAAACAACTATCCCTCCACTTCTCAGAACTTCGCAGCAATACTCTACAACACTTTGATCAGGGTTCAGAGGATCTACATGGAAAACTCTGGTGAGTGTCATAGCAACTCGATCCAATTCATCTTAGCAGATATCTCAATAGCTTCTGCAAGGCTTTTCGCAACAGGTATTCCCAGAGCCTCAAGATCCTCAATAATGTAATCAGTGTCGCTAACCCTATTACATGTGTTTCCCCTGAGCACAACCACAGCTCTAATGCCATTCACATATGCTGCAAAGCCGTCCAGAACCTTATCACCTATGAAAAGCACTTTATCAGGTTCTGCACTAAGCATTTTAATAGCTTTAGCCAATTGCTCAACCCTATTCCTAGCACTCTCTCTAGACACCAAAACCTTCATGCAGTCGATTAACCCAAGCCTGCTCAGAATAGCTTCAGCAGCATCTCTACTCTGCATAGTTACAAACCCAATCAGGTACCTTCTACACAGCCTCTTAACAAAATCGGGTGAGTTATCCAAAACAATCAATTTCTTTACAGCCTCTAGCTCAAGCCCCTCCAAAACCTTGTGCACTCTCCAAAAAGACTCTGTTCCATGGCATTTGTAGACAAAGCCCAGGAAGCTGTTAGCAGAACAGCTCTCAACTGCAATAAGCTTTGAGACTCTGTCCCAGTCTATTGGAAGCAGCACGAGGGTTCCATCAACATCAAAAATTATGCTTTTAACAGCCATGGAGATGCACCTATGTGTAGAAAATGATTTGGTGAGGGGGTTTGATTAACAGTATTACTTCAGTTTCTTCACATCAGCTCTTCTAGATGCTATAAGCTCCTCCACCTCCATTCTCGTTGGAGTTGCTTGTGCACCAAACCTAGTAATCTTTATCGCTGCAGCAGCATTTGCAAACACACATGCATCAGCAAGGCTCTTACCCTCAGCAAGAGCTACTGTGAGCGCAGCTGTAAACACATCTCCAGCCCCAGTCGTATCCACAACGGGGGACACCTCAAATGCTGGTATATGCAGTGCATCATCTTGTGTTACAGCTAGTGCCCCGCCTTTGCCCAGAGTCACTATAACGCACCTCACACCCCTATCCACCAAGACCCTAGCCATCCTCGCCACCTCTATTAAACCCATGTTCTGAGTGAAATTACTTTGTGTTAGCATAGCCAGCTCAACCCTATTTGGGGTCATGGCATAGATATACCTATAGACCTCATCTGGAAGGGGCCTGGCTGGAGCAGGGTTTAGCACAACCATGGACCCAGCTTCCCAAGCTCTTCTCGCAGCATAGACAACTGTCTCCATAGGTATTTCTAGTTGGAGTAGCAATGCTTGAGAGGATTTCACAGCTGGCAACGCCTTGTCAACATCATCTGGAGAAACCCTGCTATCAGTGCCTGGCGCAACAGCGATCATGTTCTCCCCCCTCGAATTGAGCAATATGAAAGCCACTCCAGTATGTGTTGACTGGTCTACGGTCAGATAACTCACATCGACATTGTTGCTTCTGAGATTCTCTAGAAGCATTGGCCCTAGGAAATCGCTTCCAACCCTCCCAATGAAAAACACCTTTGCACCTAGCCTTGCAGCTGCAACTGCCTGGTTAGCTCCCTTACCCCCTGGGTACATCTTGAACTCATAGCCAACCACTGTCTCATCTTCCTTTGGAAGCTTTGGTAAATGGATATAGAAATCCATGTGAATGCTTCCAACGACTGTTATTATAGGTTTCAAATGATGTGCACCAAGCAATACTTATATTAGAAAAATAAAAATTTTAGTGCTGAGCTATATGTGGGTGAGTCCATGGAAAAGCTATTCGCATGGCTTGTACTCGGAATACTGAGTCTCTATGCACTACAATTCACAGCAATGTTTCTCAGCATGCAGGTCTATGCAGAATCTGTGATGGAGGGTATAGTGTACTTCAAGTCAGCAAATGAGTTGGGGTATGTGGGTGCTGCTGGCTGTGTAATTGAGAATGTGTTTTGGAATATCAATGCAGTACTTGTTCAATGCACTGCTAGGGCTAGCAACACTTTGAGAAGTATGGGGATAAACGTAGCGCCAAACATCAACATATCTATAAGCACAACTCTAACCTCTCTCAAGATCCTCGGCCCTGTGAACAGGGTTATGGAGGCAAGCAGCTGGCTCAGCAACGTCTCGTTTGCCTGGTCCTGGGCAGTTTCAAGAGTGGGGGCAGATCTTGTGTGGAGGTATTTTAATGCAACAGGCAGCAATGTCACGATAGCTGTGCTAGACACAGGTATAGATCCAACACACCCACTTATAGCTGGAAAGCTAAGTGGTTGGATAGAGTTTGATAGAAAGGGTAGACCTGTTTGTTCAAATCCCCATGATACCTATGGTCATGGAACCTGGGTTGCAAGCATAGCTGCTGGGGGTGATGGCAAGAGGTATGTATTTGGCGTTGCCCCAAGTGCTAGAATAATAGCTGCTCTCGTGTTGCCAGCAGGCTTTGGAACTGCTGCACAGGTTTTAGCTGGTTTGAACTGGGTTCTAAAACCTGTTGACTGTAGGGGGAACTCGATAAATGTTGGTAGAGTTGCTGTGGTCTCTATGAGCTTTGGCGAGAGTGGGAACTATTCAAATGTGTTTCTACCGGCTGTAGCAAAGCTTATAGATAGTGGTATAATCCCTGTGGCTGCTATAGGTAATGATGGGCCTTATACCTCTTCCAATCCAGGGAACATCTGGGGTGTTATAGGGGTTGGTGCAACAGATTATGATGATGAGCTTGCGTGGTTCAGTAGCTTTGAAGAGGTTGAGTGGCCAGAGCCCCCGGCTACATGGCCTTTGGGGCAGTATCCAAAGAACTATACAAAGCCTGACATAGTTGCGCCAGGAGTTGATGTTCCGGGGGCTTGGCCAGGCGGATTACTTGCAATAGGTAGTGGAACAAGTGCATCAACACCCATTGTAGCTGCTATAGCAGGTGTTGTGAGTCAGATCCTCTATGAAGAGGGTTTGAGGGGTTCTCAGCTAGTTTCACAAGTTCGCAACATCTTGATGGAATCAGCTGAGGGGCTTCCATTTACTGGGGCTGGGCATGGCCTTGTAAATGCCTTTAAAGCTGTTGCAGAGGCTCTGGGGTATAGAGTTAGTGATTTCACAATCTCTGTCTACCCATCATCTGCAACGCCATTGTCTACTGTGAGGCTTGCTGCAAAGGGTTTGTACACAGCAACCACTCTATCTATGTATATAGCAGGTGTTGAGGTGTTTAGAGGTGGTTATAGCCCTGGAGCAGTTGTAGAAGCTGTTGTTCCACCAACACACTATAGTGGTAATGAGGTTTTTGCTGTGGGTTTAAGGGGCAGCACTATTTACTATGCAAAGACATTGCTATACGTAGATCCAGCTCTATATGTGAAGAAAGTGAATGTAACTGCAGGCATGGGTCTAAGCATAGCTGCATCGGGTGTGGGGATAGGGGATCTGATAACGCTTAACCTAGGTAATAGCATCCTCAGCCTAGACATCTCCGATCTTAGGGGGAGCTACCAAGCAACACTTGTAACACCCTATGCAGCGAGCGGTTGGTACAACATCACACTATATGACTTATCGAACCCGACAATAACACTCTCCAAACAGATATACATCGCTACGCCGAGGCCTGTAGAAGAGGTGAAGTATGTTGAAGAAAGATACACTGAGGTGAGGTACAGCCTACTCCCAGTAATTGTTAAGGTGAGTGATTATTATGTATCTGGTGTAGATGGCTACATAGATGTGTCCTCACCCCTGAACATCACCATAGAGACTCTATCCATAGAAAGCATTGTTAAAGGCAATGCACAGATAAGGCTTGTGAACATAACTACACTGCCCAGCGGCATACACAGAATATGGATAAAACCAGAATTGCTAAACACAACAGAGGCAGAGGTCATAGCTAAACTAAGGCTCTACATAAATAACACACCAGTAAACTACCCAATAGCGCTAAACATAATTGCCAAAAAACCTGAAGAAACCATTGCAAGCAGTATAAGCAAAGAAGTAGACACAGCTATTAAAAACATTGAAAAAGCCATGCTAAGCTTAAACAACACAGCAAGCAAAATAATAAGCAATGTAAGTGCTAGAACAGAGGAACTGGCGAAAAACATCAGCCAAGTGAAAACACAGATAAACAGCATAAACAACACAGCAGAAAACTACTACAGCACCATTTCAAAGGAAATAAATGAAATGAAGAATAGAACACAACAACTAACCTGGGCAACAATAGCAACAATAGCACTATCCATAACATCAATAATAATAGCACTCACACGAATAAAACAAAGTAGATACAAATAAAATAAAACATTTTTCACCCGAATCACCATTCCTCACCATTTTATGTTTTCCAGAGGTCTTATCCAGGGATCTTCACCTACAGCTTCTAGTATTTTGTTGTAGTGGCAATAATTCTGTAACTAGATTCGATGATTTTAACCGAAGCCTCAGCATTTATAATGAGTAATGGAAATGCCTATAGGTCTTGCTATAACTATGCCTTGGCGATGGACGCGGGGCTGTGCAACCGCGAAATTGAAAAATATAAGGATCTTTAATTGCTTCGTATATGATAGGTGTAACCAAATAGATGTGGAGAGCCTGGGAGCTCTTGAAGGAGTCCTCGCCCTTCTGAGTGGGTGAGGTCAAAGTATTAATATGCCTCCACTCTGTATTCTAGTTTGTTGTAGTGAGTTGTTTTCAATATATATTAGGGTTCCATCAGCTCTAGATTTGATAAACAGTTTGTCACTGGATTCTGCAACATCTATTGGATATGGTGGGAGTATAAATTCTTTCAAACCTATTACTGCTTTTTCATTTCTTAGTGGTGCGAAGATTGCGACCTCTGTTTCCAGCTCTTTTAATGCTACCTTTATTCTATCTCTAGCTGTGGCTATGCCCCATTTTCCTGAGAACACCATGTAGTAAGCATAGCTCTGCTCCTTTACTTCATATGGCAGGTGCTCAAGCGATAACTCATCCTCTATCTCAGCACCCTCTCTATTCACATTCATTATAGCTATGGCGTATGTGTGTTTAGATCTGGAGGCTATCTTGAGCAGCACCTTCTCATTGTACGGATCTTTGAACAGCATGTCTCTTGTGGGGAGCCCTGGCTCATCAACTCTCACAGCTTCTCCATCTGGAAGTGTAATCATCCTCAACAGGCTCACATCTGACTTTTCTGGGTGTCTATCTGTTATGTATATAGGTCCTCCGCTGAACACCCTGGCTACTGCATGTATCTTGGCATAGGGGTCGTAGGAAATCCACATATCGTAATCTGGATAGGCTAAGTGGCTAAAGAATAGGGAGTTATATACACTGAAAATTGTGTGGAGTTTTGCATCTGCTTTCCAAAACGGTATGTAATCTATGGAGATCCTCATGGCGTTGCTTGCAAAGTAGTTGCTGTAATCTTCTGGAGCCATGGACATGCAGTTCAGTATGTCTAAGCCATTTACTTGAGTAGCTAGTTGTAGTGCTGCTTGTATATTTCTTGCAGCTTTAGCAGCTGTGTAGTGCCCTTGGTAAAGTGCATGTATAATCCACTGGTTATCAACTTTAACAAAGTCAAAGCCCTGGCTCTTAACCCATCTATGGAAAGCTGTATAGAATTCTATAGCCTTGTCTAGCTGAGGTGGTGGTACAAGGGAATCGGCAACAGGATTTCTATAGCTCTCCACACCAAGCTCCTCGGCAACAGGCTTTTCAAAACCACCCCAGTGCACATTTATAGTGTGCCACAGACCAACAAGCTTGATCCCCATTCTCTTGAGCTCTTCAACTGTTTTCCCAAGCCCTTGAGGAAATTTCTTCTCATTGGCTCTCAGCTCGGCTAAAACCCTTAGGAACCACTGCCCACCCTTTGAAACCTCTTTCTGCCACCCATCATCAACTATAACTAGCTTGACAGGCACCCCCCTTTCTAGCAAGCCTCTTACAATCTTAACAACATTTTCATGGCTCAGATCATCTGTGAGGAGAGCGTTCCAAGAACACCAGCCAAAGTATTTGAGGTATGCAGGCTCCTTCTTATATCTTCTCAGCTTTACAGGGAGTGCAGTAGAGGCTCTTTCAACAGCTTTTTCAACAGCTTTATAAGGATCTCTATCAAAAGCAATCGTAACTACAGCACTCTTACTAATGCTGGTTCTCTGAGAACCTGCAAAAAGCCTTATCCTCAGCCCTTCACCTACATAAGCCGTTAGATCACCACTACTCCAAGTAGCTATAGCACCAAACATGTTGCCAAGGTTCAGCAGAGTGAAGATAGTGTATGGAGGTATTGAATTAGGTGTTGTTATAGCTGGATAGGTCCAACATGGAAACCCCTTAACAAAATCAAAATGACTCACACCACTAATTTTAGGTGGGTACTCAGGGGCATCACTAGGCTTTTCAACACTAGGCCTTCTCTCAACAGCTAAAGCATTATAGTATCCAAATGCAGCAGAATACATAGAGGCAAAACTGGGGTGCAGTGATAAAGACAAAACCCTTTCAACACCCTTCACATCAAGTGAGAAGCCGCCGACGAATAAGCCGCTTAGTGGAACTGGAGAGGAGATCTCAATAGCTATAACACCATTGCTAAAAGTGAAAAGTATTTTTGCAGGGCCGCAGCTAAAGCTTAGCCTCCCCCCTTCCTCAGCAGAGCTACTGCACACAGATGTAGTGCCATCAGCAAACACCAGGTGTACATCCTTAAGCAAAACCTCTACACCATCTACATGAATTGACATAACAAACACCTTGCGAGCTATAGAAATTCATGGCAATGCTTTAAATATTTTAATGAAGAATTTTCGAGCAACGCCCTTGCTTCAAGTCCAAGGAAATTTATTGCTTTAAAAAGACACCCCTTCAAACATTGCTTAACATATACGCAAAGGCATTATACAAATGTTTTAAATCTTGTATTAGTTTTGACTATAATTTCTGGTGGTGTGCTGTGAGAATTTGGAAGGAGGTTGTGGATGGTGTGGAGGTGGAGGTTATGGAGTTTGATGATACTGTAGAAACAGTTGAGAAAGCATCTAGATTGAGTGGCTATCCACGCACATTAATTGTAAAAACACTGCTTCTCAAGGTTGGTGAAAGATATCTAGCAGCTGTTGTTAGAGGTGATAGAAGAGTTGATTTAAATAAGGCTGAGAAGGTTTTTGGAAAGAGAGTTTCTTTAGCTAGGCCTAATGAGGTTAGGTCTATTCTTGGTGTAGATGTTGGAGCTGTAACACCCATCTCTGCAAGGGTTAAAAGCCTTCAAGTTGTTCTAGATCCAGCGATAGCAACTCAAGAGTTTGTGGTTTGTGGTAGCGGCTCTCTAAATAGATTATACCAGGTTAGGGTTCAAGATCTTTTAAACTATCTTAAACCTATGCTACTCGATATATTTAAATAGCTAACCTTCTCTACATCAAATAGTTAGAGGTCTTGGTAGAATAGTGTTTGGAACCACATCTCCATGCATCAGAGCTTAGTAATGAAAAGTGTCTCCAGCTCAACCCCCACCCCTCTCAGGGCTATAAATAAACTGTTTATCATTGCTAATAGCTCAGAGAATTTAATGCTCATCACCAAGAGCAATCAAAATAAAGAAAGTTTAAAGTCTATAAAATTTTCATTCATTACTGTGAAGGGCGAAGGGTTTCAATTGTAAGGTTCTGTAAGAGAGTTTGCTTAAACGTTTCTATTGATATGTTGTTTAAGTATGCTTTATCACTGGTAATGTGGAGCATTATTGATATGCTGTTCACCCCATTCTTCACAATGGTTTCTGGTATGTAGAACTCCTTCTGGGGCCCTTCATCTACATACCTACCTATGAACTGCCCGTTGACGTATATCAAGGCTCTCACACCACTAGCATTCAAGACAAGTTTTAGTGGTGCAATGATATCTTTGCTTAATTCGAGACTGAATCTCCCTCTAATCCATATGATTCTTCCAAAAGAGTTACTAAATGCAACTGGTAGCTGTGTTGAGAGCCATTTGCTGTCATTGTAAGTCTCTCTATACCACCCCTCTTCAAGACCCTTTGTATAGAGCTTCACTCTCCAACTACCTGTGATAACATGTTTGTAAACCTTTATCGTTGGGTAGAGCTGTGGAGCCCATTCAATAGCAATGGCTATCTCATTTTCGCCATCATTTAGATACTCAGTTATGTCCATAGGCCCTTTGTAAAGCCCAGCATACCTCTTATTAATGAATATCATTGCCCTTGGATAATAGTTTCCGTACAGAACTCTGCCAAGGTCTAGGATAAATCTGTTGCCACTCTTCTTCACATCAATGGTCTTTAAGTAGAGCCCTCCACCCATATCTATACTAGCTGTATTCACAGCCTTCTCAAGCACTTTAGGATCTGATAAAGCGTTGAGAAGTTCTCTTGGGTTTTGCAGAAACATTGGAAGGCTGAACTCCTTTCCATACGGCATATCAACTTTAGCATACCTCCAGTTGGTTAATGTAATCTCACCCACTTTATCAAAGTATATCTCTCCCACAATCCCATTAGGCGTATATACAATGCCATCGTTTGTATGTCCTGTGGACTCCAAGACTATATCCAGGGTATTTCTCCCTGGTCTCAGAGCCTTTGATGCATCTATTTCAATACTGTGATACTGAGCCCCGAGGGGGATTCCATTGAGAAGAGCTGTGGCATAGTCGTTGAAGTAACTTATGTAAATAACTCTATTGCTTAAGCTTCTATAGATGTCTTCAGGTAAATCAAACTCTATTCTGTATATAGCATGCCCATTAAACAGCATACCAACTTTTTCAAGAGGTGTTCTGGGTTCTATGGTAGAGCCATTCTGTGGCAAAGGCTCTTCAGAAATCCTCCACTCACCATCAACACTTATCTTAGCAGCTTCTTCACCTCTATAGCACCTCCCAAGATAGAACCTATATAGATGTCCCACCACGTGCTCTACTCTAACACTCTCTCCTCCAATGTTCACACTTGAAATAGGATTGAATGATATTAGTGTGACACTGCCACAACTATTATTGTCAAGCTCAAGCTGAAGAGAAATAGCTTCTCTCATAACATCTGCTTTGCCAACGAAGTATATGTTTGATATGAGTGTAAAAGGCTCTGCAACTTCATCTACATACCATGTTCTGTCAGCTCTCTCCCTAGAGATGGCCACGACATACAATCTGCTTTCTCCACTCCTAAGCACAGCAACCCTATCCTCATTTTCATGCACATACCTCAGCACAACCCTATCCTTCCCAGCCTCAGCAACCTCAACATTCTGTAGATACTCTGCAACTATGTTTGGAGCTTCAGCAGCAATTTCACCAACTTCAAACAAATCGCCGTAAACTATTAGCACAGCATCACTTCCATGCTTTAGCAACATTAATGGCTCTGAAGATGTGTAAACAATCTTGAATGGCGTGTTAGCAATATTGTAATTGAGTAATACTATCTTAGCGTTTCTCCCAGGAACCCTCAGGTTTGAATAAAGTGGATAGATTTTATCGTTGTACATAAGCTTTGTTAACTGCGGAGATTCTCCAAGATTTCTCAAAACAACTATTGTAGCACCATCATCAGCTACACGAGCAAAAACATCTATGCCTCTGGTCATGGCCTTTACAACGCCATCAACAGGCCTTGTTCTTGTTACCAACTCGTTAAACGTCTTTGTAAATAGAGCAACTCTCTTTATGGCATAGTACCTCTTCGAAAGCTCTCCCCACTCCCGAATAGGAGCTTCATAGTCATACGTTGTGGTTATATACTTACCTGTGTAGTAACCCGGGTTTGTCCCGCCATGAAACATATATATGCTTATCCCATTTATCCCCATGCCTATAGCGCTCTTAATCAAGGTCTCTGTCCATTCAGCTGGAAAACTACCTCTATTCGTGGGCAAAGGTCCTCCAAATGTTGAGAACCAGCCACCCTCTAACTCCATAAACATTTTTAGCATTCCTGGCTGGGTTTTCATATAGCTCCTAACCTTGTTATCAAACCCCTGTATACTCCATGGAGCTGGGTAATCGTCTATAGTGTTTATGATTGGCGTTCCCTCAACATACCAATCCTCATTAGTTATTATGGGGATGTTCTTCACATATCTTCTTGCAATATCATATAGCTTAAGCAGATATGGTGCATCCCCCCAGAAGTACTCGTTCTCGATTTGCAGAAGAGCTATGGGACCCCCATTTGCTAAACCATACCTCTCTATTGTTGGAAGGATTGTGGAATACCATTTCTCAGCATATCCAATGTAGTTCTCATCAAGAGATCTCAGCACAGAAACTTTTTGATAAAGCCAATTTGGATGGCCACCACTATCCCACTCAGAGCATATATAAGGCCCAGGCCTAGCTATAAAGTACATTCCAAGTTGCTTAACTAACTGAATATAGCCTTCAAGATCTCTGCTAAAAGCAGATGACTCGTAGGGAGAGCTAGGCGTGTTGTCGCCAAAGAGAGTGACGCTCTCTGTAGGCTCATGCCAGTTCCAAGCAATGTAACTAGCAATACAGTTTAAACCTGCTCTCTTAGCCTTCAAAAGCCTATCGAGCCACAGCCCCTTGGGAACCCTGAAGTAGTGAATCTCACCGCAGAACAGAAACACCCTCTTGCTATCTACAGCTAGAAAGCCATTATCTATATACACCCTACTCAATTTTGTCACCTCCACTCCCACACCAAACCCACTCCAGCTACTAATCACCCAGTAAGCAAAGCACATCACTGCCAATATTATTACAGCAATTATTGCAAAACCTGCGATAACCACCCTTACTACTTACCAATAGTGTGTGGCCCAACTTACTCACCAAACACTAATGCTTCATGAAATACCTATTTAAGTCTATATGTATTATAGAAACAACTTCTTTAAAATACTTTTGCTATCGACCTCCTCTATACTCTCAAGATAGGTGCTTAGTTGTGTAGCAATTGCTAGTAGCGGTTCTAATTCAAAGATGTCTTATTTAAAGCTAATATTGTTGTTACCATGCAGTTTTAAGTTGATGAGCTATGGTGGATTTTGTAACACAGATTTTTATAATACTATTTGTTGGCTCAATTCTTGGATGGGTCTTTAAGAAGTTCTTCTACAGCTCTTTCATAGGTTATGTTGCTGGAGGGTTTGTTGCGACACTACTTTTCATAAATCTTGGTGCAGATGCCTCTGGGCTTACACAGCTGGGGTTCTTGAAGAGCCTTGGCCTCACAATCTTTGCTTTTGAAATTGGTCTATCTATAGGGATTGAAAGGCTTTTGAAATCCTTTAACAAGGTTCTTGTCATAGAGCTTGTGTCATATCCTCTTCTCTGGATCTCGGCAAAGGTTATTGCAGGCATTGCAGGGCTGGGTATTGCTGGAGAGGCAATGCTGTTTCTTATGCTCATTGACAGCAGCTCCTCCATATCCATTGCGCTGGCAAGGACTATTCAAAGTGATGAGTTGAGGGCTTTGGCTGTTGTAGAGTCTAATTATGAGGATTTGGCGCAGTTCATAACTTTTTCAATGATTTTTGTAGCAGGGGTCTCAAAGCCAGCGATAGGGAGCATTGCTGTAAACATACTCAAGATAGTGGGTCTCTTAACACTTTTAGCCTATATACTCCTAGTAGTTATGAAAAGGTTGAGGAAATTTGTTTTAAGGATGGATGCGGTCTCCAAATATCTGCTCCTCCTCTCCATAGCATTGCTATACTCAGCAGTTATGCAGAATCTCGGTCTTCCACCACTCCTAGGCTCTTTCATTGCAGGCGTGGTGTTGTCAGAGTATATTGGTGGTGAGGAGCTCACCCTTATGTCAGGGGTTAGAGAGCTTGGACTACTTCTATACTTCTCATCACTAGGTTCACAACTAGCATTACCACAGTTCTCTACCAATACTGCCCAGCTCTTAATGGGTATTATCATTGGTGTAGTTGCTACAATAGTTAGAATAGTCGCGATAATGATTGGCTCAGTAATGGGAGCTCTAGACCCGAGGCACATACTACCCTACGCCACAGTGCTTTCACCAGTTAGTGAATCAGCTATAGTGCTTTCAGATATCCTAATCTCCCAAGGAGCCTTATCAACAGTCTTTAGAGCAGTAACAGTGGTAGCAGTGATCACGTCAATGCTGTTATCCCCAGCTATCTACAGAAAAAGCCTTGCCAGTTCTTTTCTGAAAATTGTTTTGCCTCAGAAAATTAAGGATATCTTATCACACATTTCCTCCATGCTACTCTATAGTAGTAACCTACTTATAGAGATTGGTAGAGATATGGTAAAGTTTCTAGTAGTTTTGCTCACAGCCATATACGTGCTTCACATAGCTATAGTGCTATCTAAGTACATATACATACCTTTATTCAACACAATGCTGGTGATAGCATCAATGGCGGTGTGCTACATGGCCATACTCATAGCGTTCTCGAGAGTGATTAGGAAGATGTATAGTAGGGTATTTGGCGAAATCGCGTCTCTAAAAAGCGTTAGCTTAGAAGAAGGTGTTGCTAGATTCATAACAATAGCAATAACTGCGCCATCCACAACACTACTCATATCAACACTCTACACAATACTAGCTGAAGCAAACTTACCCACACCACTCCACAGAGCACTAGTCATAGCAGTTAACATCACATCAATAATGCTACTCATATACGTAGCCATTAAGAAACTGAGAAAGATATAAAAATAGATGAGAAGCATGAACCGCAATAAACAATTCATTTATGTCTTCAGATTAAGCGAATGGGAGCTCTGCCCCAAGTCTAGGCTGGTTGAAGGTGGATGAATGCCTTGTCACAGAAATAAATGGATTCAATTGTTTAGCTCTCTAGAAACTGGTTTCATTTATTGATAAGTACTTTGAGTATTTCTCAACAGCTTCCTCAAGTTCTGTTCTCTTAGGGGAGTCGTAGGACAGTGTTTTTGTGGTCTTCAATCCTGCTGCTATTGTGGCGTAGATTAGAGCTTTTTCAAGGCTTTTGCTCTCTAGGTATATCTCTGCAAAAACCCCTGTGAAAACATCTCCGCACCCAGAAGTTGAGACAATTTTCATGCCGAGTTTCTCTATGGGAAGCGAGCTCATAGTTATTATCCTTCTCCTAGAGTGGATATGGGTTGCTGAGCCCTGGGACCCCATTTTCACTATGGTTATACACCTATCAGTAATACTAGCAGAGTTTTTGTGGTGGTCGAATTCGCGTTTGTTGGGCAGCAAAAAGCATTCTCCTTTAACCTCTTCAGCAAGTTCAAAGGGGTTCCACAGAGCGCCAGGATCCATGAAAATGGCTTGAGAGCTAGTGGTTTGCATAGTAATGCTTTTTGCAACACTAAGCGGGACATTAGCCACTATAACACCATCAGCTTCACCTATATCCCTAGGCACATGCTCTGGTGTAAGCAGGTTGTTAACCCCGGGGAGGGTAACCACCACAGGCTCACCTAAATTATCAACAAGTATTAGAGCCTTTCCTGAAGACCCTCTGAATATCATCACATGCTCTGTATTCACACCTTCACTTTTAAGAAAGGCTAGCGCCTTTTCTGCAAGGTCATCACCTATGGCAGCAAATAAGTGGACATCTCTAGCACCAGTTCTAGCAGCAGCGATAGCTATGTTTGTACCTGTACCTCCAAAACCTTCTACAAGCACCTTTCCAACATACTTTCTACCCCTCTCCAAAGGCCTGTCAACAAGTATTACAGTATCGTAGTTTATCCTACCAGCTACATAAAGCCTCAAACTAGCTCACCTAGAGTACGTGCCAATAATATAGCCATAGGCAATGACATGCCCTCCAATCCTTGACAACACATCGCGTGGATCTAGACCAGGACTCCAGCCACTGCTGTCAATATCTAGTGCCAAGGCGAGGAAAACATATCTATGCAGCTTATCACCTGCTGGAGGGCATGGACCACCATAGCCTGTGAACCCATAGTCATTTCCTCCCTGCAGAATATTACCAGCAGAGGAAACCCCTTCAGGAAGCTCTACTCTAGTCCCCTTAAGCCCGTAGACAACCCAGTGGTAGAACACCCCTCTAGGCGCATCCGGGTCGTAAACCACAAGCACAACACTCTTTGCAGTCATAGGGATATTCTCTATAGCAATATGAGGCGAAATGTTTTCACCTCCACATAACTGGTAAGAGTACTTCGCAGGAATTTTCGAATTGTTTGAAAAGGAGTTGCTATAGACATTGAGACTCTTAGGCACTCCTGCAACAACTCTCTCTAAATCTTGTGGAAGTACAGAAACTGTGGTTTGCTTCTGTAACAAAAAGATGTATATAGAGATCCCAATAACGATTGCTAGGGCAATGACGAGGAAGAGCAAGGGCTTTTTCTCCATAAAGCCCACAAGAAATATTATGAGTAAACAGAATTTAAAACTTACTAACATTTATAGTACAATGGTTTTTGTGACCTGCATAAGAACTATTAAGCTGCGCAAACAATTGACACTCCTTCACAGCGCTCCCCAACGTCTATACCTGCTGTTTTTGATTTTATATGGGTTTACATAGCTAAGGTTAGAAGTGTTGAAGAGGAGCTGGGGAGGTGAGGGAGTCACAACATATATTGTATTGTTACGAATTGTTTTTACCTTATCTAAAACTATTAACGTTTTTAGGATGCAGTAATATAATTGCTTATCGTGTAATAAAATGATTAATAGCAGTGATGTGAGGAAGGTTGCTGGGTACCTAGAGGGCTGGGTATCAGTAGCTATAAATACAGTGCTCTTCGTGGTAAAGTATTTCTACGGAACTCTCTATAACTCTATCGCCATTGTCGCTGACTCTATACACACACTTTCCGATTCCCTTACATCAGTTATTGTCATACTTGGTTTTTGGGTAAGCTACAGAGCTGCTGATGAAGAGCACCCCTTTGGCCATGGAAGAGCAGAGCTCATAGCCACTCTAATCATAGCCTCAATGCTTATAATGGTTGGCATAGACTTTGCTCAGAGAAGCGTAAGCAAGTTGCTTTCTGGAGAAGGACTCATATTTAACTGGATTTTAATAGTAGTGCTAACCATTTCAGCAGTTATTAAGGAGGCCATGGCTCTGTGGGCCATGGCTCTCGGTAGAAGGTATAACGCTACTTCGATAATAGCGGATGCATGGCATCACAGGAGTGATGCTATTGCAACTGCGCTTCTAGCCATAGCACTGGTGTTCGGGGGGTCATTGTGGTGGCTAGATGGGGTATTAGGAATAGCAGTATCTGCATTAATCCTGATGACAGGGGCTAAACTAATACTTGATTCATCTTCTGAGCTCCTTGGCAAAGCACCTTCAGTAAAGGATGTTGAGAAGCTTAAGAACTTGGTGACCGATGTAAATCCTTTGATAAAGGATGTTCATCACATCCATATGCATAGGTATGGAGAGCATGTAGAGGTAACTCTCCACATAAAAGTGGATAATAAGATGAGCGTTCAGGAAGCGCACGAAATAGCTTCAAATGTTGAAAAGAGGATTAAGGAGGCTCTGGGTTGGGAGGCCACAGTGCATATAGAACCTGAAAATGAGGAGGAAAGCAGTTAAAAGAGATGCGCTTCGCTAAAATACTATTAGGTGTAGGAAGCTTGGCTTTAAAGCAGTGCTTGAGTGGGTGCTTTACAGAAGCTATAGACTTTAGGAAAACACTTGGTGTTTATAACCTGTGTCACTGGTTCAATGGTCTACAAGCTTACATGTTTCTAGATAGCAATGCTGTTGCAGTAGTAGATATCAGCGGCTGTTTCAAGGTATATGCTGAGAACTGTGATGTGGATTACATGAAGAAACTTAGATGGGTTTTAGGCGTTGATGAGAATCTAGACGAGTTCTTTGCTATAGCGCGCAGGGATAGGATTCTAAAAGGTTTTGCAAATGAGTTCAAGGGGTGGAGGCCAAGGGCCTCAGATTTGTGGTGGGCTTTGCTTGTTGCTCATTGTCAAAAGGCTGCTTCGTTTAGACAAGGCTGGGGGTTTCTACACAGAATTGTGAAGAGCTATGGAAAGGAGGTTGTTGTTGAGGATAAGAAGATTTTGAGGCCACCTAACCCAGAGGAAGTGTTGCAAGACCCTGAAAAGCTTGTTAATAGTGGTGTGGGCTTTAGGGCTGAGGGGATTTTAAAGACTGCAGAGGCTATTGTAAGCAAAGATCTTGATTTTGAGAAGCTGAGCAAAATGCTGGATAGCGATATAGAGAAGCAGTTGCTGCAATTACCGCATGTCGGAAGCTATGTAGCTAGGTTAGCTATGGTTCTAGCACTCAGAAGATATAGTCTTCCACCTGTAGACAAGTGGGTTACAGCTCTAGTTTCAAAGGTCTATGGAGTTGAGCAGAGGGAGAGGGCTGCTGAGGTCTATTTGAAGTCTAGGTGGGATAGATGGGCAGGGCTAGCTGTTTACGCAATGACAATAACCCTAGATGCACAGCCTCTTTCAATAGCCTTGAGAAGAGTTGAAAGGGGGGTGACAACGCCTAGAATGGATGTAGAGCCATCCCCACTAAACATGGGGTCTTTTTGTAGGGAGTAGGGAATATCAGCACGTGCAATTATCATCAATGATCAGAGCTTAGGCCCATCATCACGCTGCCCATGTTTCCTCAACGAGTTTTTCAACGTCTATACCCTCCCTATGGAGTATAGATCTAGCAGCTATAACCCCTGTTGCAGCAGCTACATTCATCCCCCTCGAGAGCCCAACACCATCTCCAGCGACAAACACATTCTTGAGAGTGGTCTCTAATATTCTTGACACCCTAGCTTTAATGCTATAAAACTTTATCTCTGGAGCGTAGAGCAATGTTTGTTGTGAAGCAATACCAGGCATTATTATATCCAACCTTTTGAGGGCCTCTATAATGTTGACAACAACTCTGTAGGGATATGCCATGGCTATATCTCCTGGTGTAACTGTTTTCAGCGTTGGATCTATAACACTCCTCTCAATCCTTGTCCACGTACTTCTCCTTCCAGCTTCTAAATCACCAAATCTCTGTATTATTGGTCTGCCTCCACCAAGCTTAGTAGCCAATCGCGCAATGCTCTTTCCATAGGCAACAGTATCCTCAAATGGGTCTGTGAGTCTCACTGTTATGAGTAGAGCGAAGTTAGTGTTCTTAGTTCTTATGGTTACAAAACTCTCTCCATTCACCCCCACAGAGTCGTCAGGATACCTCTCCTCAACTACAAGCCCATTTGGATTTGTGCAGAATGTCCTCGCCTTATCATCATAGCTCTTTGTGTACATTATTATCTTTGGATCTCTAACAATCTTTGTTATAGGTTCTGTCACATAAGCTGGAACCTCTACCCTAACACCTATGTCAAGAGGCCCTGGCTCTATATCTATACCCCTCTTTCTAGCTAATTGAGAAAACCACTCAGCACCAACTCTGCCAGGGGCTATGATGATATATTTGCTGAGGAGGCTCACCTTAGGTGCCTCAACCTTTAGCAGACCACCATCCGGTATTATATCGGTAGCCTCTGTATACTCATATACATCTACACCCTTTTCCTTCAAATAGCTCAGCATGTTGGCTATAACCTTCGGCATATTCTCAGAGCCTATGAGTCTTTGAGGAGTTGGAACAAATTTTGCACCTGCTTTAGCAGCAAGCCTTTCGAGTTCTGACGCCTGTTCAGAGTCTATTGAATAGAGGTTGTCTGGAGCACCAAACTTCACAAGTATGCTATCAACATAGTGTATGAGCTTTTCAGCCTCTTCCCAGCTCCCAAGCAACTTATCCAGATCTCCTCCAACATCGGGTCTCAGATTCATGGTACCACTGCTAAACGTTATAGCACCACCAACGCCTGCCATAACATTGCATGGCTTACACAAAACACACTCCTTGTCCCTGGCAAGCCTCTTCAGGTTTAGCATTGGGCAAGACCTAAATGGGTTTCCACTACCCATCTCAACAATAGCTACTTTGAGCTTGCCTAAGCTATAGGTGGTTAGCTCGTAGGCTGCAAAAAGCCCTGCCACTCCACCCCCTATCACAATCACATCGTAACTTTTCTCCAAAGCTCACCACCAAAGCCCCAGCTCCTTCCTTCTATCAATAGTGCATAGAACATCCTCACCAGTGCTAATAATCGTTATAGGCACCCCTAATTCCTTTTCCAAATTTTCAAGCCAGTTCTTGGCCTCCTTAGATAAGTTGCCCCACTCCCTGACACATCTATCCTGAGGATATAGGGTATCCAGCCTTGTTATAGCTATTTGTGTAGCAGAGTTTAACATTATAGCTCTTCTCGCTAACTGAGTATTGAAGAGAGCAGCTCTTCTTCTCCTGCCAGTAACAGTTGCTACTTCAACTAAACCCAGCTTCTCTGCCTCTTCCCAGGTTAACTCCCCCTCCAGAGGCCCTCCACCAACCCTAGTAACATAAGACTTGAAAACAACTATCACATGATCAACTCTCTTAGGCCCCACACCAACCTCAGAAGCAAATGCAGCAGCTGTAGTATCTCGGCTGGTGACATAAGGGTATGTGCCATGATAGAGGCTTAAGAAGGTTCCCTGAACACCCTCTATATACACCAGCTCACCTCTATCAAGAGCACAGTTAACCTCTTGAGCCACATCAGCGATATACTCCTTCAAAACCTCGAAATCTTTCGCCAGCCTAAGCTTTCTAAGCACTCTATCAGCCATGGCAAACCCAACTCCTTGTAGAGTAGAGCCCACATCCTTAGCCAAAAAGGGGTCATTTTTCTCAGCTTCAACATGCTTCTCCTCAATTACACCAGCATTCCTATCCACATATATCTTGCCCTTAGCGCCAGTCTCTTCAACCTCTTTAAAGAAGACATCGAGCCTAATAAGAGCGCCTGCAGCTAACATCAACTTTGTAGAGCTATTCACAAAAAATGTGGGCACTAACCTGAGTTTCCATGTTTTGCCACTAAAGCTAACCGTGTGTCCAGCATTTATAGAGCCGCATCTAACTGCAATTGAGGGTTTATCGGCTAGAGCTAGATAAGCCCCTACTTTTCCCTTACCCTCATCACCAAAGAATCCTCCGACAACTATGGCTAGCGGCATGTATCATCACCTAGTAGAGAACATCACTGCTTCAACAACTCTATGCACAGTATTGAAAGATTGTAGGGTATTCAACAAACTCCTTTGCTTACCTCTATAGTGGTACCCACTTATAAACGTTATATTTAAATAGCTTGTAGAAATTGTAAGCCCATTATAGAATTATGGCTGAAAAGCTTTGCTCCACAAAGTGGGGAAGAGGTTAGGTTATTTGAATAGGTATTTCTATAGCTCTGTCTTTAAGTATCCATGCTTTTGCGTGGCCTGTCTTAGAGTCTATAATAATCCATGGAATGTTCCAGAGCTTCATGCCCTTGAAATCGAGAGCACTTGGGTTTGGTGGTGCCGGGTGGCTGTGTATCAGCGCTACGATATCTAATCCCCTGTTCTCAGCATACTTAAATATTCTATATATACATAGAGCTTCTGCTACGAACTCTATTCTCGGGTTCTTTGCAACATTCCTACATTCAACAATGTCAAGAACTCTTATAGCGTCTTCTTCAATAACTCCTACTGCTAGAAAAACCTTCTCAATATCGCTATATATGCACTCCCTCACCATGTAGTCAAAGAGCTCTCTACTCATAGTTATTATCATTGTTGTGCAACCAGCTTCAACTCAATCAATGTCTTTCTAATCCTATCCCTTATCTCTGGACCCATTGGCTTGCCTAGGAGTCTGTATGTGAGTTTGCAAAAAGCACACATATTGCTTAATGCAGGCATTCCGCAGTAGTTACAGGCGCTTACACCACTCATTAACCCCTTCTTATAGAACTCCATATTCTTTGCAACAGCTCTTGCAAAAGCTATTTTGAAACCAGGTCGCTTTACCTCAACATTGTTTAGAAATCTTCTAATCTCATCCTCTATACTACCCTTTCTCGCAGTGTATGGACAGCTCTCATCAACTATTGGAAGACTCTGGAAATAGGCATAGAGTGTGGTTTCGCTCTCTGAGACCTCGTAGAGGGGCCTTATCCTTCCAATAAATACCTCTCTAGACTCTGTCTTCGGCCCTAGTTTACCTATTTCACTAAGGTTTTGTAGGACAAAGCTCTTTACAATGTATGGTAACAAGTCATCGAGGTGATGACCTAGAGCTATAGCGTGAGCTTTAAGCTCAAATGCTGTAACATTCATTAAATATCTCTTCACCAAACCGCATAAACTGCACGCTGGTCTCTTACTTTTAGCAACAAGATCTGTTATACCAGCCCCAATCATCTCTTTTAAATCTAGAAGTACTAGGGGTACTCCAAGGTCTTTGCAAAGCTTTTCAACAACTACCCGAGCTTTCTTAGAGTACTCCCCTATTCCAAGGTCTATGTGCAGAGCTATAACCTCGAAGCCTAGCTGCTTTGAGAGAGCTGAAAGTATGTGCAGTAATGTTGTGCTGTCTTTGCCTCCAGAAACAGCTACCAGAATTCTACAACCTCTTTCCACAAGTCTGTATCTCTCAATTGTTTTCAAAACCTTTCTATGGATGAACTCCGTGAAATGCTTTTTACATAGCCTAAGCTTGGCATAGCGCACAATAGTGACTACAGGTTCTTCGCAAAAAGAGCACTTTAAAAACTTTCCACGGCTCATCCTTTAGCAACAGTAGCTAGACTGTTGACCAGCTTATAAGCATCCTAGAAATATACTCCCTCGCCTTTGAAGTGTAGAGCTGAACACCATTCACAACATCATCGAGATTTATAGCGGGGCACTCCTCGCCACAAGCTCTGTGTAGAAATGAATTTCTTGTGCATCTAAGGACTCTGAAAATTCTCCTCAGCTTCCTGTACTCATCTTCAGATAGAGAGCCCTCCCTTCTAAGAATAGCTAGAGCTCTGCTAATTCTCTTCTTGGAGGGCATTCTGCATAGAAGTTTCTTCAACTTCCTCTCCCCAGAAACCTCAATAACTTCAGCAGAAACCTTCTCTACATACATGTAGAGAAGCAAGATCTTCAAAGCATCGCCAAGATCTTGCGAAAGAGCCATGTTAAATAGTGTTTCCAGCTCCTCTTGGGGGGTATGTGTGGGGTGCAGGAAGCTTGATAAACTCATTTGCACTACCAAGAGTAGAGTTTAAAACTGCTTTGAATTTAAGAGCTGAGGCAGAATCTCTCAAAAGTTATGCACCAGCTTTTCTAATTTTCGATAAAATGTTTGATACAAGTGTTTGTGTCACTGGTTTTGCATCAGGCATTATAACACCTACTCTTTTGTGTAATGAAGAGGAGTACATTTGCAGAACCTTTTTAACAACATTGTCGCTTACAGTAGTTACAACAGGGATTTGATTTACTGGCAGCCCTAGATCTAGGAATGCAAAGAGCACCAAATCTATATCCTCATACCTCATGCCAAGCTCTTCTTCAGCTAAGTGATTCTGCCAAAGCCTTGGAGAGCTGGGCTTCTCTACAATACTCTTTGGAACCCCAAGGTATTCTGCAAACCTCCTTACCTGTGTCTTGAATAACACTGTTAGTGGAGCTACATCAACTGCCCCATCTCCGTACTTCGTGAAGTAGCCTATTAGGTATTCGCTTCTATCACCTGTTCCAAGAACTAGCATATCTAGGGAATTTGCATAGTAGTATAGTATACACATTCTTATCCTAGCACGTAGATTGCCCAGCGCAGTTCTGTCAATGCGCCTGCTTGCTAGAGGCATTTTCTCAATAAAGGAGTGTACAATGCCCGATATCTCTATAACCTCATATCTACCTCCAAATCTTTTCACAAGCTCCATAGCATCATCAACATCTCTACTTGGCGTAACCTCTTTATCAGGCATTATAAGGGCTAGAACATTCTCTACACCAACACTTCGCACAGCTAATGCATAAGCAGTAGCAGAATCTACACCACCACTCACACCAATAACGAAGCCCTTCTTGTTCGAAGCTCTTAGCACGCTTTTCAGAAAGTTTGATAAGTAGTTTTCAACAGATGCATAATCAATGTTCAGAAGATCATTTAGTGTAATCATTGTATCCATAGGGATCCCGCCTCGCGAAGACTATGCATCTATCTCTATAAAAATCTTTTTCCTCTTCTCACTAACCCCCTTTAACGAGGATATGAAGCCCTCTATAGTTGATCTCAGAGCGTTTTTCACAAATGGGTTCAGGGGAATGTTCTTACCATCCACAACAAGCTTTACGTTTGAGGCAACAGGGCACCAATCGGCTTTACCCATTGCAAACACTTTTGCAAATGCTGTGCATGTCTCAAAACCACAGTACCCACAGTTAGCTTTAGGAGTTTGGTTTTCTATGAACTCCAGAGCCCTGATCTCAATAAGCTTCACAAGACTCTCAACATCACTTTCACTAAACGTGAACAGCTGTGGTGTTTGGGCACCTCCTACAAGTTCCTGAACAGGTCTTTCTCTCACTACAGCGCCTATAACATTCTTTATCTTTCTCCCAACCTCTTCAACCTCCTTCACATTCTCAGCAACAATTATTGTATCACCTATTTCAGAGTTCTTAAACCCCTCAACGACAACAATTGGTGTGTTTACAAAGCTTAGAACATGCTTTAAGTCATCTATCCACTTTGGCATGAATACAGCCCCATATCTCTCTGATGATAGTATTACTATATCTGCCCCAGAATCTCTATAAACAGTACTATCTTTATCAGCAACATCGATCTCTCCATGGACATGCTTTATCACGCCAACTACATACCCCTTCAACTTCAGCTTCGAGACTATTTGTGAAGCTATGTAGGTTTTTCCCCTACCTCTAGCAATTGAGACAAACTTCACGACATAGGGCTCCATATGCAAATCCCCAAATGGGTTACATCTTTTATTTTGATAAGCGCAACAATAAGCTGTGGTGAAACATGGTTTGTTTAACGAAATAGACTTGGTTTATGCAATAACCGCGGCAGGCTCTATACCAACATTATCGTTGATAGCATTGCATCTTAGGCATAGAAGAATGGGGTTAGCTATAACAGCAGGCATAGGTGCATTGGCATCGCTTATAGTGTTTACACTAGTCTTCATCGCTCCATGGATATATGTGCAGGGCTATGGCTATACACTGTGGGGTTCTTGGGAATTGCTTAAAGTAGCTGGTGATGTATTTGCAAAAGCAGTAGCACTAGCATCAATATTTTCTGCCCTTGGAGCTACTCTATGGCTTGCTGAATTGGGTGGAGGCAAAGAGGTTTTTGCTGCAGCGTCATCCATAGGATTTGCAATAAGCATAGCCTTTGTGGCATCAGCTACTGGTCTAAGTGTGCTTGGAGGCATGCCTGTGGAGCGTATAGGTATTGGTGCATGGGCTTCAATAGCGCTATTTGCATTAGGCATTGTGATTACGGTAGTAAATAGAAGGCAAAGGGTTATGCCAAGTAAGGGTGTAGCATCAGCACCGCATGTAAATCTAGGTGGGGGGAGCGAAGAACACGATATTGCTAAGAGTGTTTTAGAAGAGGCAAAGAAGGTTGTTTCCAAGAGCTGAAGCTTTTTAGTCTATTGCCTCACCTTCTACAAACATTTTTTAGTTCTCTGCTTAGTAATGAGAGAAATATTATCAACAGGATCATGTTTCTTGTGAATGCTGCCCACTGGACTGGGGATTCTATTGACCATGGTGAGAACTCTACATGTAGATTGATATATCTAGCTATGTAGGATCTGATCTCAGCATCTTTGAAAAATATTGATATTATTAGCGCATTTGCAGCATCTGCTACAACGTAGTATTTGAGTAGGTTTTGTGAAAGTGCTAGGAGTGCTAGGGGGGATAGCATAACCATCATTTGGGGTGAGAACACGTAATTGAATAGCATGCTTGTTAAAAGCGCTAAAAAAGACACTTCATACAGCCTTCTATTATCACTTACTTCTACTGCAAGTATTGTCAGCATCATGATTGTGGCTATTGAGAAGAAGAGTATTCTATGTATAGGGCTCCAAATATCCTGAATGAATGGTAGGTATAAGCAGTTTTCACAGTACCATGTCAAGTGATGGTTCAGGAAATCGCTGAAACCCTTCTGATACAATATAGCTGGAATTGTGTAGGGAATGGCGATAGAGGTGAGCAACCCAATGCCATAGCGCTTAGCACTTTCTCTAAACTCTAGTGTTTTGTACATTCTTTGAATAAATTCGTAGAGTAGTGGAATGGCTATGAATATAGGTAATACCTTTGTAGCTGTGGCAAGTCCTAGGAATACCCCTGCAGATGCATATCTATTCTTTGTAAGGCTATGCAAAGACATTAATGTAAAAGCTGCTGCAATTATATCCCAGTTATAGGTGATGTAAATCACTGTTGATGGGAGTATGAGGAAGAGCAGCAATCTAGAGGCATCATTTTCTTGTTTTAAAAGTTTGTATAGATAGATCAGAGTCAGAATGCAGAATATTAGTAGCATTCCAACTTGAATTGAAAAATGAATTGGAATAACATAGTTCTCAACAATACTCCTATACTCCAACGGATTGCTAGGGGTTTTTATGAAGCGATATGTATAGAGATAGGCAACACATGTCGACATGTACCAGGCAGTAGCAATGAGAGGGGGGTACTCGAACTTGTAGTCCCGATAAGGCACAGGACACTGAAGATAATTAGCAGATCTACCGTAAACAAGTTCCTCAACTACCTGCACATTATACCAATATTCAGAAACCTTGTTGCTATCTAGAAAACCATATGATGAGACAACATCTAGAAATCTAGGTACAAACACACCGTGTATGATGTCACTATAGAGAAGCCCAAAATTATTTAAAGGAGGTTGCCTATTAGGAGGATAAGGTACATGAATATATATCGACAATCCTAGAGAAACTGTGAAAAACAGCAATATGAGAACCTTGAATTTCTTGTTACCAAAGCTAATGTATCTCAACATCAAAATTTTTCCATCACCTGCAAAACAACTTCAATACCAGATGTTAAGCGCAACTATACTGAGCACCCACCACTATTTTAATTTTATAACTGCAGCCTCGTTTCGAGCCTCATATAGATTTATATGTCTTGATGCTACTCTTCTACTATTATTATTACATGCATCCTTCTACCATGCAGCGGTGGTGGTTCTTACCCACTGGCAAAGTACCAGCCAGAGGTGAAGCCCTTCGTAGCTGTTTCTAGTTTCATATAGGTTTATAAGGGTTGTTGATACTTCCCCTATTTGGGAGATGCCTTGAGATGCGGGTATATCGCGAAGACCCAA
>Ga0080004_1126665_pt1 | contig 33674 bp, 60 predicted proteins | sample WasSprMetagenome_FD_69207 | JGI IMG/M metagenome (GOLD analysis project Ga0080004, IMG submission 69207) | Sulfidic aquatic microbial communities from Washburn Spring, Yellowstone National Park, USA - WS (SPADES assembly) (version 2) | ecosystem: Environmental > Aquatic > Thermal springs > Hot...
GTACGACCCGCTGCTGTACGGCGTCCAGCCGCAGGTGGCTCTGGGCAACGCGACTTTCCGCTTGAACGTGCACGTGCGGGTCATCAAGGGCAATGAGACGCTCGTACCGGAGTTCAATGTGCCCTACAGGGTGAACGGGACTTCGAGGGTGGCTGTGAAGGGCGAGGATTCCCTCAACTGGACGTTCGCTTGGGTCGAGCTCCTGCTCAGGGATCCTCTACTGCTGGAGTTTCCCAAGGAGGTGAACGGTTACGCCTTGCTCAACTCGACGCCGATGTACGCCGACCCTAGGGTTCAATCCGACGTTTGGATCTACTACGGGGAAGCCCCCTCGCCCACCCAGCCGCCCAGCCAGCCCGGTCAGCAGCCTGGGGCGCCGCAGCCCGGTCGGGAAGCCCCAACCCCCAGTCAGCCGCCCAGCCAGCCCGGTCAGCAGCCGGAAGGCGGCGGCGCGGCTCCCAGCGAGAGCCCGGTGAAGCGGGCGATCTCGGAGGCGGTCCGGCTGATCAAGCGGTTCCTAGCTTGGGTTCTGGAGCAGCTGACCAGGCTGCTGGCTCAGCCGCGCCTGCTGCTCCTGCTCCTGGGTCTGCTCCTGATCGCGCTGGGGGTCTACCTTTGGTGGAGGTCGAGGAGGTTCGTCTTGATTATCGAGGTGAGGGGCTAGTGCACCTGCTTCTGATAGCGCTCGGGCTCTACCTGTGGCGGCGGAGGAGGTTCGTCTTGATTATCGAGGTGAAGGGCTAGCGCACCTTTTATAAACACCCTTTCTTCGCTCTAGCCCCGTGAGCGGGGTGGAGGTGCTGGTCGGGCTGCTGCCACCCTTAGCGGGCGGCGCGGTGCTCGGCTTCCTCATCAGGAAGGGGATCAAGCTGTTAGCCGGGATAGCGGGCCTGTTTCTAGTCTCGCTGGCGGCCTTGGAGTCGCTCGGCTACGTCAAGGTGGATTGGCAGAAGCTGGGCACCGACCTCTACAGCTTTTTCAAGGCGCTGTTCGAGAAGCTGGCGGCGATGGATTGGGCTGGCTTCGCCGCCCAAGGTCTCCCCGTGGCGGGTCTCGGGGGAGGGTTCGCTTTAGGCTGGTGGCTCGCGTCCAAGGTGTAGATGGGGTGGAAGCGTGAGCATCGAGGTGGGTAGGGACAGCTTCCTCCCCCTGCTCGCTTTAGGGTTGATCGTTCTCGCCGGTTTCGCCGCTTTACGCCCTACGCTCTTCAACGTTTACATAGCCCTGAAGGATCAGCAAACAGGGAACCAATCTCAGAGTCGGCTCCCGGTAGCGGTTGGAAAGCACACGTTGAAGCTTTACGTTGCCGTGAAGCTGAGCGACGGCAGGATGCTGTGGGGTCGGGACGCCATCGGCTGGCTGATCGAGCGCAAGAAGCTGCCGGTCTTGAAGCCCACGAGGGGGGATCGCCCCGATCGCTACGAGCCCGTGGGGTACGGGGTGGAGGGGGACGACGCGGTGTTCTACTTCGACGCGCCGGTTGGAGAGTGGTATTGGGTGTGGCCGACCGACTGCTACCTGTGCACTTTCAAGATCGATTACGCCGGCGATGTTCAGGGAGCCACCTACATCGAAGCTAAGGGCGTCTGGAGCTACCCCTGCGAGTGGTGACTATGGACGGTCATCCCCCTGTGGACGTGGAGGAGCTGTTGAAGCGGATCGAGGAGAGGTGCAAGGTTGACCTGCCGCGCCCGGTGAAGGAGGTGGATTACGAGCCTTCGCTCAACCTGCTTTTTATCAGGTTCAGGGATCCGGTGACGATCGAGCTGGGCGAGCCGCTCTGCACCGAAGCTATCGCGATCCTCTTCTACGATGAAAAGGGGGTCACGGCGCTGGAGATCGTCGAGTTTAGGGAGATGCTGGAGGAGCTGTTTAAAGCTAGGGTGAGGAGGGTATGAGCGTCGCGCCGGCTAAACCGGGGGATGTGAAGGAGCTGCTGCGGAAGGGGTCGCTGTTCTTGGTGGACTTCTGGGCGAGCTGGTGCGCACCCTGCATTATGATGGAGCCCTACCTGCGCGAGCTCGCCGCGAGGCTGGAGAAGCGCGGCGTGCCCGTCCTCCGCTTGGACGTGGACGATGAGGAGAGCCGCGATTACGCGCTCAGGAACGGTGTCGCCTCCGTCCCCACCATCGTCCTCTTCGCCGGCGGCAGGGAGGTGATGCGGGTGGTCGGCTTCGACTTGGAGGAGCTGCGCGCGTTGGAGGATCTGGCTCTCCACCTTGCGAGCGATAAAGGTGGTGGAGGGTGAAGAGGCGGGGGGAGACGCTCGAAGAGCGGTTGAAGCGGGCTGTGAAGCGGAGGTTCAAGGTGCGGGCTGCGTTCTAGCTCGTTTTTTGCAGGAAAACGCGCCCTTTAAATACTCCTCCTCCCACCGGGGTAGAGGGGGGAAAGGATGTCGGCTCTCCGGGAACGGGTTATCGTGAAGGTGAAGCACTTGAAGGATTTCCTAGCGCACGTGGATCGGGCAGACCGAGTGTACTACTACGTGAGGGGCAGCTACCTGCTGGCTATCGCCTCCAACTTCCTCTGGGAAGGCAACTTGAACGAGCAACCGGAGGAGCTGGTTCAAAGGTGGGAGGAGGTTAAGGCGTATAAAGGTGTTGAAGTGGATCAGTTCTTGGATGTCTGGGAGGCTACGGACTACTTGAAGGCTGCCACGGAAAGGTGAGGGTGGGGATGGCGTGCGCCCTTCCGCCGATTGCGCTAGGTGCGAGGACGATAGCAAGGTCAACCGCCCTGAAGCGCGTCCGCGCGCGGTGCGCGATGTTAAGCGGTGCGCCGTCTGCGGTCAGCCGGCCAGCTTCGCATTCGAGGGGAAATGGTACTGCGTTAAGCACTACTTGGAGGTGGTGAAGAATGCAAGCGTCCGCGTCTAAAGAGGCGGCTGAGCTGTTGAGCAGGTTGCGGGCTAGATTGCTGGATCCTCCGCCTTCGACGCCGGAGGGGGAGGCTGCCGCGCTGCTGCTCTACTTGGGGCTGCCGGCCACGGCGATCTTCGGGCGCGTGATCGAGGATATGGGGTCGTGGGCGATCTGGAGTTGGGGTAATTTGCCCTCTAAGCGGGCTCTCATACCGGTGGGCTACGCTTCTAGGTTGACTTACCTGAGGGAGGTGCTGCAGCAGCGTCACAAGAACAATGTGGCGCTCCTCCGAAGTTTACAGGCTCAGATGCGGAAGCGGGGGATATGGTGGTACGATGTCAGGCTCGTGTGGAAAGCGTATCTGGGTCAGGGACCTCTGGCTAAAGTCGAGCGTTTGAAGGAGCAGCTGTCTTTCCCGATATAGAGGAAAGCTTTTTTACCCCCTGTAAACTCTCGTTTTTTGTGGAAGCTGAAAATCTCAGGTGTCGGGAGGAGGCGCGTCCGCTTGAAGAGCGGATCCTACCCCACCTTCAGCGGTTTTTAGCGGATGTAGAGACTTGCAGGTTCACGTTCAGGGCCCGCACCCTCTTCAAGCGTTTGCCCCGCTCCGTTCCCCGCAACCACGCTTCCAGCAGGGCTTTGCTCCGCCTGCTGAGGAGGGGGGTTCCCGACGCGAAGGGCAGGGGCGTCTGGATCATCGCCGAAACCGAGAAGCGTGACGACGTACTAGTCTACACCGTTCAAAGGGTGGTGGCTGTTGAGCGAGCGTAAATGCGTCTTCTACGCTAGCACGTGGCTGGGTGCGCGGTGCGTTTTAGCCTCGCCGGAGGAGTGGAGGATGCTGAGGCAGAACGGGAGGAAGCCCCCCTGCTTGGGGGGCAGCGATCCCTGCCCTTTCATCCATAGGAGGGGTGGCTGGAAGTGAAGGATCCGAAAACCTTCTTGGTGACGCTCTACCTGACGCTTTTGGGGCGCTACTTGGACGTGGTGACAACCTACCTGTGCCTTATGAATCCCTTAGTGTGGGAGGCGAACCCGTTCATGGCTCCCCTCCTCTCCAACCCTCCCCTCGTCTTCTCGATTCAAACGCTGGGGGGGTTGCTGGTGTGGGCTATCCTAGTGGTTGCCGGCGCGCGCTCCCGCTCGCCGCGATGCGAGAAGCTGCTCCCTTGGGTTGCCGTGGCGTTATCCTACCCGCCGGTGGTCAACAATTTGCTCGTGCTGATGGGGTTCTCCGATATCCTAGGTTTCCTGTACGGTGTTCCCCGTGGGTAAAGCCCTGCTTCTGGCGGCGGTTTTAGCGCTGCTCGTTGCTGGTGCAGCCTTCTACCTGCTGCTCAAGGCGGCTTTCTGGAGCTTGAAGGTTGCGGCGGGGAACCCGTTGGGCTTCGAGGCTGTGGGGGCTGCATGGGCTTTCGCTTGGCTGGTTGTAGCCGTTACGGTTTTCCTCTTGGTGTTTCTAGCGATCCTGCTCTACCTCGCCGAGGTTGCCGAGCGGGCTCTCCTCCGCCTCTAACCCCTTTCTTTTTTTATAAAGTAAAGCTTTTTAAAGGGGTTTTCCGCCCTGTACCCGGGGGAGACCCCGTGTCGAGCAGGTGGGTGGTTAAGGATAAGGCTGGGCGCGAGCTGGATGAACGGGTTACCGCAGCGCTCTCCATCGACCTTTACAGGGCTCTAGAGGATATGCGCGGCGCGCCTTACGACGACATCGCCGAGGCTATAGCCGCTTTCAGAAGGCGCTACAAGGGGGTTGTCAAGGTGAGGGCGGAGGGGAACTGGATCGTACTGGATATCGTGGAGGAGGGGGTTGCCGTCCGCGTCGATGCGAGCTCGGGAGACTGGTGGAAGGCGGAAGTGATCCTGCCGTTCGAGATCTCCGATCCCCTGCTTTTAGCGCTGCTCCGCTCGCTCGCCGGTCTGGCGGTAGAGGTGGCAACCGTGGAGAAGCGGTTGGATCGCGCTGTCGAAAGGCTCTTCGAGCTGGAGGAGAAGGTGAACGGGGAGGAGGATTGATCGAGGAGCTTGAAGGCGATCCGCGCGTTAAAGCGCTCTTCAGGGAGATGAAGAGGAGGGCTTCCGGTTCTCCTCCTCGAATCAAGCTGCGCGTCTGGAGGATGTGGGATAGAACCGTGCTCCAGCTTTCAACGTTCCTCCAGTTCGCACACGTGAGCGAGGGGGCACCCGTGGTTCCGGAAGCCGTTTACGTTGTTGCGGCTGAAGTGGGTCTGCTGGTCGCCGAGCTGCTTTCAGCCGTGGCTTTGGCTGCCGCTGCGAGGGGGGCTGGTGCGAAAGAGTTGGCTGAGAGCGTGGGAGAGGCCGCGTATAGGCTCTTCTCGGACGAGGGGGTGGATATAGTGTTGAAGCGGTTGGAGCGGTCGAAGGGTAGGCTGCTCGGCTGGGAGGAGAAATACCGCGCTAGGAGGGTGTGGCCCCGTTTTCCCCGCTACCGCGCCTAGCCTCGGCTTCCCTAAAAATCGATCCTTTTTTAAACCCCTTTTCCCCCTGTAGCCTGTGGGGAGGGAGCTGGATAGGGTCGAGTTCTTGGTGAAGGTTTTGGGTTCGGCTAAGAGGCGGTGGGGCGAGTACTCTAAAGCGGTTTTCGCCGGCGGGGGGAAGGGGTTGGCTAGAGGGTTCAGGATCGCCGGCAGCAGGATGGAGGCGGTCGTCCTCTACTCGGCGCTCTACATCGAGATCGCGGTGGTGGATTGGGCGCTGGATTGCGGGCGCGCCGCTCTCTACCTCCGTGAGAGCATAGTTAGGGAGGAGCCCGAGCCGCTTTCCTTGGTGGAGAGGGTGCTCAAGTGGGTGAAGGGCGAAGGGGAGGATTGCGGTCGGTTCTTGGAGGCGCTGAAGCTGCTCGAGGCTTCCGGGTAACCCTTTCTTTTTCTATAAAGTAAAGCTTTTTAAAGGGGTGTTTGCAACCTATGGGACGGGGGGAACCCCGTGGACTACCGGTTCGTAGACAAGGAGGGGAGGGAGGTTCCGAAGCCGGAGGGCAAGAAGATCTTAGCCCTGTTGGGCTTGGACGACTTGGTGGATACTGTACAGGGCGCGCACTCGGCGGGGATCTCGGTCGTGCTAGGCGAGATCGCTTCGCTTGGCAGGCGGGTTGATAGACCGTTGCACGTGAGCTACCGCTTCGACAAGGACAGCGGTAAATGGTTCGCTTCCGTCGAGGATATCCGCGTGGACTTCAAGCTTGAGGCTGAGTTCGAGCAGCGCCAAGGCAGGGACGGTCTCCCCTACTGGGAGGCTACATTTAAGCTGCCCTTCGAGTGGAGCACGGCGCTCACGCTCGTGAACGCGGTTTTCGCTAGGTTGAGCGAGAAGGTCGCCGGTCTGGAGATGAAGGTGGAAGAGCTTAACGGGTTGTACGGGGATACCGAGGAGACGCTCAAAAGGCTCACCTCTTTGAGCCCGAAAAGCTTGAGGAGGCTGCGCAAGCTCGTCTGCCAGCTTTCGCGGCTCGCCAAAGCCTTGGAGGAGATCGAGGAGGAAGAGGAGGAGGAAGAGGAGGAAGAGTGGTAGCCTGAACCCTAATCTTTTTTCTTTTTTTGCTTTTTTCCGTTCGGGAGCCTTCTTTGCTTGTTTCGTTTTTTGTATTTTGCGAATAAGTTGCTTTCAGCTACTTTTTTCGTTTTCTCTATTTTGCGAATAGGGAGGGGGTGGAGTTTACCACGCTAAAGTCCACCCGTGGCTGCCGCCCCCCCTCTGGGGAGAATACTTTCAGGCAACCACAGCTAAACGATTAGCCCCCTAGCAATCGTATGCCACTTACATTGCCATGTCATAAGCCCCCTGTCAATCTCAATCTGTCTGACATAGAAGCCTCTTTTTTAAATTTCTTTGAGCCTCCAGTACTTAACTAACTTTCTTTAATAAGCATCTTTAGGATATCCCTTTTCAAAAATAGGGGGGTTGGTTGCCATAAGCCAAAGGACTCTAACCCTAGCGTTCACGCTGGGGCAGGCTAGAATAGGGAGGGGTTGCCGGGAGGCTTTCGGCGACTCCAGAGCTGTAGAGGAGGGGAGGGTTTAGGCTCGCGCGCCGGTAGAAGCTACCTTCGCTTTCTAGAAAAAACGAAAAGGGTAGCGAAAAAACAAAAAAAGAAAAACAAAAAATAAAAAGAGGTAAGAAGAGCTATAAAGAGGGTTGAACCCACGCTTCGCCCCACACGGTTCGCCTAGGGCTTCTAGAGCCTATACAGGCTAGCGTCAGCGCGCTCTAAACAGGCTGCTAAAGCGGTTAAAGCCGCCAGCCGAATGGCACGTTTAGTTTAGGACTCTAACCTTTAAAATCCACGATTCTAACCATAAGGAAATAGGCGTTGGTTAAAATGTCTAACCTTTAAAATTAACGTTTTCAACCGTTAAAGCTTAAACCTGTAGGTTGAGCGCGTAGCGTGTAGTTAAGTTATCTAACCTTTTAAATTCACAAGTTTTACCCACCGAAGCAGCTTAATGTTAGGTAAGATAACGTTTAGGTTAAGCAAGCTTTATTAGATAATTAAACCTTTAATTTCGAGCTTCGAGTTCACATTTTTAACCTACACGTTGAAAGAAGATGATAACCTAAACGTTAAAGATGCTTACTCTAAAGTTAAACTTAAAGCCACACTCCAGCTTGAGTCGCATATTTTGGGAAAGGGTTTATTTATGCTCTTTACAAATATATAGTAAGGCTTTAAATAGCCCCGTTTTCAAGGGTTAGCGCTATGGCTGCTAGGACGGTGAACGAAATTCAAGAGCGCGCTACCAGCGTGAAAGAGCGCTTGCTGAAGAGCGCTAAGATATCAGCTAAGTGCGCCGATAAAATCGCTAGGGAATTCGCTAAGCGGGAAAAAGAACTTTACAATAACGGAATAGACGCTGAACAAGTTTTAAACGAGATAATTGATAGTTTTGATTCAGAACTAAGTGATAACGAAAACATAGGTTTAGCTTTAGATATCTTGAACCGATACGCTAGAGTTGATTTTGAAATTGAACCTTACGATTTTGATAATCAAGTGGATTACGCCGTTCAGCGGTATAAAGATTTAGAGTTCTTGAAAAGAGAATTTGGTTTATCTCCCGAAGAAGAAGAAGAGTTTAAAGCGTTAACCCAATTTCTTGAAAAGATAGGTAAAAAACCTGTAAAAGAAGAAGAGGAGAATTGGCTAGAAGTGTTCAAGCCTAAGCCCATAGCGGCTAACGCGCTACCGGTAGAGTGCGAAGAGGTAGAAGTAGAAGTGTGGGTTCCGGAAAAGGTTACTCTACGCGCTTTTCAAGAGCTAGTTCAATCCGCGAAAAAGCTATTGGGCGATCTTGAGCAGGTGATCGAGCTATGAAGGCGCGGTTGCTGTTCCCAAAGACCCTAAGGGATTACCAAAGGGAAGCCACGCTTAAAGCGCTAGCCAGCCCTAGAGGGATGGTGGTGCTACCTACAGGAACCGGAAAAACGCTCATCGGCTCAACCATAGCATACAACTACGCTTACGTGCTGGGCAAGCGGGTGGCCGTGCTTGTTCCCACTAAAGTGCTGGCCGACCAATGGGAAGCCCACTTTAAGAAGTGGTGGGGGGTTAGAGTGGGCGTGGTGCACGGCGAACGGCGCGAAACTAGGGAGATAACGGTTTGGGTTTACAACTCGTTTATCCGGGCCGCTATGGTGGCTCAAAGACCGTTGGCCGACGTGATAATCGTGGACGAGGTGCACCACGCCGGCGCTAGAATGCTCATGCTGGCGTTGAGGGCTCACGAGGGGGCGAAAATCATAGGGTTAACCGCAACCCCCACGCGGTGGGATAGGCAGGCTGAATTGCTGGCGCTTATCCCGGTAGTGTACAAGATGAACCCCGGCGCGGCTCTGGAGCGCGGCGCTCTAGTTCAGCTTGAGCTTAAACCTATAGGCGTGGAGCTTGAGCCGGAGCTGGCGCGCGAGTACGCCGAGGTCGATTACCAAGTATCGAGGCTCATGCGGATGGTGGGCGAGCAGGATGAAGCTTCCGCCGAGCTCAAGGAGAGGCTGGTGAAGCTGATACAAAAGCGGAAGCTGATAGCGGCGCGCTCGCCTAGGAAGATGGAGATTGCAACCGAGCTGATTAAGAGGCTGGCGTTGAGCGGCAGAGTGCTGGTGTTCACGGAGAGCGCCGACGTGGCTAGGAAGCTGGCCGCGCGCACGGGCGGCGCCGCGATCTTGGCGACCACGCCGAAGAGCCAGAGGCAGAGGCTGATAGCGGAGTGGGGGCGCACGTTCAACGTGCTCGTGAGCTGTAAAGTGCTTGAGGAAGGCTTCGACGTGCCAGAGTGCTCGCAGGGAGTTATCGTGGCCACGGGAACAGGCGATAGGCAGCTGATCCAGCGCGTGGGGCGGTTGGTGCGACCGGCTCCGGGTAAGGAGAAGGCGGTGATTTACTTCGTGTACGCGCGCGGCACTCACGAGGAGAAGGCGCTGGCGAAGCTGAAGCGGATGTTCGGGCGCGACAGCGGGAAGATATACGATTTCTTTTGAAAACTTTTTCTTTTTTTCTTTGTCTGTCTCTCTGAACGGATTCTGAAAGCTTTATTCACACTCTTTTCAAATATATAGGAAGGCTTTATAAAGGCGTGTTTCCAACCCTATGCACGTGAGCGGGAAAAACTTGGCTCGGGAGGAAACGGAGCGCGCGCGGGAGGAGCTGGTTGAGCGGGTGGCTAAGGCGATGGAGCGCTTCGACAACCAGTTCTGGAACGAGCTTGCGTTCACCTTCGCGTTCGAGGAGGGGCAGGTGAAGCTGATCGTGGAGAAAGTTGCCAAGCAGCCCGGTTACCTAGTAGCGCGCACCCCCTACGGGAGGGTTGAACGGGTTCTCGAATACGTTCCCCCGTGGGAGCTACAGCTAAGGCTCGATTGGAGCTGGAAGATCCCGGCTCGGGATCTAGTGAGGTACGTGGAGAGCGAGTATTCGTGGAGGCTCGGGAAGCTCATCGACGTGAAGGCGGTGCGGACGACGGTAGCGCGCGTGCGCGCGCGAGCCTAAACCCTCTTTTTCTTCCTCTTTTCTTTTTTATAGTAAAGCTTTATAAACACCCTTTTGCAACCCTGTACGCGTGAGCGGGAAAAACCTGACCCGGGGGGAGATGGTTGAGCAGGTAGCCAAACAGCTTGAAAAGGTTTTTTCCGATCCCACGTGCACGGCAGCGTGGCTGTCTCTAACCCTCGAAAACGACGATGGCGAGTTTCCAGCTGATCTTTTCTTGGAATTGCCCTATACAGGCAACGATAGAGCGCTCGCTTTCGGGCTGTTCGACGAGGATAGGGTGTTCATAGCCTGCTACGCTTACAGCCTATCCGAGCAACCGTGGAGCCGGCTAGCTAGGGAGCTGATAACCGATATCGAGGAGCACTATTGCGCTAGGATCGCGAAGATCAACGTGGCAGCCACCACGCGCGTGTAATCGTTTTTTCTACCTCTTTTTCTTTTTATAGTGAAGGTTTATAAACCCCCATTCTCCACCCTATAGTGGGGGAGGAAAAATGGAAAACCCCAGCCAGATCATACAGGTGGACGCGGCAGGGCGCCGCTACTACGAGAGCGTGAGCGGGCGAGTCTACGTGGCAGACGCTTTCGAGCTCTACCACGTTTTTCACGCGCCCTTCCACGTGGCGAAGAAGGCTAGGCTGCTCTTGGAGCTGGTGGAGCTCGAATCGGGGCTGAAGCTGGCGAAGAGCGCGGCTGAATCGCTGCTTGAGAACGGCAGGGAGCTTGAGCCGGTGATCAACCAGCTAGAGGCTGCTCTAGAAAGCGTGAAGCGGCTCTCCCTGAACGAGGGCGTGAAATGCGAAGAGTGCGGTAAAGCGAGGATAATGTTTGCGACCTTCGAGAAGGGGAAGGGTTGGCGGTTGGTTTGCCCGGCGTGCGCTGCGAGCGCGAGAGAGCGCGGCGCCAAGATCGTTCTCCTGACCAACCGTTGAAAAACCTCTATTTTTTCTCTTTTTTAATTTATAGTAAAGCTTTATAAAGGCGTGTTTCCAACCCTATAGTGGGGAGGGAGGATGAAAACCCCCTTCGGGAACCGGGTGCGGAAGGTCGATGTTCAAGTCTTAGAGCCTGTAAGGGTGGTGGTGCGCTACCCGGGCGGCTATCTGCCTGTAACCGCGGCCGTCTACTACAAGGTGGGCAACCGCTGGACTCTGGAAAGCTTCCACGTGGAAAAGGCCGCTAGCAGGAAGCTTGAGGATCTAGTCGAGTACACGCTGGATGCGTGGCTGAACGTGGCCCTAGTCTGCGAGCAGGCTGCGATCAAAGCGGCTCTCCACGCTCTGGAAACAGGTAAAGCCGAAATCGAGGTCGTGGAGGATCCGGTTGAGTTCAAGAAGCTTTGCAGCGAGATCAACTGGTGAGCGACCCGTAAACCCTAAACTTTTTTCTCTTTTCGCGTTTATCCGAGCTAACGGTTCGAGCGATTTTTCTTCGCCATCCCCTCGGCTGGAAAGGGATTTCGCCCCCTAGTTTACCATAGCCCAAACCCCCTTAACCCCAAGTTTCCGGGAACCCTATCTTCGCTTCCTCTATAGAGCGAGGCTTTATATACTACCCTTCTCCCCCTCCAACCCGTGGGGAGGAAAAAACCCCGGAAGGGTCGGGCAGCCTTGAGGAGGGAATACCGACGGTTGAGCGAGGTTGAGCTTAGAGAAGCGTTGGATGCGGGCGAGGATCCGCTCGTCGCTTTGGCGGAGTTTTACGCCGACTTGAGGGAGGATGAAGATCTCGAAGAGGAGGGTGAGGAGGAATGGTAGAGTACGTGTGCTTAGCGTGCGGCGCTAGGTTCCGGTTCCTGAGCGATGCGGTGGATCACGTTTACAGCGAACACCCCGAAAAGGCTGGCGAGCGCCCCAGCAGGTACTGGGAAGCCTACTACCTGCTCAAGAACGCGCGCTTGATCAGGATGATCAAGGGGAAAAAAGCTTAAGTTTTCCTCTTTCTTACCAATTTTTTCAGCAGCTCTTCGTTCATCTTCTGCTCTAGATACTCGCTCTCTCGGAGCACGCGCCGCCGATTCAGCACTCCATACTTCACGTCGTGGTCGGTTATAGCTTGCTCCAGCGTGGAGCGTATGGAGGGGAGGGCTTGGAGCAGGTTTTCAGCCTGTCTCCTCAGCTCGCCGCGGAGGGCGGGCGGCGTTTTATCCGAGAGCAGGCGCTCGATCAAGCGGGAGAGCAGGTGCTCGATCATCCTATCGTATTGCGGGTTGTCGAGGACGTTGGTGAGCGCGCCCTCCCCTATCTCCTTGAGCAGGTACATGTGATCCAGTTTGTACTCGACCGGACCGATCAGGCACTCGTCTTTGTACAGCTTTCCCCTGATCCGGATGTAGGCGTGAGCGTAGACGATAGACGGTCGCCCGTCTTTTCTCACGATGTAGCGCCTCCCCAGCCTACCGCACTTCGGGCACACCTCCAGCTCCGGAACGCTTTCCAGCTTCTCCTCGTAGCGTAAACCACCCTGCACGATCGATCTCGAACCTTCAACCCATTTAAGCGTTGGCTTCAACCGCTTTAGCTGCTTCCTGCTTTCCCAAGCTGACGAGCAGCCAAAACAGCTTTTTCGCGCGATCCAGCACTTCCAAGCTAGCCTCCCTCAACGCCGGAGAGGCCTCCTCCCACGCGGCAAGCTCTTCGGCGTGGACGATCAAGCTGGCTATATGCTTGAAGATGCACCAGTTTTTACGGTAAAACTCTTCCCGGATCCCGAGAACCCTCCACCACTCCTCTTGGTAGAGTCGCCGCTCCTCCCTCACCTCGCTGCTCAAATCTAAAAGCCCGCTTTCGACAGCGTGCTCTTCGATGTTGATCAAATGCCCCAGCACCCACAAGCTCTCCTCGATCCACCCTCTACCTTTAGCCTCCACAGGCTAGAGGGAGAAAAGCCTCTTTTAAAGGGAACTAGGGGATAAGGGAAAGAAAAAAAGAGAGTTTTTTACAGCCAGAGCGTACCCGCTGTAGCCGCCGGCGCACCCCCAATCGGGCAGCCTTTCTTCAACATTATACTCCTGATCACGTCGGCGGCCTTCGGGTTGAGCGCCAGCATCGCGTTGTAGAGCGCGCTGAGCGTCTCGCAGCTAGCCATCATCAGCTCCTTATCGGTGATCTTCGCTTTCACGGCGTCACCACCCTGCTAGGCGCCCCCCTTAAAGGGCGCCGATGGCGGTGAAGAAGGCTCGGAGACCGGATTCCCAGTTGGGACCCCACTTCTCCCTGACGATCGAGCCCATTCCAGCCCTGCATCTCTCCACGTTTAGACCGGGGAACAGCCGGCTGGCGAAGTCGCAGTATTTGATTGGGTACTTGGTCTCTACCTTCCTAACTATAGTCTCGGGGACTGGCATTTCCCCTCGAAGAAGGGAGAAAAAAGAGGCGCTTTTAACGATTGCTATCTAAACCTCCACCTTCACTCCAGCTCGCGCTTCAAGGGTGGCGGTATCGGTTTACCGGCGATCCTCCAGATCCCACCGCCCAAGTTGCACATCAGGATGGCGACACCCGACCCCTTGAAGAGCATGGCAGCGCACTCTCCCTCTTTAAGCGAGCCGAGAGGATAGTCGGTTACATCGCCGGGAACCGTGATCTGCTCCTTTAACATCAACTGCTGGGTCGCGTAGGCAGGCATACGCTCCTCTTTCACCCCTCTCGTATTTAACATTTACCCTTACCGTCAACGTTTAAATCGAGAGCTTTCACGGCAAAAGCGATGCTGGCTCTAGTTGCGATAGTGGTAGCGTACAGCTTGATCGGGCTAGCGATATCTCTGGTGACGCTGTGGCGCTACGTGCAGGAGAACGGCGCGCTCGACGCTGTCGCGGTTCTCCTCACCTTGCGGGAAGTCCTAGGCGAGGCGTTGAGCTTCATCTGGTTCCTGCTCCTCTTCCACATGTGGGGGCTGCTGGATTTGAAGACGACGCTGGGCTGGAGCGCGAACCTACCCCCTCCGACCACGAGCCCGGAAGGGCAGGTGATCTTCCTCTTGCTGTTGATCGCAGCTTTAGGTTACGTAGCCCTCTACAGCTTAGGTAAACTGTGGTGGGCGTTCTTCCTAGCGCTGACCGCATCGGCTCTAGCCCAGATCTACCTCAACCTCCTCGACTTCGCGCTCCTCCTCACCCTGTTGCTCCTCGGGCTCGTGAGCACCCTTGGAGTTGCTTGGGCGCTGTTCAGCGAGCTCCACACCTCTATCCGTAGAAGGCTGGGCTGGTAGCGCGCGCATCCCCCTTCTAGCTGGAGGGGGAGGTAAAGCAACCCTTGTTTTTTCCTTTCTCGGCGCGAAGGCGGGTTCAGGCAGTTTTTCCGGTTCGGCGGGAGGCAGCTCCACCACGGTGAAGCTGGTGAACCGTTTAGCCCACCACAGATAGGGATCGTTTTCGGGCGCAAAGTAGCCTGAAGCGATGTAACCCAGCTCCGGCGCCGCGTAGCGGGGCGGCGAAGACAGCTTATGCATGATCACGCTACGCCAATCCACCTCCCTGTAGACTCTACCTCCCACCACCACCACGTCGCTGGGCGGCATATACTGTCCCCGCAGCGCGTGGAACGCCGGATCCCTGAACACGACTTGAGGGTGGTAGCGTAAAGCCTCGAACACGGTGAACATCAGCTCCACTTTTGTTTCAGGCGGGAACTCGACGACGAAGCGCGCGTAAGGGTTGATCTTCGCGAGAGCAAGCAGCTCTCTGAAATCGTCCACGCTCTCCACCATCACGGCGTAGACTCCGCCCCCGCCGAGGTATTGGGTTTTCACCTCGATCCAGCGTATCACCCTAGGGTTTTGAGGCGCCTCCTCGAAATCCATCTCCGCCGTCGCGTCGGAGGGTAGATAGCTCGTCTTCACGTTGCCGACGATGTGGATGCGCCCCGGCTCGCTCAACACCGTGCTCGAAGCGGTTTCGTAGGGGCGGGGCGCAGCCCCCATCCTCTTCCACAAGCCGGGAAGCTCACCCCAAAGCAGGACGATGTACCTCACTCGCCGTCACCCCCCTCCTCAACCACCCCCGCCGCCGCTACTGCTGGAGCGCCCACCCCTCTTTTTCCGCTCTTTAACCTCGGCCTCCTCCCGCTCCCTCCTCAAGACGCGCGGCGGTAAAGGTATGTTGACGCTTTCAAGCATCGAGGCTAAACGCTCGAACATCACGAACTCGTCCTCGTCCCCTCCCAGAGGCATCCTGACGCGGGGATAAACCCCATCGTCCACAACAACCGCGAGCGTCTTGGGCGTACCCCGCTGAGCGCCTGCCGCCCACTGCAAGCGCTCGTGCTCGCTCAAGCCCACCCATAAGGCGCTGACCTCGTGCACGTCGTTCTCGTCGTCCAAGGCTAAAACCCTAACCTCGGGACGGCGCAGCACCTGCCTGAACACGGGTCTATTGTTGTACGCGTTTTTACAGTGGGGGCATTCGCTCTCCGTGATCACGTAGATTTTAACCTCCCTGCGCGCGCGGGGCATCACTCGCCCACCCTGATCGCTAGAGAGGGGGGTGGCGCCGCTTGAGCGGCGCTGTAAAGCTGCTGGGCGCAGGCCGTGACCACGCCCAGCTCGGCTAGCAGGATGTCGGGCGCGACCGACACCGCCCTCCCCATAATGTTCAGCGCGACGAAGTTGCTGGAGGCCTTCCCCCTCAGGTAGGTGTTCCTCCAAGATAACGCTAGGGTTTCGCTGGGGGCTTCGCGCACGCAGGCGGCGGCAACCTCCTCGTATATGGCGAGCAGCTTCCAGATCATCTCGCGCGTCTCCTCGTCGATTGTCGTGGTTTTGGCGTAAGTCAGGTTCCTCCACCTCTCCTGCGATTTGCCTATGGCGACGCGCAGCGTCTCGTAAAGCGAAAGCACCTCCAGCCGGGGCGCTGAAGGGTTCAGCTCCCTCACCTTCGCCTCGATAGTCCTGTAGAGCGCGACCATCCTGTCGATCAGCATCCCAGCGGCTACAAGCTCGCTCATCAGCCTTTCACCTCCTCGTACTTGATCTTTCCAAAATCGTTGTATGCTAAGAGGGTGGTGACGTTGTAGCGCTGCCTGATCAACCGGAGAGCGTTCGCATCCTCCTCCCTGAAATCCGCGCGCCGTATCTTGCACTCGACGATGTACACCCTCCCGGAGCGGTCGATGGCGAAGATGTCGAAGGGTTTAGAGCCGGGAAACCTGAACGCTAGAAACCCCTTCCTCCGCAGATCGCGTAAAACCCTGTACTCGAACCTCCTGCCTTTCTCGTAGGTTGAAAGCGGCAACCCCCTCACCCGGGCAGCGTCTTCTCGATAACGCTTCTAGCTTTCTCCGTGTTCACGTAGTGCAGGTAGACTCCCGTTGTAGCCAGCGAGCTGTGCCCCAGCAACTGCTGCACCGTGTACACGTCAACGCCGTTGTGGAGGAGGAGCGTGGCGTACGTGTGGCGTAGACTGTGCGGCGTGTACGCTTTACCCAGCGCGCGCTGGGTGACCATCCGAACCCTCTCCCAAGCCCAGCCGTAGCTCCTCGGCACCACTCTGCGGTCGGGCTGCCCCCTGTACAGTTTAAGGTCTTCGAGCAGTTGCTTCGGGATCGGGACGCGCCTCGACTTGAACCCCTTCCCCTCCCGCACGGTGAGCATACCGCTGGAGAAGTCGATGTCTCCCCACGTGACGTTCAGCGCTTCGCCGCAGCGGAGCCCGCAGAGCCCCATGAAGCCGACGAGCAGGTAGGTGTGCATCCCGTGCTTCTTCGCCTCCTCCAAAACTTTAGCCAGCTCCTCTGCCGAAAGTATCTCGCGCGCCGCCGCGCCGGCGCGGGGCGCTTTCACGTTTGCGCCCGCGCTCTTCAGCACGTAAGCGGCGGTTCTCAGGCTCCTCAGGCTCCACCCCCGCCTCTGCCTGAGCCAAGCTAGGAAATCTTGGGGGTCTCCATCGGGCTTCTCCTGCTGGTAGCGCCGTATCAAGGCGATGATCGCATCGTACAGGTCGGCGGTGTTCTCGGATACAACCCCCTTCTTCCTTTCGAGAGCGCGAACTACCTCTTCCATCAGGCGGGAATAAAAAACGAGAATTTTTAAGGGGAGCGGTTGCCCAAGAACATCGGCAGGGATCTAACCTTCGCTCCGGTCGTCTCCAGCAACCCCTCGTAGAAGGTTGCCGCTTTCACCATGCCGGGAGCGTTCAACTGGTTTCCGAGCGCTTTAAAGCTCTGTATAGCCACGTACGCCGGTAGATCGCTGTCTAAACCTTGAGACACGATGATGAACGCGGCGGTTGCGGCGAGGGGAATCCTGAACCACCTCCAGTCCCTGCTGCCGCTCGCCACCAACCCGAAGATGATCCAGACGCCTGCCAGCGCCGCGGCGGCTAAAGGTTGAGCGAACCTGACCACGATGGAGAGCAGGGCGATCAAAACGGCTACAGCTACATCGCTGCACTTCCACGATTCCTCCGTCAACCGCCCTAGGCTGTAGAGCTGGACGGCGCCCCCCACCAAGGGTAGGAGAGGTCCGAAGACCACGATGGTGAGCAGCTTGCCGACCGCTTCACCCGCCTCGCCGTGCACACCCTTGAACCAACCCGTCAGCAGGAGGAAGAACACCAAGAGGGCGATGCTGAGCAGGGTTAACACCATCACCGCGGGTGAAAGGGCGACGAGCACGGCGAAAAGCGCTTCCCCGGCGAAACCCAAAAGCAAGGGTATCCATACCGCTTGGGCTGTGGCGGCGTAAACCGCCGATAAAACCGTCCACGCGACGAGATCCACGAGCGCCCACCTCGACCTCCCCAGCCTAGTTGCAGCGAGTATCACCGTTGCGATCATCGCGTGGGCTGCCAGCAAAGCGAGCAGGTACAAGCCTTGGTATAGACCTGACAGCGCCCACGCGGCAAGCTGGATGATCGCGACGAACGGGTAAAGCTCTTTGGGCGTCGATTGGATGAAGCTGTTCAACTGCCCCTCGATCCAGCCGCCCAAGATCCCCACAGCTATCGCGAGCGAGGCGAAAGTCACCACTTTCGCTAAGCCATAGAGAACCGTGGTAGGTCTGTACCTCGCCGAGATCAACGCCGTGAAACCCTCCTTTATCCTGCGGAGCGGTTCCCTCTTCGCCTTGTTAGCGTACTTCCCAGCCTTCTTTTTCGCCTCCTTCCAGCGGAGCGTCGTTAAAGGCGCTAGCAGCGCTTTGATATCCTCGCCGGTCAAACCTGTAGCCACCGTGACCGGTGGAGCCTCCTCCACCGTCGGTTGTCCCCGCGCCCTAACCGGGTAGAACTCGTAGAGCGAAACGAACGCGCCCCCCTCCCTCCTCTCGCCCGGCGGGGGGGCGGCAGCCGCTGGAGGCGGCGTAGGCGGTGGAGAAGGTGGAGGCGCAGCAGCCGGCGCCGCGGCAGCTTCCCTCACTTCCTCAGCAGCCTCTTTCGCCTCTTCGGCAGCCCTCCTAGCCGCTCTGGCTGCAACCCCGGCTTTTTCAGCGGCGGTCTCAGCGCGAGCGGCAGCCTCGACCGCGGCGACGCCAGCCTCCTCCGGCGCAACCTCTTCCGGAGCTTCGACCTCCAGCTCGAAGCCTCCCCACTTTTCCCGCTCCCTCGTCACCTCCTTGAGCATCTCGTCGATATCTTGCGGTTTCAGCTTCTTGCCTGTAGCCTGCACCTGCCTGCGCGCCCGCTCGAACCGTCTGGTAAACTCCTCGTACTCTTCCGGTGAAAGCGTGAAGCGCGCACCCGTAGCCTTGTCCTCGATCTCGATCTCCTTTTCGCCTGTAGCGTACTCGCGAACCGTGGTTTTGAAAATCCCGCGCTCCTCCGTGTGCTCGCTCACAACCTTGTCTCTAGGCATCGCGGTAGCTGAGCAAGCCACGTTAAAAACGTTGATGATCGTCAACAGTTTTAAGCAGCCTGTACCGGGAACCCCTGTGAAAGCGTGGATCGTGCTGGTTATAGGGGTGCTCGCGGGTTTAGCCTTCGCAGCCACCACCTACGTGATCCAGCTTCAAGTGAAGCGGGTGGGCGAGAGGGTCTCTTGGTGGGGCACCGTGGCGGGGAGGGAGTACGAGGGGGTGGAACCGTGGGGTGCGAAGCTGGCTCCCGACGGGATCCGCGCGTGGCAGCTCATCGACGTGCACCCCATCCCCGTGCGAGGCGAGCAGAGCGTCTACTACCGTTTCGCGCACGTGGAAGCGTTCGGGAAGCTCGAAAAGGGCACCGTGAAGCCCTTCTTCACCGTCAACTGCGTCCGCGAGGACACTTACGACTGCGGAGCCGGCGTCGGGCTCGTCTACCGGACTAGCAAGGGGGAGCTGCCCGCCGCGCTCTTCGGCTGGTACACTTCGTGCGCCGGCGACCTCTGCACGGTTGTCAGCGCGGGCGTAGCCTACAACTCGACGAGCGGCAGGTTCTGGAATATGAGCCAGCGGTGCGGCGGTTGGTCTCTAGCGTGGGAGAAGCAGCCGGACGGGAGCGTGCTGGCGCTGATGGTGGCGGGCGGTCCCTGCGATCCGGCAGCCAAGGTGGCGCCCTACGCGTGGCCCAACTACTGGTCTCGCGCCGACAGGGTTCAGCTCTTCCGCCTCAACCCCGACGGCTCGTGGCATCCCGAGAAGATCCTCGTCAACCTCACCTTCTACCCTATACCTCCCCTTTCCAAGGGCGTCTTCTACTTGAGTCCCAACACGGGCGAAGCGGTTGTCCCCGCGCCCGGCGGCTTCCACGTTTGCAGGGTGGACGGCTGCTCCTTCTACCGGTTGGGCGGCGACCACCTGTACGCGGGAGTGGGGAAGGCGTGGGGCTGGCACTTCGCCTACGATTTCGAGGATGGTAGGCTCTACGCGGTTAAACCCGGTCTCTTGGGGATACCGAGGGTGCTTTCGACCCAGCTCCCGGCGAAGCCTGTAGCCGTCTTGGAGGGAGGTCTCAACTTGGGCGTGCTCAGCCTCTCGAAGGTTGCCGTCCTCCCCCTTGAGGACGGCACGGTGATGGTGGTGGAAGCGTCGAAGCTCGACGCGCTGATCCCCCGCTTCTCCCTGACGAAAGCTGGAACGGCGCCGGTGCACGGCACCTACATCACCGGCTGGGAACCCTACACGTTCACCCTCGCCCCGCTCGCGCCGCCGATGGTGGTGCAGTCGAGGACGCCCGTCTACCTGCTCTACTGGACGCTGAACCCCCCCTCGTCGGTTAGGGTCGTCTACATCACGGAGGATTTGATCGCCCTCCTGCTCTACATCGCCGCCGGCGTACTTTACGCCCTCGGCAAACCTTTAGCCGCAGCCGGCGCGGCGGCGACGGCCACAGGCATCGTCGCGAAGGGCGCCGTGCTCGGCTACTCTATCCGCTACACCCTAGCGTGGTCGGAGCTAACCTTGAAGTACAGCCTTGAAACGGGGCTCGTGGACGTTCAGGTGAACCCGATACCCTTCCTCCCCAGCCGCGCGCTCTTCTATGTCGAGCACGCGCAGGAAGGGGTGACCGTGGACGGGCAAGCGGTTCAAGAGGGCTTCGACGTGTTCTACCTCGTGGACGGGATCCTGCCGCCCGACCTGATCCTCCTGCTCCTAGTGCTCGCTCTAGCGGCATCCCTAACGGGAGCGTGGGTAGGCGCCTACATCGTCCTGAAAAGGAGGAGGAAAGAGGAGGGAGGAGAGAAAGGCGGTGCGCTAGAGCTGCTCGTTAAGCTTCGCCAACTGGCTAATCTGGGTTAACCAAGGGTTGCCCTTCACCCACTCTGGAACAACCGCTTCCATTTTTTCTCCCGTTAAGATCTCGGGTGGAGGGGGAGGGTTCTCGGGTATGCTGTTATCCCTCATTTTCGGCGAAGCTGGAAGCACCTTTTCCAGCACCTTCTCTAGGGTCTCCCAATCGTAGACGGAGATCGTCATCCTCCCCAGCTTGATCTTCGCTTTCGGTTTCGGTTGAGGCATCCTTGCCGACCCTACCTTGAACGCTCCCCTTATAAGGGTAAGCTCCCCCACCGCCCCGTGACGCCTTGGGGTTTCATGGCGGCGCTGATAGGGTTGGTTGTAGGCGTTGCAGCGCTGTTACTTTACATAATCGCTGCAGCCTTCACGCTGGGAGCGATAGTCTGGCTCGCCGCTAAAGTGTACAAGTGGCTGGAAAGAAACTTTAGATAGAAAAAACCTTTCATTTTAAACTGGCTAGAGCGGCTAGCAGCGTGTAACCGTTCCCAGCCACTTTACGCCCGTCCGGCAGCAGCCAAACTGAAAACATTTTATCGACCAGCACGCAGCCCATCTGGCGCGCGTGCATTTCAGCGTGCCTGACAAGCTTCCAATTCCAATCCAGCCTCGCGCCGCAGACGGGGCAGTTGAACCTCCGCCTATTCCATTTTCTCGCCATCCAACCACCGTTCAACCTCGCCGCCGGTCAGGATCCTCCCGTCCAAGAAGAGGGCGGGAGGCTGGAGACCGTACTCGACCCGCAGCCAGCCTAGAACCCTAGCATCCTTGACGACCTTCACCCCCTTCTTTACAGCTTTAGCGGCTAGAAGCTCATCCCCAACGTAGAGGATGGGGGTCATCGCCCTTCCACCAACCACCCCCGTAAAAATCGTTTTTTCTCAACTTGCGTTTACAGGTTGACGCTGAAGCCTGTCAACATCCCTTGACAAGCGGTAATCTGCGAACGCCCGCTCGAAGAAGGGCAGCATCCACTCTTCGGGTTTAGGCGGTTCCCGAGTCCTCCAACCTAGAGATCGCGCGAGCGCGCAAGCGAGCCGGTAGGCGAATACGGGGGGAACCGCCTCGCCCACCAGCCTGTGAAGCGCCTTTTCTCCAGCCTCCGGCAGCGTCCACCAGTCGGGGAAGGTTTGGATCCGCAGGCACTCTTTAACCGTCAACCGCCTGTAACCTCGGCGCCACGCTAGAACAATCGTCTCCCTCTTAGAGCCTTCAACGGTGTGGGAGCTGATCGTCCGGCAGGGGCGATCCAGCCTGTCCGGGAACTCCATAGTACCCCAATGGATCCCGGAGGCGTTAGCCCTCTCCCTCCTGATCCTCTCCACCTGCCTAGGCGTCAATAGGCAACCGGGCGGGGGATCGAGGTCGAGCAGATCTGCTATAGCCTCGCCGAGGGTGACGTGCCTGTGCAAGCGCTCTCCCGTCAGCGTGAGCGATTCGCGCTCGGCGTGCGTGGATCGGGGGAACTCCGGTTGCACGCCTAGATCATCCCGGATCCCTACAACGATCAATCGCTCTCTTCGCTGCGGTACCCCGTAGTCGGCTGCATCCAGCACCTTCCACTTGACCCGGTAGCCCCTCAACCGTGCAAGCTGCGCTTCAAGGTGGTGGAAGTTCCTAGAATCGGTCAACCCCTCCACGTTCTCCAAGACGAACGCTTCAGGTTGAGTCGCAACTACGATGTCGAAGAAGCGGGCGAAAGTGGGGAACAGGGGGTGCTCGGTAGCCGGGCGGCGGTTGTTGATGATCGAGAACGGCTGGCACGGGCTTCCGCCGATCACGAGATCGTACTCCTCCTCCGGCGTCCACTTTAGAGCGTCCCCAACCTCGGCGCGCCCCCCCGGCAAGTTCGCGTTGTACGCTTTCACGGCGAGGGGGTTCACGTCGATCCCGTGCACCCGCAACCCCTCTACCGCGAGCAAGAATCCCAGCGATAAGCCTCCCATCCCGCAGTACAAGTCGAGGGCGAGCATCGAGCTCAAACCGGGCGCATATTTTTAAAGCGAGCGCTCCGCACCTTGCACGTGCCCTGCTACAGCGAGCTGTGGGGTAAACCGGCTTGCGTTTCAAAGCTGTACGGTAAACCCGCCTGCACCTTCGATCTAAAGCGCAAACGATTTAACCCCTCTACGCCGGTAAAGAGGGGGCGGAGGCTTCGAGTTTGCGCGCGGGCAGCGACGCTCCCCTTTCATCCGGGGTCGCCTCCGCCCTCCCGCTCCTTTTAAAAGCGTGGAGACTGGTTTACGCCTGTGACAGCCTATCCTAAACCCGCGCCGCCAAACGTGGCGTGGTGGAAAAAACTGTTAGCCCGCGTGCTCGGCGACATTCCCTACGGGTGGGCTGGCGAGAGCGAAGGTTTTAAGCGTAGAGAGCGGATCTATCTAGTCTACGATAAACGGTGTGGACGCTACTTTCTGGATTACTTGAGAGGGTATAGGGGTTACTTTCTCTGCCCCTACTGCGACATCCGGAAAGCGTAGAGCTTTTTTACCTGTGCGCGCTCAACCATCGTGCGCGTCCAGCTCAACGAGGATGAACGGCGCTTCCTAGAGCTGCTGGCGGAGAAGGGTGGGGAAGCGTTCCTGCACGAGGTGAGGAAGGAGCTGGGGCTTCCCTTCACGACGGGCTGGAAGATCGCCTATCGGCTGCGGAGCTGGGGCTTCCTCTCCATCGTCAAATGCTGGAACGGGGGTAAATGCTTGCTGAAAGTAAAGTTAAAAAAGAAAACTAGACGCTAACCTCCTCTGTACCAGCTCCGCCACCTTCTCGCCGGTTCCCTCCTCCGCTTCTCGGCTTGGGCGAATCCCCTGCACCTCCGCTCTAGACCGTATGGGCACCTCGAAACGGTGAGCGCGTAGAGGGGGCACGCCCTAGGCTTCGACGGGCAAAACCGGAATACCAGCCGAGCCCACCTCCTAGCCAACCGCTGATCGCCGCGCCTAACCGCCTTGCTGTACTCGCCGAGCAACCAAGAAAACTGCCACTCCCCTAGGCTGCCGGGCAGCTCGTTCGCCAGCCCGTAAGCGTACTCCAGCACGGGATCGCCCCGCGGTCTCCCCGCGATCTCCCCATCGCCCTCCACGACCTCCGCATCGTCTTCCACGATCTCCCCATCATCCTCCGCAACCTCCTCTTCCTCGCCCACGACCTCGTAGAGATCCTCGTCGCCAGCCCTTTCGAAGCGCCGTTCATCGTGGTAGATGCGCATTCTCCGCTTCGTCACTTTCTCATCACCCTAACACCCGTGAACGTTAACCTGAGCACTTTCAACCCCTCCTCGGCTTTCATCAGCAGCTCCGCTATCCTATCCAGCTCTTCCAGCGCTTTCCTCTGCCTTCCCAACCGCATTTCATCTACCGCCGCTACAGCGTGCAACCTAGCGGCCTTCACGGCATCCATCACCGCATCCCAGTAGCTGGAACCAATCGCCTTGTCCAACACACCCTCCTGCCTCAACTCCCATAGCACCTTTCTGATGTAGCCGGGATGGTAGCGCTTCCCGGTCGCTTCAGCCACCTTATCGACCAAAAGCTTTCCATCGTAGCCTGTCAGGTACAAGTGCAGTACGGTGCGTCTCAACTCTTCGTTCGGTTTCCGCGGCACAACCTAGGTTTCAAAAGAGGGTATTTAAAAGAAACGTGCATCGTGTACCATCATCCGTGAATAGAGAAGCATTTTGAAACTGTTTCTAAACAGAGAATCATTGGACGCGCTCCGCTGTCGATTGAGAAACATAAAAGGAAAAGAAAAAGGGCGCGCCTCGATCCAACGGTTCAAGGAAGCGGGGGATTGGGCGAAAGCGCTCGCGATCGCCAGCCTGTCAGCGCCCTTTCTTGCCTTCAATTCCCTTTTTTTTCAATTCCCTTTATGGGTTGCATACCCTCCGGGCAGACCGCGCCGCCGGCGAACGGCAGCTCGGCTCAGCCCAATCCCGAGAAAAAAGGTGGAATAGGGGTTTTTAAGGGTGACGGTCTACCTGTAACCCACTGCGGGTTGCCGCTTGTAGATTTCCTCCAGCTCTCTGTATCTGAGCACCAGCATAGCGACGGCGAACCTTGCCAGTTCAGTCCGCGATGCGAAATAGCCTTTCTTGACCATATCGTCGATCACGGTTAGCAGCGGGTAGGGTACTCTGATCGTCATCGTGTACATTCCCCCGCTTTTCGGCGCTTTGATGAAGCGCGCGCCGCGCTTCTTTTTACCTCCCATACCGCTTCCTGAGCTTCATCTCCGCTTTTGCCGCTGCCGCGCCGAGCAGCATACCCCCGTACAGGCAGGCTGCCGAGAAAACCAGCCCCTCCGGCAGGGGCATCGCTCCGATATCCTCCAGCCAGAGCCCGGTTGCAAGAGGGATGGGCGCCAACGCGACCGCCACTTTAACCCAAGTCCAATCCATTTCCCGCACCGTTCCACCCGCAACCTCCAGCTTTATAAAAGAACCTGTAAACCGAAGTTGACAGGCTGTCTAGAAACGTTGACACGATGATCTCCCCGATGGACGTTCACCATTTAAACCCCGACCGGCAAAACCCATCCTATGCGCGCTAACCTAGAAAAGAATCTAGGAAAGGGCACCTCAATCATCGACCCCCCCAGTCTCAGCCCCCCAACGTCTTGTCATCTGGCGACCGCAGGTCGGGCGACCTGCGGGTGATTCGCGGGTGATCCGTGATGGCTGATGGGTTGTTCGCTTATAAATCTTCTGAGCGCTTGAACTTTGCACTCCCTAAGCGTAAGAGGGAGGGGGTGTTCCGGTTGACCGCTTACGCTGCCAAGATTCTAGAGGTGCTTGCCGCCTCGAACGTGCCCTTGGGTGTTTCGGAGCTGTTGGAGCGTACGGGGTTGAACAGGCGGACGATGTTCTGGTGGCTGGCTCGCTTGGTGGATAAAGGGTATGTTCAGCGTATCGGGAGGAAGCGGTGTCCGGGCACCGTCTACACTATAACTTGGGAGGGTTTACGCTTGCTCGCGCACTATCGTTCAAACTTTGAACGAGTGAAAAAACATTTACAAACTACAGTGGCTGGGCGCTCGCGGCTGTTGTTGGGGGATGGGGGAGGTTGTTTCGGGTTTGGTGTTGGTGGTGGTGGGTGTATGGTTGTTGGGGATTCTTCTGTTGATGGTGGTGCTGCTGCTGCTGGTGTTGCTGTTGGTGCTGCTGCTGCCGGTGGTGGTGTTGGTGGTGGTGGTGGGAGGGTTGCTTCTGTTGGTGGTGTTGCTGCTTGTGGTGTGGGGGGGAATGGTGGTGTTGTGCGTGAGAGGGCTGCTTTGTGCGTGTATCGTGGGGGGAGGTGGGTTCCTGTTGTGGAGTTGGGTTTGGTGAATGCTTCTGGTTTGGTGTCTCAGCTTGCTGCTGCTGGCGGTGGGCGGGTTCCGTGGTGGGTGGTTGCCGATGGCTGTAACGGTTTCAGGGAGGTGGGTTTCCGGGCGTCGTGGAGGAGGCTGCGCCGGCTGCTCCGGCTGCTGGGCGTGGAGATGCCGAAGCGGGTGAAGCGCGTCACGGTCTACGCTAAGGGGAAGGAGGTGCATGTTGACGCTGCAACGTTGATGCCGTTGGACGAGATCGTGACGGTCGGTCCGTACGGTGCCCGGCAGCAGTACCTGTTGGCGTTCGCGGGTTCGGCTTTGGCTTTGCTGGCAGCAGGCTTCGACAAGCGTTTCCTCCAGCTGCTGGTGACCCTGCTGAACCCGGTGTAGCCCGGTTCGCGGGTGGTGGAGAGAGCGTGGTGGTGGGGGGATAGCGTGGTGGTGGGGGAGGTGCCTATAGTAGTATGGTGGGTTGGGGGGGTTGGGGTGGGGGTGAACCCCTCCTCCCCCCGGTTGCGGGGGGTTTCTCTTTTTAGGGTGAAACGGGTGGCGGGGGGACGCTCCCTTTATAAACTCTGGCTTCGGGGTGGTGTTGTGGCGGATTACCTGCTCGTGTTCGATCCGGTTGAGGTTAAAACGATGTACGCGAAGACTTTGGGGTTGTGGCTGGAGGAGGGGGAGCCGGCGGCTTTGGGCAGGATCATCTTCACCGATTTCGATTTACCTTCCGGGACGAGGAGGGTGAGGGAGCTTTCGAGGAAGTGGTACAGGTTGGACGTGAAGTTTCTGGCGTCAGTCGCGCCGAGGTACGCGGCGGAGAGGTACGCTCCCCTTTACGAGTTCCGTTTGCCGCCCTACTGCAGCGCCACCGTCGATATGCTTTGGGGGACGCTGAACGTGGTTTGGGGCGCCCCCGTCGAGGAGAGGAGGGGGGTGATCCGGGTTGTGAGCCTTTTCAGGAACATCGACGACGTGAAGGGGTTCTTGGAGGGGCAGGCGGTTTTCGCGCGGATGGTTGAAGCGTTGACCGCCGTCAAGGTTTTGCGGGCTGGGGAGGTCGCCGCGGCGGTTGCGAGCGCGTTCGACAGGGCTGCCGACTTGGCGGCGACCTTCGTCTCGAAGGTTCCGGGAGCCCAAGAGATCGTGGAGAAGGTGTTGTCGAAGTACAACGTGACCTATAAGGATCTCGTGGACTTCGCGGTGAGCGAGGAGGTTGCCCGCAGGCTTGTGGCTAGGCTGATCGAGATCTCGGGCGAGCAGGCTCAACCGGGCGGCGGCGGTGGAGGCAGGTGAGGGGTGTCGTCGTATGGGTGAGCGGGCGGAGGAGGGAGGTGTTCGAGAGGTGGAGGAGGGAGCTGGAGGGGGCGTTGGAGCTGCTGGTGGAGAGGCTGGAGGAGGGGTTGGGGAGGGAGGCGCCTCCCCCCGGTCTGCTGGGGTTCGTGGACGCGAGTCCCGGTTTCCCGCCGGGGGTGCCGCTGGTGCTGAGCGGGAGGGAGTGGCGGCTGCTGAGGCGGCTGGCGCTGCTCCAGCAGCTGGTCAACCCGGGAAGCGGGGTGAAGAGGGCGGAAACGCTGCTCATGCTCGCGCTCTACGTTTACCTTTCGCAGCCGGGCGCTGGTTGAAGGTTTGGAGGCGGTATCGCGGCTTGGTCGCCGGCGGCGCCGTGTACGTTTTGGGCGCGTGGGGAGGGTTGAGGGCGGTCAGCGGCGGCGTGCACGCTTTGGCGTACCCGGCTTGGCTTCTATCGTTGACGTGGGTGGGCTTGCTGCACGGCGCTGAAGGTACGCTGGCGATCTTGGCTTTGGCGCCCTTCCTAGCGCTTCTGGGCTATTCGATCGTGGTATCGGGCGTCTTGCTGACGGGAGGGTGGAGCCAAGCGTGGTTGAGCGTGCCCTCGCTCGTCCTCGCCGCCCTGTCTTCGGCGGCGGTCTACGCCGCCAGCTACGCGCTGGCTAGGATGGCGGTGAAGGGTAGGGTCTGGTGGGTCGAGGGGGAGAAGCCGGAAGGGAAGGGGAAGAAGAAGAAGAAAAAGAAAAAGAAGGTTGAAAGAGGGGGGGAGCCGGGTTTCCGGGGGCTGGCTGGTCGAGCGAGGTCGAGGGTGAAAGCGTGGCTGGCGCGGTTGAGGGAGCGGGGGGAGGGGGGGCGGGCGCCGAAGGCGAGGAGGAGGGCGCGCGCGCCCCTGTAGGCTTCGACCCTCCCCCTTTCGCCGAGTTCGCCCGCAGGGGCTTCTCCCTCAGGGACTACGTCAAGGAGGTGGTAAAGATGATGGTGGAGGAGCGGGGGAGCGCCACCTTGAACGAGGTTTGGATCGCGCTTCGAAGGGCGGCGGAGAGGGATCGGAGGGTTGCGGAGGGGTTGACGCGGCGGATGGTGTTTATAGCCTTGAAAGAGTTGAAGAAAGAGGGTTACGACGTCAGGTTGAAGATCGGGTAGCGCAAACTTTTATAAGTTGGCGAGCCCGGCTCCAAGCGATGGGGGCTTGGAGGGTCGCGCTGGCGGTGCTGGTCGCGGGGCTGCTGCTGGCGGCGGTCGCGGCGCACCGGTCTAGGGGCGGCGCGGCTGCTGGGCTGCGGGCGCGGTCGGAGGCTGATGGTCGCGTTTACGTCTACGTGAACGGGGAGCTGAGGTCGGTGTCCAAGGTGCACAGCTTCTCGGATAAGGCGGCGCCGATGCTGGCGGCGGCGATGTTTCCCACCTCGAAGCAGCGGGAGTGGAACGTGTCGTTCAAGGGCTTGACGATCACGTTCTTCGGCGGGTCGCGCTTCTCCACGGTTTTGAGGAGGGGAGGGCGCGAGGCGTCGCCGGCTTGGGACGCCTTGCCGTGCTCGGGAGAAGGCGACGCGTGGTCGTACCCGCTCCTGATGCCGGCCACCATGCACGTGTACACGCAAGTCGCCGGCGGCGAAAGACAGAGCGCCGTGGTGAGGCTGACGCCGCCGGCGGTCGCGGTCAACTCCTCGGGGGTGTACGTGTTCTGCGGGGTCACGGTGACCGTGGGCTGGCGACCGGACTGGGGCGACTTCGACTTGGTGACGAAGGTCGAGGTGTACAGACCGCACGGCTCGTGCACGTGGGCGAGCGAACCCGTGTTCATCGAGCGCTACTGGTACACCACTTGGCCGCAGAAGGACGGCGAGATAAAGATCAGACCGGGGGACGCGCTCACGCTCCTTTACGCGTTCGAGTTCGGCGAGCCGTACACGGCGAACTGGGGCAAGCTGTTCGCGGCGTGGCTCCACAACGAGCCGTTCACGGCGTACGAGCTGACGGCGACCGACGGGAGCGCGGTGGCGGTGAACACGACGTGGATCGTCGAGTGGCAGGGCTGGTTGCCGACCGATGGCGGCGCCGCGTCTTGGGAGACGAACTACACGCTGGGGATGGTGCCAGAGCTGACCTACATCGTGGTCGGCGACGGGCAGGCGTGGTTCAGCCCCTTCGCCTACAGGGTGGCGCACGAGATAGCGAGGGCGGAGCCGGCGGTGCAGGTGGTGGGGAAGACCGTGAAGCTCTCGGCGCGCTTCGTTTTAGATAGGAACGCGACCGTGACGGAGGCTGCCGTGTACGCGGTGATGCCGAACGGGAAGGAGGTCATGATCCTGTACCGCGTGATGCCCCAGCCGGTGACCGTGAGGGCTGGTCAGCCGTTCGAGGTCGGCTTCGAGGTGAGGTTGCCGTGAAGCGGCTGCTCCCCGTCGTCGGAGCGCTGCTGCTGCTGGCGCTGCTGCTGCCGCTCCGACCGACCCCGGCGCCCCGCAGCGCCCAGCCGAAGGTCAAGGTCGGGGCGTTCGTGGAGGGTCGCATCTACGTTTTCGTGGACGGCGAGCTGAGGTACAGCGGGAGGATGCACAGCTTCGTCTGGGAGTTCGCCACGCGGGAGCTGGCGGCTCGCGTCTTCCCGGTGCCGTGGACCGGCGAGTGGGCCGATCAGCTGTTGATGGCTTGGGGCGTCAGCGACGACTCGCAGGGGCTGAGGGCGGCGACGATGTCGCTGAAGGACACCGGGGGATCCGCGTGGGGGAGCGCGGCGCTGGATCCGCCGGCATTCGCGGAGTCGGGCTTTTCGGTCTCGGCGTCCTTCACGGCGCCGTACGACACCAACATCTCGGTCGTCGAGATACACCACCCCGGCACCGACGTGTCGTACGGCGACAGCACGGTCTACCCCTACGTCTTCCACGAGCTGATGGTGAGGGACTTCATGGGCAGCCCAGTCCCCGTCGCCAGCGGGAGCCGGGTGACCGTCACGTACGATTTCACGTTCACGAGCGACCAGCCCGAGCTCCGATACGAGATCTTCACGTACAACTGGTATAGGATGTTCGCCGCGTGGCTGTACAACGCGGAGAACGGGAAGGTGTACGTGACGACCACCGACGGGAGCCAAGCGCTGGTGGATCCCACGAGACCCACGTGGAACAGCGCCGCTAGGAACGTGCCGGTTGACACCTACATCGTCGTGGGGGACGGGCAGACCGTTTTCTCTAAGTCGGTCTACAGGGTCGCCCGCGAGGTGGCGAGGGCGCGACCAGAGGTGTTTTACGACTCGCGTCCGCCGCCGGCGGGCTCGGTAGTTGTCAGCAGGGCGTTCGTCTTCGACAGGGACGTGAACGTGACCGAGGTAGCCGTTTACGTCAAGCTGACGGACGGCAGGGAGGTGATGCTGCTCTACTACGTGCCCGACGAGCCGGTCGCCGTGAAGGCGGGGCAGCCGTTCACGGTCACGTTCAGGGTCTACTTGGTGCCGGGTCTGTGAGCCGGGGTGACGGTAATGTTTAAGGGCGCGGATCCGCTCATCCGTGCGATGCGGCGAGCTTTGGCGGCGGCAGCGGCGGCGCTGGCGGCGGCGTTGGCGGCGGCGCTGATCCTAGCGCCGCGGGGGGCGGGTGCGTCCCTCGCCCCCACGGTGGGGGTGAGCGTGCTGGTGGACGGGGTGCCGCAGCCGGCACCGACCTACTTCGACACGGCGACGCTGGCGCCGCTCGCGCTGGCGCTCTTCCCGACGGAGAACAACAGGTTCGCCGGTCTCGGCACCGGTGTGCCCGCCGTGTGGGCCCGCTACCCCGATCCCTACAGGACGTACTGGGGCATGGCGGGGCACTCGGCGCGCGCGTGGTACGCCAACCTAAGACCGCCCCCCTTCATCTTGGCTAACAGCACGGGGATTTTGCTTTCGATCACGGGCACGCTGGATCCAGCAGAGTGCGTCGACCCGAGCGGGGTGAACAGCCGCTTCCGGAAGCTGATGACGGCGACGCGCGTCACGAGCCTAGAGGTCACCTCCTCTAGGAGAGACCCTATGAAGGGTACGCTGTGGGGCGGGATAACGGTCGTCAACGGACCGGACGCGTTCACGCGCCCGCCGGATTGGGGCGAGCCGATCTCGGTCGTGTACCAGTTCCACTTCAAGGACGACCAAGTGTTTACCGTGAACTTCGTTAAGGTGTTCTTCGCGTGGCTCTTCAACTCGGAGTATGGCAGGGTCAACGTGACGGCTACGGACGGGAGCACGGTGCTCTTCGACCCGATGGGCGATAACGTGCCGATCGTCACCTACATCGTCGTGGGGGACGGGCAGGCTAGCTTCTCCCGCGACGCCTACAGGGTGGCGCACGAGATAGCGAGGGCGGAGCCGTCGGTGCAGGTGGAGGGGGGTCTGGCGCTCTCCACGGTGTTCGTCTTCGACAGGGACGTGACCGTGACCGAGGCGGCCGTCTACGTCAAGCTGGGGGGCGGGAAGGAGATCATGCTGCTCTACTACGTCTACCCGCAGCCGGTGACCGTGAGGGCGGATCGACCGTTCGTGGTCGCGTTCCCGATCAACTTCCCATTCGGGTGAGGGGGTATGGGCAGGCTGGCGCTTCCGGTAGCCGCGCTGATCGCGCTCCTGCTGGCGTCCGCCGCGGCCCAGCCGACGGAGGTGTACGGCTGGGCTTGGGCGAGGGTAGATGAATCGATGGCGTACACCGCGCTGACCATCGGGGTCGGCTCCGGCGGCGTTTACTCTAGGGCGTCGGGGGTCGGCGCCGAGGCGACCCTCGACTTCGCATACGTCTTGAACGTGCACGTGCGGCTGCTGGTCGAGGGTCAGGTCTACGTCCCCGCGTTCAACGTGACGTATACGGCGAACGGCACCCAGAGGGTCGCCGTTAACGGCGAGGACAGCTTGGAGTACGTTATGCCGGTCGGGCTGCCCGCGCCGACCGTCACGCTCGCGTTCCCGCAGGCGGTGAACAACTACACGCTGGTCAACTCGACCACTTTGACGGTCGCTTTAACCGGGGTGGACGACGTGTGGATCTACTACGCGGGAGCGCAGCAAGCACCTCCGCCGCCTCCCCCGCCTCCACCCCCGCCGGGCGGGGGAGGGGGTGGCGGCGGCGAGACGCCTCCCGAGCAGCCGTCTCAACCGCAGCCGCCTCAGCCCCCTCAACCCGAGCAGCCTCAACCGCAGCAGCCTTCCTTGGCGGAGAGGATCCGTCAATGGTTCGTGTGGGCTGCGGAGTGGATCGCTAAGTGGCTGGAGCGGCTGTGGCCTTGGTGGCTCCTCCTGCTGCTGGCGCTGGTCGCGCTGCTCGTCTACCTGTGGTGGAGGAAGAGAAAGAGGTTCGTCCTGATAATAGAGGTTTAACTTTATTTTTTGTCAGCCTTGGAACGCTGCGTGCACCCAGTAGCCGTCGTCCATCGTGAACGTTGCCGTGGCGTTCTGCATCCAGAAGCTGGGCTGCGCGCCCCTAGCGCCCCTGTACCAGTAGGCGCTCCCGGTCGAGGAGACTAGGGTCACGTTGCTGTTGAGGGGTATCCACAGCTCCGTCCCGTTGACCAGCTGCTGGTCGTTGAGAAGGACGTAGCCGCCCAGCCCGTAGGTTACGCGCAGCTTCCTGTAGTCCCTGTAGTGGATCGTGATGCGAGGGGAGGTGGCGGCGTCGAAGCCCAAGGAGGTGCCGGTGCCGTTCTCCGTCACTGGGCTAGCGTAGAAGATGTCGGTCCAAGTCCAGTTGAGCAGCACCAGCTTGATCCACCCCCGCCCGTACGTGAACTCCTGCCTGAGCGTGAAGTAGTATGTTGCGCGCCAGAGACGTATCCTCACGCCCCCTTTGCTGTCGGTGTAGAACACCGTCTCGAAGAGCCTGAGGGGCAGCCCGGGGGGCGCGTAGCCGGCGCTCCGGTTCAGGCAGTCCACCCTGATCACCGTGACGTTGACCGGCACGGTCGTGCCGTACTGGAACGAGGTGGTGGATCGCTGGAGGGGTGCGTACGCGGCCAGCGCCGCTGGCACGGCTGCGGCGAGCGCGACCGCCAGCGCGATTTCCCAAGTTTTCATCGACTGGTCAGCGCGTGCGCGCTTTAAAAGCGTTGCCCCCGTCAACGTTTTTAAGCAGGGGTTGGCGCGCTGTTCCTGATGCCGAGGTCAAAGGAGGAAGGGGCTTGGAAGTACGTGCTGCTCTTCATCGCGGGTTTAGCGCTGTTCCTGTACGGTTCGTGGAACCCGTTCGGCTACACGGTGATCTGGAAGCTGTCGATACCGAATCTATTGATCGAAACGGTGGGCGGCGCGATGGTTGTCGCGGCGTACTGGTACCTGCGCGATATCCTGTGAGGTGGTGGGGATGGAGCCTGAAAAGGTTGGGAAATGGATCGGGCTGGTGAACGCGGTATTGTGGAGCGTGCTGTTGGCGGTCTGGATACGCAACGCGCTGGTGCAAGCGCCTCCAGCCGTGCTGCTAGACCTGCCGCTCTACCCGTACCCGATGCAGATCGAGCCCGTGGCCCGCTACATCGTTTCAGCCCTCTACACCGTCTTCAAGTGGGTCTTGATCGCTGTGGTCGTGATCTCGGGGATCGGCGCAGCCTTGGGT
>Ga0080004_1126695_pt1 | contig 33642 bp, 30 predicted proteins | sample WasSprMetagenome_FD_69207 | JGI IMG/M metagenome (GOLD analysis project Ga0080004, IMG submission 69207) | Sulfidic aquatic microbial communities from Washburn Spring, Yellowstone National Park, USA - WS (SPADES assembly) (version 2) | ecosystem: Environmental > Aquatic > Thermal springs > Hot...
CTTTCCCAGATTAAGAGAAAGAATTAATAGTAAAAGCAAATTCCTGAGCGGTGGGGAACGTCAAATGTTATTACTAGCTCAAGGTTTGCTTTCAGGTGCAGAAGTATTAATGGTGGACGAGCCAACAGAAGGCTTAGCTCAGGTAATAATTCGTGAATTATTAAAGGTATTTACTGATTTAAAGAGCGAAGCCCAAAGAACCATTATCGTAGTAGAACAAAATCTTCAACTAGTTAGAAAGTTAGCAGACATAGTCATAGTACTTGCTGAAGGTAAAATAGTTGATATTATTAAGGATAGAAATATCATTGAGAATCTAGATTTAAGCAAATACAAAATATAAGGAGAAAAGAAGGCGAGAACCTGATGAAGACTATGAGAGCAGCACTACTATATGAAAATTCTAAGGAACTTTCTCTAGAAGAAGTCAAAATACCAGAACTTAAAAATGGTGATGCACTTGTCAGAGTAAAAGCGTGTGGTATATGTTATAGTGATATAAATATTATTAATGGTGTAATCAAACCTCCCAGATATCCTCATGTTTTAGGGCATGAAATAGCAGGATTAATTGAAGATTATAAGCCTGCAAATGATGAGGAAAGAATGTTTATTAAAAATATATTTCAGAAAAGTGAGGGAAGAGTTTTAATTTACTTTTATATAACGTGCGGACATTGCATTCATTGTTTAAAGGGTGAAGATAATTTATGTTTACATTTTAAGAGAATAGGGTTTGAGGAATGGGGAGGATATGCTGAATACGTTAGAGTACCAATAAGAAATCTCCTACCCCTACAAAAACCGCTAGATTTTAATGCAGCAATACTTGTAGATGCAGGTGCTACTACTTATAGAGCGCTTAGAAAAGCAATGCCTTTACCGGGATCAATAGTAATGGTCATTGGAATAGGGGGTTTAGGTGGCATGGCAATCCAAATAGCTAAAGCATTTGGAACAAAAGTTATTGCTGTGGATATCATAAATGAAAAACTTGTATATGCTAAAAAACTTGGTGCAGATTATACAGTAAATCTTGAGGAAGTACCTCATGAAAACATGTATAAAACTCAAAAGAGAATTAAAGAATTACTAGGTATAGATAATGTAGACGTTGTGATAGATACTGTTGGAAATAACAATACTGTGAGCTTAGGAATACACATGGTTAAAAGAGGTGGAAGGATAGTACTGCTAGGTTATGGTAAAGAAAAAAATTTGAATATACCACTAATTAAAATTATATATGATGAAATAATAATTGAAGGTTCTAGGGCAGCATCAAAATGGGAAGTATATGAGGTACTTCAATTAGCTAAGAAAAATCTAATAATACCAAATGTAACAAATGAGTATAGCTTAGAAAATATTAATGTTGCTCTTAATGACTTAAGAACAGGTAAAATTCTTGGTAGAGGTATTATAAAATTTTATTAATTATCTATTATTTTATTGCTTTTTTACTAACTATTATGATTAAGTAAAGTTTATATTACAAGCTGTGTTTCTGTATTGAGGTGAGGTATATTAACAAAGCAAAAGTATTAATAACGGAACCTTTACCTCTAGTTGATGAGGAAAAGAAAATTTTAAGTAGATATGCTAGTGTAACTGTTGCAAATACTACTTCTGAAGATCAATTGGTTGAGTTTGTTAAAGATGTAGATGTGATTATGGTTGTTTATGCAAAAATAACGAAAAGAATTATCAATAGTGCGACTAAACTTAAAGGTATTGTAAGGTATGGAATAGGTGTTGATAATATAGATTTAGAGGCTGCAACAGCAAAAGGAGTAGTTGTAGCTAATGTGCCTGATTATGCGATTGAGACTGTGGCAGATCATGCATGGGCTCTAATTCTTGCGCTTGTAAGAAGAATTGTAATTGCCGATAAATATGTTAGAAATAGGTTATATATAGGTAAATGGACAAATCCTCCAGAATACTTAAGAGGCATAGATCTTAGTGGCAAGGTGCTAGGCTTAGTCGGAGTAGGTAGAATAGGAAGAGAAGTTGCAAAAAGAGCTAAAGGATTTGGAGTAAAGATCTTAGGCTATGACCCATATATTTCAAGTGATGTGGCTAAGGAATTTGGAATAGAACTTGTTAATTTAGATACTCTATTAAGTGAATCTGACATCATCTCAATTCACTGCCCTTTAACTAAAGAAACATACCATTTAATTAATGAAGATAAGATAAGATTAATGCGTAAACGACCTTACATCATAAATACTGCAAGAGGTGCAATAATAGATGAAAAAGCGCTATACAAAGCTTTGAAGGAGGGCTGGATAGCTGGTGCTGCCTTAGATGTATTTGAAATAGAACCTCCACCTGAAAACAATCCACTATTTGAATTAGATAATGTTGTATTAACACCGCACATTGCTTGGTATACTGAAGAAGCATTGAGAAGGCTTGAAATGAGTGCTGTAGAGGAGGCTATAAGAATTCTAAGAGGCGAATTACCTAGAAATATTGTCAATAGAGAAGTTCTTAAATTCATAAAATTTAATTGACAATTCACCAATACTTAATAATTAAATTCAACACACCTCATACCTTTTGCTTACATGAAGATATTATAATGTTATTGCCATTCCGCTCTGTACACAATGCAAAATGTTATTTAATGTGGGGGGTGTACGAAGCTTTCATATAAATTTATTTTCTGTTGCCTTGCCTTAGTACTACTGGTGTTGAATTCTATGGTGCGTCTTGTTGTAGCTCAGGCTGAGATAGATGTTTCGAAGTGTACAAAGTGTGGGGTCTGCTGGTCTATATGCCCTACAGAGGCAATTAAGTGGGAGCCTGGATTATATCCTGAGAGGGATCTGCAGTATTGTTATGGTTGTAGTGCTTGTGTTGATAGGTGTCCAGCTTATGCTGTAACTCTAAAGCCTTTGCCAGAGCCACGTATTGTTAAAACCGATGTTAGCAAGGTTGATTATAAGCTAGTTAAAGATTTGTGTTTAAAAGCGGGTTTTCATCCAAAGCAAGTAGTGTGTTTCTGTACTGGAACGCGGGCAGAGGAAATAGCTGCTGCAATAATACTAGGTGCTAAAACCCCTGAGGATGTGTCGAGAATGACTGGTGCTAGAACAGGGTGTAGAGTTGAGTGCATACAGCCCATACTAAGAATATTGAAAGCCGCTGGAATAGAGCCAAAGCCTAAACCTGGTAGGCATGCGTGGTACGGTATAACTCCATTATTATTCGAAATACCAAGGGAAGTGAGGGAGAAGTATGCAAAAAGAGGCTTCTACTTTGATCAAGATGAGCAACTATTCAGAAAAATTTTAAAAGCAACAGAAAAAGTATAAATTTTGAATGGTTATGCATGAGGTGATTTTAATAAATGAAAAGCGGTAAAGAGGCTTTAATACACCCCCCAATACCACCACTACCACCAATACCCTCTCCCTACGGTGTAGCACCAGAATACGTTAAGAAAAGAGCTTATGAACTACCTAACATTGTGTCTATAAACATTAGTGAGCTTTTCCCATGGATGCCTAAACCCATATACCCACCACCAGATCCTAAGGCAATAAGAGAAGCAACGAGAAAAGCCTTAGAGAAAGTAGACATGTCTATGATAAAGCCTCACCACAAGGTAAACATACTCGGATCTCACCACGGCTTTACATTACTAGGTGGCGAACCCTATGCGGAAATGCTAAAAACAATAAAAGATGTTGTTGAAGAGAAAACAGGTGCTAGGGATGTTAGACTGGTATTAGGTGTAGGTTTAAGGCATAGAGAGAATGAAATTTACATAAGGAGATTTAAACTCGATGAATATTTCAATGGTAAGGCCTTTAACGTCTCCCCGCTGGACCCAGGCATACCAATTGAAACTGAAATAGGCACGTTTTACGGCATTAGACAAATATATGATGCTGATAAAATAATTCATGCACACAATTCTGATGTTAGGGAGGTGCACTTCCATAGGCATGTTGATAGGGCTTTCAAACCCTTTGGAATGTCTTACGCTCGATTAGAAACCAGGTCAGCATATCACCATAACTTAGGGCCTAGAGGCTCTAACTTTGTCGCTCGAGCAATATTTAATTCAAAATTTGTTCAAGAAAAATGGACATTTGCATCATTCCTCAGGGCCTCTCCTATAGGTATTCTAGGTGTTTATGCAGATAATAACCTTGATAGATTAGATAAGAAGCTCTTAATAGACAACTTAAGATATTATGGAGCTGTAATGCTGTTGCTAAGCAAAATTGATGAATGTATTGCAGTTCTTGACTTCAGATCACCTGTACCATACGTATTTGCTGGGGGAGTAATATTTGCTAACTTCACAGGTTTAAACATAGATCTATTTGATTTAGATAACCCACTACCACCATACACTTGGTATACTGAAGCTTATTACGACGAATTCAATAGGCCTATAATCCCCGAGGTACCACCAGTTAACCCAGCTATTAAAGCTATAGTGATAAACTATGCATGGGTTGGATACCCAAGTGTCTTCTGGCCTAAGAATATACCCACAATTATCGTTGGCAGAAAACAAGCAGATGTCTATAAGATAGATCCTCAAAACGCTGAATTCTTAAAGTATGCCGTGATAGCAGAGGATTTAGAGGCTGCAATGGAATTTGCATACAAAATTGCGAAAACAGATAAAGTCTTAATATTTGATGGAGTTTATGGCTCAATCAACATGAGCAAATCACTAGCTGAATACCTCATAGAGAAAGTACCTGAAGTTGAGGAAGAGCTTAAAAAGCGGTTGCCAAAATGGCTAAAGCAAAGAGGTCTAACAGCTGAAGAAATTAGAGATTTAGCTAAATACTATAATGAACCAGAGTTAGAAGAAATAGCAAAACTGTTTTAACATAAAGTGAAATCACTATTCAAACTTACCATTTATGTCTAAGAAAAAGAAAAACTTTTTAACTCTCACATATAATCTACTTTTCTCTTTTATCAGAGGTGAGGTACAGCATGGATGAAGTTGATAAGGTTGATTTACAGCACTCAATAATTCATCTCATTGTGCTATTTGGAGTATTCCTACCTCCTGGAGCATTAGTGTTTATGAGGCCTGATATTGTTGGAGGGCTACCGCTAGCCTTATGGGTCTACTGGATCTTTGGCTACATATATTTAGTAGTGCACTACTTCATATGGGGTTGGAGGAGAGAGAGAGCGTATAGGAAAATGGTTGGAGGGTGATATTATGTGGTGGATTCCTTTAGTAGTTATTATTGTAGTTGTCCTAGCAACTTCACTGCCCGGATTCATCGCTTATAGATACTTTAAACCAAAAACGCTCTGGGACTTTATGGCCGCAGGTAAAACGTTGGGCTTGCTTACAGTAACACTATCTGTTGGTGCTACACAGTGGAGTGCACTTTCATTTATGGGCTTCATAGCGTTCTACTACATTCATGGCGTTCCCGGGTGGCTTGCTATGGGGCTAGCATACATGCTCATATCAGTATTTCTCTACGGTCTTTTAGGCTATAGAGTAAATAAGCTTGCTGAACGCTATAAAGCTGTAACACCAAGTGATGCTGTAGAGCTATTCTTTAAAGATAAAGTTACAGCAGTTATTACAGGGCTACTATTCTTCATAGCTTTGTTACCCTACATGCAGGTTCAGATAGGTGGTATAGCGTACATATTGGAGGTATCATCAGGCGGTAGAATACCATTCATATATGGCGCGTTAATAGCCTATATAGTAATGGCTGCATATATGTGGTTTGGAGGTTTAAAATCCATTGCCTGGGCTAACATACTCCAGGGTGTATTCTTCTTAGCCTTAGCATTTGGTATTGGAGCCTATATGTTGGTGCTTGCCGGAGGTACTACAGGCATAAGTCAGCTAGCCACAACAATGCCCCAAGCATTTATGCTCCCGGGTATTGCAGGAGTTATGACAGCTGCATACCTCCTTAGTTGGAGTATACCTGTTCAGCTGGGATGGCCTCTTCAACCCCAGATATATATGCAGTTTGCAGCTGCAAAAAGAAAAGAATTTCTATTCTACCTCCCAGCACTAATTCCCATTGCAGCTACAGGACTATACTTCATGCAGCAGGTAATAACATGGCTTGCTGGAAGAGTTCTTTATCCCAAAAGCTTTCCACCAGGCCCTGACAAATTACTAATAACAATACTTTACGAACGTTGGCACCCCATTCTCTTTGGACTTGTAGGAGGTGCTGGAATGGCAGCAATGATGAGCACTCTTAGTACACAAGCTTTAGCTATAGGCTCAGCATTTGTAAATGATATTCTTAGAAGAATAGTAAAAATTGAAGAGAGAAAAGCTTTAATAATACTCAAGATAATAATGATCTTAGCTCTCTTTGGAGGTCTTATACTATGGTTTGTAATGCCATGGCTTTTAATGACTCTAGGAGCGCTTTCTGCTGCTATAGGCGCAATTACAGCGATATCAATAATACCAGCGCTCTTTAATATTAGATTTGTAACAAAATATGGTGCATCAGCAGGAATGATTTTAGGCTTTGCAGTACTAGTTTACACAACTTTTGTTGCAAAAGATCCTCTAGGTCTTTACAGCGGATTTTGGGGAATGTTCACAGCGGTCGTCACATGCATCATAGTATCCCTCTTTACAAGAAAATACAGACCTCAACCGCTACAATATTAAAATACGAAGATATAATTCATACCATTTTTTATTTTAAATGATTAAATTTTTATTTATCTAAAGCCAGGTATCTATCTAAGTGGATATTATGACCTCTTCATACTCAGATTATGTGATAATTGATGTCCATGTACATCCAAAAAGAGGAGGGAGAGTAGTAATAGACGAAATTCTTAAAATAATGAATGAATACAACATAATGTTATCAGCTCTGCTTGCAAGGGATACCGACCCAGATGATGTGAATAGACCTGAGATAAGAAAGTACATAATCTCAAAGCTTGTAAACAGTTATTTTTTACAACGATTAGATGCAGATGACTACATTCATATTATTGAAATCTTTGAGCTTATGCGTGAAAGACTTGGAAGAACTGTTTCAAATAGAGAACTAGCCAGCTATGTAAGTACTTACCCTAATAAGTTTATAGGATTGGGATCTATTAATCTGTCTAAGGATAGTGAATATGTTAAAAATAAGTTGAGAGAATTAGATGAGCTCGGTCTAGCAGGGGCTAAGTTCTGGCCTCAACTCCAATTCTTTAACCCTGCAGATAGCGAGAATTTTAGAATTGTATGTGAGCACTTTCAAAGAGTTAAAAAAGTAATAATGGTGCACACAGGTACCGCTCCAGGTCCTTGGGAAATTCCTGAGCTTTCAGAATATGCTAATCCTAAAAATTTAGAGCCTATTTTAAAAGAATATGACGTTCCAATAATTCTTGCTCATTTTGGGTACTATAGCGCTACATGCCCAGGGATATGGTTTCAAGAAGCATTAGAACTTGGAAAAAAGCATACTAATGTATGGTTTGATGTATCAGCAGTAACCTATATTTTAAGTAATGAGAAATTAGTTGAGAGGATAAGAAGGTATGTAGGATTTGAAAGAGTGTTATTCGGCTCAGACTATCTTGAATATGTTAAACCGTCTATAGATATAATACTTACATCGCCTTATCTAAAAGAAGAAGAGAGGCGACTTATATTAGGGCTTAACGCCATTAAACTTTTTAATTTAAAACTAAGAAAACACAGTTCTTAGCTATGCACATCATTTACTTATCTCCTTAACGAGCTCTAGCTCTCCATAATCATGATTGTAAAGCCACATCCTTGCTTTTTCAAACCTGTTATTAAGTACCTCACTAATAAAGCTGGTAGTTCTTTCAAGTGCTGTTACAGTATATGTTTCCTCTACAAGTACTAAATTAATGTACTTCCACGAAGCTTTCTCTACTTTTGCTTTATACATATCGAAATCTGAGATTATTGTCAGCACTTCACCGCTCCAAACATTGGGTTCCATATCTACAAGCTCTACTACAGGTTTAAAATTTGTTCCTCCATCAGCTTCCATAACCATGAGCTTAGAGACCAGGTCTTTAATTACTTTAGAGCCGTGTGCAGGTTTTATGTAGTCAACAATATCAGCGTTGAAGGCTATGAAGCCTATGATATCACTATATGTGAGAAGACCTAGAGCTATAGATATTGCATCATCTATAACTAGTTTCATAGAGCCAGAAGTGTCTAGAACTATAACATGCTTACAGCTTTTACCTTCTAAAAACTTGTAGTCAAGCCATTGTGTTGGGGGTCTGCTTAAGGTTTTCTTAACAACCTTACCTCCCTCTCTCATACTTACCCCCACAACAGCACTACCACTAACATAATCACCCTCTTCCAGAGTTCTGAATACAGGATACAGCTTTCCGCATACCTTTTCAAGTATTACTAAAGCATTACGTAGAGATGAAAGTGTTGTCCTAGAACCCCTTAGATTTCTAACAACTTTAGCTATTCCAGCAGTTTTTGCAATGCTCTTTGAAGTTAGCTGAGGATTTACGAATACATTACTCAGTTCATCTGGCGAGACCACGAAGATGCTTCTCGGCTCTTCATCATGTAACTTAATAACTGAAATGCCTTTAGACACTACGTTTCCTAAACGTGACTCAAAATCTACTATAATGGATCTCCATACCTCATCTAGTTCAAGAGTTTTAAATGCTTTGTAAACTCTTTCTACTACTTTACGATAACCACCTTCATTAAAAACTTCAGATCCTTCAGATCTTAGCAAGATTGTTTTAAGAAATGATACTCCATCTATAAGGTAATGAGGTAAAAAGGTGTTGCATGCATGCCTCCATAGCTTACTTGGTAAGGTTACAGCATATAGCAATAACTCAAGCCTATGTGTAAATTCCTCCTTTGCAGCTCTTTCAAATACTGTTGTTATCATGGATTCAAAAAGTTCTGGTTTTAATCTGTAAAAAGCTAGAGCAGATACCCTATCTTCAATAACATTCATTGACGCTATCAATAGAGGGTCTGAACAGGGGGCTCTAAGCGATCTCCAATACCCATGGGTTATCTCCTTAGCAAGTAAAGTGCTTAGAATAGGTATCGGTAAATCCCTTACCCAGGGTGGTAGTACTACAACATCATGAAGTATGTACGGTATGCACATAGGCATGAAGATATTTTGGCTAAAACCCACACTAACATTTCTAGCAATTTTAGCATCTACAAGTTCTAATGAGCGCTCTAATGCCATGATAAAATTTGCTGTTATTGATTTAGCTAGTAGCATCCCTCTTCACCACAGGGTTTCTCCAACACTTACCACATACACTACAATCAACACCTTCACAATGGTGCCCTGTAAGCATGTGTACCAATTCCTTTTGCTCCTCACTTACAGAGTTAATGTATGATGTCTTGAGATACTCTTCTGTTACCTTAATCATAGTTTTCTCTAAGACTACTTCTTTACTCAAAGTCTCCTTAAATGCCTTTACAAATTTATACAAGAAATTCAGCTCATCAGGACTTAGCTTGACAGTTTTTCTAACAATGCCAATCCACTCCTCATCACTCATTTCAAGAAGATGTTTAGGCTCTGTTGAGTTATAATTTAAGAAGAGCCATTCAAGCATATTTATAGCAACTCTAGTACTAACAACAAACAGTTTTGCTTCTCTAAGTGTTCTAATAAATTTAACTACATGAGCAACAGTTATAGGATTTGGCTCTATGCCAAAAAGTCTTTTAAATGCTGACATAACTATAATGTTTTCCGATTCTTCATCCGGATAATTCAACTCTATTATAACATTGAAACGATCTATGATGTGAGCAGGTATTGTAAAGGTACCCTCATCCTGCAAAGGATTAGCCGTAGCAATAACACTAAGCTTTACTTTTAATGGTTTAGGCAAGCCCTTAATAGTCACCTGCTGCTCTGCCATAACCTCAACTAAGAAATTTAATGTTCTCGGATGCATCCTGTTTATCTCATCAACAAATAGAATGCCGCAAACATCCTCAGATAAAGCAAGTGGGTGATCTTTTCCAGCACCTATGCCATTTGCTTTAAATATAGGCCCTAACAAAGGCTCTACCCTCACTTCACCCCTTAAACTATCATAATAAGGAAATACCTCGCCCAGAATATCACCAGGAAGAAGATCTGGATTTCCTTGAACACGAGCATAAGGAAGCCCAGTAATTTTACATAAGCACTGCGCAGACCAAGTCTTACCCGTTCCAGGAGGACCTAAAATCAGTACATGATAAGGAATACCACAAAGAGAAGCAACGCCAGCCGTTGCTAAGGTTTTCACAAGCAATGGTTGACCATATATATGCTTTGAAAGCTCCTCAACTAAATAATTATATACATTTCTCACTAAAACTTCATCAACAGCAGCACTTCCAAACAGCATACTCCTCACCTTCAGTATTTACCTAGCATAAATATTACACGCTCTTTTAAAATATATACCTTACTCTTTTAGCGGGCTGAGTTTACTAGGTTAGAAAAAGAGATGCGGTTAGCTTAGTTGATGCAGTTAATATAAGGACACTCTCTTACGGAAACCCATTCAGCAATAGCTTTTTCAACTAAAAATATTTCTAAATTTTTCAAGTACTTTTCTTTTTAATTCTGTGTCGATGGTAATTGTTTGTGGGTATTTCTCTTTCATAGCATAAGGCTTTTTCGTAGCATCAATTATTACAACTGATGAAGTGTATTCCTGTATACGCTTCTTTTCTTCAGGTATTGAGGGGTCTAGAGAAAATCCGGGAATACCTCTTACTATCTGCACATCTCTTTCAGGGTCTACTCTGGTTGCTAAAGCCCACATTACATCTTCTATGTTAGTTACATCAATATCATCATCAACAACTACAATGACTTTGGCAAATCTTGCACTTGCTTGAGAGCTTAGTACTGCTAAAGCAGCATGCTTTGCATGACCAGGGTACACTTGCTCAATAGAGATGGCAACTACAGAGGGGCCTGTTTGGCATATTTGATACAGTGGATAAACCCCTTTAATGCCTGGGACTTCACGTTCTATAGAATTCCATATTAATGCAGCTGTAAGTATGTGTGCCCCAAGGTAAGAAGACCTTATAATTGAGCCTTTCATAGGTAATACACCATGAATTATTGGGTCATTTCTGTACAAGATTTTGGATACTTGAACCACTAACCCCCTATACCTACCAGAGTAGTACCCTGTGCACTCACCAAAAGGCCCTTCTTCAATAGATGCACTCTCTGGAGGTGGGATATGCCCTAAAATAACGGCTTCAGCTGTTGCTGGTATAGGTAGCAGTGTTTCATCATCAACTATAACTTTTATTGGCTCACCTTTAAACCCTCCAGCAAACTCATACTCTGAGTAACCCCATGGTAGTGGTGCTGCAGCAGCAAAGAAAAGCACTGGTTCCTGACCTAAAACAATTGCTACAGGGGCCTTAGAACCTCTTCTCCAATACTTCTGCGCTATCAGTAAACCATGATGCCCTGGAACAATATACATAGCTAGGGTTTTTTTATCAACAACCATAACCCTGTAAACACCTAGGTTAACCCAACCATCATCAGGATCACGCATAATTACACAGTCTCCAGTGCCTATATACCTTCCACCATCACCTTTACGCCAGTAAGGAGCGGGGAAGACTAAGACATTAACTTCCTCCCCTTTAACAACATTTTCAAGTATTGGGCCTTCTGAAACCTCCTTAGGCCCTAATTTTGGGCTACTCTTAATAATTTCTTTAACTATCTTAACCCTTTCCAATGGAGAGGCGGTGGTGGGGAGACCCAGAGCCAATGACTGAAGATACTCTGAAGCATACAGACAGGTAGCAACTCTAAATCCCTTAGGATAATCTTTAATTGAATCAAAAAGAAGTGCTTTAGGATCTTTAGAAAGAGCCATAAGCTCAGTTATAGCACCTATCTCAAGATACCAATCCACACCTTCAACAATTCTTAAAAGATTTTTCTCCTCAAGAAGATTGAGGTATTCTCTTAAATCAATAAACTTAACCATGTTATTAATCCCAGTAATTTAATTAAAATTCTGTATAAAGTTTAAAATGTTTTGGAGTTATAGTAATGTGAGGTTGTGGTTATGAATGTAAGTTTAGATTTAAATTTGCTTGAAAAGACGGAGCTGTGGATTAAGGGCGTAAAGCTTGAGGGAGTTGATTTAAGAGAGATTGCTAAAGCTGTTGCAAAGGTTCTAGGGTTAAAGGAAAGTGAAGTCTTAGTTGTTAATGTCGGTGAGGACTTTGTTGTCCTTGATATTCTTAGAAAAACCATTAAAGTTGAGAATATTGTTGGAAAGGAGAAAGAGATTCTTGATGAGTTAAGAAAAATAAGTGGTATTACGTTAGATCATGATGCGTCTATACATTCTGAAGGGATTTTAGGCCTTATAGCTGTTGATAGAGAGACTGCTCAGCAGGTTTTAGCATCATTTAGAGAACTTGGTAGAGAGATGGTGGAGAAAATATCTAAGAGAGTTCTCGTATTTTCAACAGGTTTTGAATTGAAATTGGGTATGATTAAGGATACGAATTTTGAGGTTATAAAAGATTTCTTGTCTAAACATGGATATGTTGTGCAGTATGGAGGTGTTTTAGATGATGATGAGGATATTATAGCAGGTGCTATTAGGAGGGCTTTGGATGAAGGGTTTGGCGTCATTATAATAACTGGGGGTACAGGTGCTGAGGATAAGGATAGAACTATTGAGGGCTTAGCTAAAGTAGATCCAACAGTAGCAAGAGAGTGTATAGTTAAGTTTAAGAAAGGAACAGGTAGGCATGTAAAGGAGTGTGTAGAGATTGGTGTAGGTCAGGTTGGTGTAACATTAATTATAGCACTTCCAGGTCCTACAGATGAGGTTAAGGAGTCTTTAGAGCCTCTTTTAGATGGTTTAAAGAGAAACTTGGATAAGAGGCTTATGGCTAAGGCTATAGCAGAGAAGTTACGTAAAAGACTTTTAGAGAAAATGCACACCCCATGGCGACACACATAATGATAAGTCCTGATGACATTAGGTACACAATATTCAGGAATATCATCAATAAGAGGTTTAAAGCTGTTATAGTCTCTGAAGGTGAGGGTATTTTAGCTGGAATGGAAAGATTAAAGAAAAAAGCTGAGGATATGGGAATAGAAATTCAAAAGATATTACCCAGCGGTGCTGCTGTGAAGAAGGGAGATATCATAGTAGAATTTTACGGAAACCCACTACAGATTGCTGTAGCGGAGGACATTCTAATAGGTATTGTAGCCAAAGCTTCTGGCGTGGCCACTGCTGCTAGAAGAGCTGTTGCTGTAGCACAGGGGAGGATTAGGGTTGTGTGTGGAGCTTGGAAGAAAATGCCCATAGAGATTAAAGACTTATTGAGAGAAGCTATATTGATTGGTGGGGCTGGAATAAGGTTAGTGGATAAACCGTTTATTTACATAGATAAAAACTATGTGAGAATGTTTGGTGGAATTAGACAAGCCTTAGAAGCAGTAAAACACATAGGTAATAGAATAAAGGCTATTCAGGTAAGAGGAGAATTCAAGGATATTGCTGAAGAAGCCTTAGAAGCAGCATACTACGGAGCAGATGTAGTAATGGTTGATACAGGTAACATTAGTGATTTAGAGAAAGTGCATAAAGCATTAGAAAAAGCTGGCATTAGAAATAGCATTCAAATAGCATTTGGAGGTAATATAAAGATAGAGCAAATACCTGAAATAGTAGAGAAAGGCGCTAATATTGTTGACATAGGTAAAGCAATAATTGACGCACCCTTACTTGATCTGAAATTAGATGTTATAGCAGAATAAATACTACACTTTAATTTTGCACAGCAATACTTCTTCCTTCACTTATCTAAGCTGAGACTAACGCTAAATCTATATCCTTATTCTCAGCAATGACAATAAATGAATTAAACTACGTGGTGTTAACATTAAACTTACCCATATATTCTTTTCCTTGTTGAGAAAGATTTTAAAATGCTTCAAAAAACGATATCAAAACATTCTATTATGTCAATAAGGTAAGAGCGTCATTCATAGTTGATGCATACCCTCACTGATTTTTAGCCATTCAACTTTGGTTTGAGTTAAAATTTATATTCTTAGTCGTTGTACATAGTTTAATAGGCGATGAGAATGCGTAAGGAGAGTAGAAGGATACTGTTAGTAGACTGTAGCATTGCAGGTGTATCAGGGGATATGATGTTAGGTGCATTAATAGATTTAGGTGCCAATGTTAATAGGCTTAGAGAGCTTAGTGAAAGCATTGTAAAGTATGTAGAAGGTGTTAAGAGGTTAGATATTTATGTTAAAGATGTTATGCGAAGAGATTTTAAAGCTAAGAAGGTTTATATAGATGCTGTTGATGAGAAGTCTTATCGTCGTGGTAAAGAGCTGTTAGTAGCTATAGAGAGAATTACTAATGCATTAAACCTCTCTACTAATGCTAAGGAACTGGTTACTAGAATTACCAATATTCTTTTGGAAGCTGAAGCTAAATTGCATGGTGAAAGTGTTGAGGATGTGCATCTACATGAAATAGGAAGTGTTGATACAATTGTAGACATTGTGGGAGTTGCTTTACTTTTAGAAGACCTAGGGCTTCTCAATACTGATGCTTATGCATCTCCTGTAGCTATTGGATATGGCAGTATTGAGATAAGTCATGGAAGTGTTTCAGTACCAGCACCAGCAACATTAGAAATTTTGAAGAAGAGTGGGTTGCTCTTCTTCGGCAAAGCTATAGAAGCAGAGCTTGCAACTCCTACTGGTGTTGCAATACTTGCGGGTTTAAATTGTAAGTCCACTATTTTCTATCCTATTGAAAAAGTTGTAAATATAGGCTATGGTGCTGGAGAGAAAGATTTTAAAGAATTCCCAAACATTATTAGAGTTGTAGTAGGAGAAAGAATAGAAGCATTAGGTTTTGAAGATATAATCATAATAGAGACTGATGTGGATGATGTAACTGGAGAAGTTCTGGGGTTCTTAATAGAAAAACTAATGTCTGAGGGAGCTAAAGATGCTTACATAATTCCCACGTACAGAAAGAAGAATAGGCCAGGATATTTAATAAGAGTTATAACAGATGCAGAGAAATGTCACAAGATCATAGACATACTAATGCATGAACTTGGCACACTAGGAGTACGGTACATTAACTATGCTAGGCATGTAGCACCTCTTCGCGAAATAAAACCCATATCTATTAATATTGACAATAAGCATTACGAAGTTTTAGTAAAAATAAGTAGAGATTACAAGGGCAATATTATAGCTGTTAAACCTGAGTATGAAAGCATTAAGGCTGTATCTATAGCAACAGGTACTCCAATGAGAAAGGTAATGCAACTTGTATACAAAAAGCTAAGTGAATTAGGGATCACATAGAACTCCCACAACTTCCCAGTGCCATAGCAGAACAAATTTATGTAGAAGGAAAGTATTAAACACCTCAATAATTACTGTGTAAATAGATGTTGATAAATAATGAAAACAATCTTTAAAAATAAGCTTCTTATATAAATTTTATGCTCACAGCTCCTAATCTACTAAATGTTGCCTTAACGAACATCCCTTTTTCAACAGGAACTGCAGCTACAAATGAGCCAGATAATATTATTTCACCTTTACGAAGCTTTTCACCATATTCAGCAAGTTTATTTGCTAACCATGCAACAGCTGTTGCTGGATTACCTAAAACAGCTGCTCCTGTTGCTGTTGCCACTACTTCTCCGTTTACCTCTAGTACCATACCTATAAGCCTTAAGTCAAGATCTTTAACAGGTACTAGAACTCCTCCTAAAACGAATTTACCTGAAGATGCATTATCAGCTATAGTGTCTTGTATCTTTATCTTCCAATTCTTTATCCTGCTATCGATTATTTCAAGAGCGGGCATGACCCCCTCCGCTGCCCTCAGTACATCAGCTACTGTAACTCCCGGCCCCTCAAGATCCTCTTTAAGTACAAAGGCAATTTCTGCTTCAATTCGAGGCTGTATTAATTCAGATAGCGAAATAGTTGAGCCATCCTCAACATACATATAGTTGAATAGGTGACCGTAATCAGGCTGATCAATGCCAAACATTTTCTGCATGGCTTTACTAGTCAAGCCTATCTTTTTACCTACAATCCTTAAGCCTTTCTTAGTAAAAAGCTTTATTTCAACTACTTTTTTCTGAATCTTGTATGCATCCTCTATAGTAATATAGGGGTGCCCATCAGTTATGGGATCTATGGGATTTCTTTCCTCCTCAGCTTTAATAAGAGCCTTAGCAATACTTTCTATTTCAAGTTCTGTTAATGGCATCTTCACAACACCGTTTTACATTTAGAATCATATAACTTTAAAAGTTTTTACAAATACTTAAGGATTTTGTATTCAAAGTGGTGTGGCGATTTTAATGCCTACTATTCCTGATTTACGTACTCTCAAAAAATCTAATGTACATGTGGATTTTAAGGGTAAAGTTGCAATAGTTACTGGTGCTGCTAGGGGTATAGGTAAGGTAATAGCTTATTTTTTAGCTCAAGATGGGTGTAGTGTTGCAATTATAGATGTTCTTGAGGAGGAGGCTAAAGAAGCTGCAGAGGAGATAGCTAGACTTACTGGAGCTAAGGTTTTAGCTATTAAAGCTGATGTTACTAAGTGGAGTGATGTGAAGAGTTCTGTAGATGCTGTTGTGAAGCAGTTTAATCGTATAGATATACTAGTAAATAATGCAGGTATAGTCTTAGTCAAACCAATTACTGAGATTGAGGAGGCTGAGTGGGACAGGGTTATGGCTGTGAACTTAAAGGGCTCATTCCTAATGACTAAGGCTGTGTTACCATACATGATTAAGCAAAACTATGGAAGAATAGTTAACATGGCATCAGTTGCAGGTGTTGAAGGCAATGCGAATATGACTGCATATAGCACTTCTAAAGCTGGTTTAATAGGCTTTACAAAAGCACTTGCTGAAGAAACTATAAAATACAATATAAGAGTTAATGCAGTAGCACCAGCGCTTGTCGAAGGCACAGCACTTACACTATCGATGAGCGAAGAGCAGCGCAGATTTCTCGCAAGTAAAATACCCATAGGGAGACTCATCTACCCCGAAGAAGTAGCAGACCTCGTAAAATTCCTAGCATCCGATGCCTCAGAACCATTAACAGGTTACGTATTTATAATAGCAGGTGGACGTGCAAGAGCATAATACAATTTTAATTTACACCTAAATAATTTTAAACTTTTTGATTTTAATGAAAATTTAAATATACTCTCATAATATTTTTGGTAAGAGGTGGTGCGGTGATGGGTACTAGGGTATTTGCTATCTTCATACTGGTTATGTGGTTTATAGCATATGTTATAGGAGTACTCTTTAACAATCCTAGTACATTTCTCTATTGGATAATTGCCATAGCTATAATATCTATTACTATAGGCATTTACCATACATTCACAACCTTAAAGAAGTTAGAGAAACTGGAGAAAGGGTCCGAAGCTGAGAGGTGATATTATGATACTGCTAGTAGCTCTTATAATATGGCTTTTGACAGTTGTTTTAGCAGGCATCTTACCACCAGTACTTAGACCTTTGAGAGGTAGAGAGGATTATAGCGTTGCGGAAAGAAGAGTATCATGGTGGAGAAACTATTTAACAGCACATGCAACTCAGCTTTCAGCTGCTACCTTCATGGGCTTCCCAGGTTTGATATATTCAATAGGATTAGCTATAACTTATGCGCACTACATCCCCTACATGATTGGGTCTTGCGCATTTTGGCTTATTTTCGGTGTTACTGTTTGGAGATTGGCAAGGAAATACAAGTTCATTACGCCAACAGATTTTCTTGCTTGGTATTATGGGGGAGGCCCCCTATTTAGAATATTCATAGCTATTGTGTATATCACTACTCTACTGCCTTACATACAGTTGCAAGTCGGTGGTGCAGGGTTAATATTCAATATGGCTAGCAATGGTGCTATACCTATATGGGTAGGAGGTTTAATAGCATACATAGCCGTAATCGCATATCTATGGGTTGGCGGTTACAGGGCTATAACAATTGTTGATACAATACAAGGTGTTGTACTGCTTAGTGGGTTATGGGCAGGCTCTTTAGCTGTAATATTCGGTTTAGGAGGTGGAAATATAAATTTGCTCATAGATAAAGTTCCTAAACTAATGTATGTTAGTGGTGTTGGAGGATATGACTGGCTATTCATGGCAACATTTGCTATATCCTATGGAGCGGGCTGGGCATTTCATCCCCACATGTGGATAAACATGTATACACCAAAGTCTGCAAAAGCACAAAAGCTATGGAGTACTACAATATATGTTGAGAACATGATTCACGGCATCCTCCTCTCTCTAGCAGCAATATTTGCAGCAGCCTTAATACCTGGTGTAAAACCTGATCTTGCATTCTTAACTGGTGCAATGAGGTATTCAGAAATTCTTGGTGCCTGGCTACTTGTAGGTATTGGTGCTGCAATTGTTACTACTGTTGATAGTCAGCTACATTCAATAGGACTTCTTATTTCTCATGATATCTTAGAGCGTGGAAGGGCTTACTTCTCGGATAGAGCCTTTATATGGATAAACAGAGCATTATTAATGGTAGTAGCTGCAATAGGTTATATACTTTACTTCATATACCCATACCCACTAGGAATCATAGCGGGGTATGCTGCAGCTTTAGGATTAATTATGGCACCCCCCATTATAGCTGCTCTTACAGCTCAGAAATGGATCACAAAAGAAGGTGTTGTTGTAGGCCTTGTAGCAGCACTCATATCTACAATAGTATTTAGTACAGGTCCTTTAGCTAACTTGTATAGAATACACTATGCTGCATGGGCTATAGTTATAGAAACCTTAGTCATGGCAATTGTAAGCATATTTACAAAATCAAAACCATCAAAAGAAGTAATAAATGAATTAATTAGTGTCAGTGAAATTCATTCGAAATAGAGAGCTATAAAATAAATACATTGTTTAAATATATTTTTAAACATATTTTTTAGTGGTATTAAATTCGTTAGGTGAAATAGTGAAATGGTAAATGGGCTTAGCGCAACCGAGCTTGTGGGCTATATATTCAAGAGTTTTAACTTTAATTCACCAAAGCTTATATTTGGTATTGGCAGTATCAGTATCTTAAAGAATATCTTGGATAGTGTAAAGTGTAAGAAGTATCTTCTTGTAACAGATCCTAATATAGAGAAGGCAGGAATTATTACTACAGTATCTAAGCTTTTGGAGGGTTATAAAGGCGAGGCATATCTTATTGAGCCACGTGAACCATATATAGAAGATAGTGAGAAGATAGCTGGTTATGTGAGAGGTAAGGATTATGATGTTGTAATAGGTCTTGGCGGTGGTTCTGTTTTAGACTTAGCTAAAGTGGCTTCATTTGCTCCATACAATCCTGGTAAAGTAGCTGATTACATAGGTATAGATAAGGTTAAGAGTAAGGGGCTGTATTTAATTTTAATACCAACAACTGCTGGCACTGGAAGTGAAGTTTCTAAGTATATTGTTTTAAGTACTGTTGATGGTGTTAAGGTGGCTATTGGAAGTGATTACATAGTTGCTGACTATGCTGTGGTTGATCCTATGCTAACTTTAACAATGCCAACATATGTGACAATATCAGGAGGTCTTGATGCACTAGCACACGCATTTGAAGCTCTTATCTCAAAGAAAGCCAATCTATTGACTGATTTACTGTCTTTGGAAGCTATAAAGCTTATTTTCAAGTACCTACCTATAGCAACATACAATGGTGATGATATAGAGGCCAGGTATTACATGTCCTTAGCCTCCACATTAGCCGGCTTAGCCTTCTCTAACTCAAGTCTTGTAGCAGGGCATGCTATAGCGTATACATATGCACATAGATGCAGGCTACCCCATGGAATATCTGTTGGTATAGCGCTACCTTACATGCTTAAATATAATGCGCCAGCATCTCTAAACAAATTACTGCAAGTAGCTAGGGTATTAGGTATTGCAAGGGAAGATAAATCAGATTATGAAATAGCCTTAGATCTGGTTTTAAGGACTAGAAACTTGTTGAAATTGCTTAAAGTACCTACAACTCTAAAAGAGTTGAATATACCTAAAGAAGAGCTACCTGCACTAGCAAAATCCCTTGTTACACAATATGCTCGTTTATTACCCAACAATCCTAGGAGAATAGAATATGAAGATGCTTTAAGCATTTTCAGCGAAATGTGGGAAGGGAGTATATGAAGACAGCGAATATATACGGCTATATGGGTAAAATAGCTGTCATAGATTTAACTAAAAGCAAAGTAATTTACCGTAGCATTGATCTTACTGACGCTAGGCTTTTTATTGGAGGTAGTGGTTTATGTGCTAAGCTACTATACGACTTAGCTAACCCTCAAATTGATGCATTTAATCCTGAGAACCCCTTAATCATAATGACAGGCCCTATGACAGGAACACCATTTCCAACCAGTGGAAGATTTGCTGCATGTTCAAAATCCCCCCTAACAAATATACTAGGTGAAGCTACAGCAAGCGGTTTCTGGGGTCCTGCATTAAAGTCTGCAGGTTTAGATGGGCTTATAATAACTGGGAAAGCGCAGAAACCTGTTTATCTATATATTGATGAAGGTGGTATTAATATATGTGACGCAGGCCATTTGTGGGGTTTAGGCACGCATACAACTGTAGATATAATAAGGAAAGATCATGGTGATAGCAATATTAGAGTTCTTTCAATAGGTCCTGCTGGAGAAAAACTTGTGCGCTTTGCCTCAATAATGACTGATGATGATAGATCCCTTGCTAGAACTGGGCTGGGAGCTGTTATGGGGTCAAAGAACTTGAAAGCTATTGCTGTGAGGGGTGGTGCAAAGAAGCCTGAAATAGCTAAACCAGATAAACTAATTGAAATCGTAAAGCAGGTAAATGAAATCTTAAGGGAAAGCCCAGGTGCGAAAAGGTTAAATATGTATGGTACTGCAAGCCTTGTTGAAATATGTGAAGCTTTAGGAGATTTACCCATTAGGAATTGGACTAAAGGCTCCTGGCCCGAAGGAGCTAAGAGGATTTCTGGCGAAACAATGGCTAAAACTATTCTAAGAGAGCGTAAGACTTGCTTTGCATGTCCCATAGCTTGTGGAAGAATTGTTGAGGTGCCAATAAATAGTAGCAAAAAGCGTATTAAGGGTCCTGAGTACGAAACCTTAGCTATGCTAGGCTCCCTCCTTCTAATTGACTCTCTAGAAGTCATTGCTAAAGCGAATTACCTGTGTAATGACTACGGTATGGATACAATATCTACAGGTAGTGTTATAGCATTTGCTATAGAAGCTTACGAAAAGGGCTACATTACAAAAAGCGATACTGGTGGATTGGAGTTGAAGTGGGGGGATGCAGAGACTTTGCTAGCATTAATTGATAGGATTGCTAGGAGGGAGGGTATTGGTGATTTGTTGGCTGAAGGTGTTAAGAGAGCTGCTGAAAAAATTGGTAAAGGTGCTGAAGAATTTGCTGTTCATGTTAAAGGACTTGAAGTACCAGCGCACGACCCAAGGGCATTTGCATCTCTAGCTCTTCAATATGCTACAATGCCTCGTGGAGCATGCCATACAGCCTTTGCATATATAATTGAAAGAGGATTAAAAATACCTGAATTAGGATTAGACAAATCTTGGGATAGATTTACTGTAGAAGGTAAAGCAGAGTTAGTGAAAACCATGCAGGATTACATACTAGTCTTCGATTCACTAGCTTTATGCAAATTCTTAGTACACTCAGGTGTACCACCGTCTCTCATTGTCGAAGGGCTTTCCGCTATAACGGGATGGGATATAAGCTTAAAAGAGCTATTATTAATAGGTGAAAGAATATTCAATATAAAAAGGCTGTTCAATGTCCGTTGTGGTATACGTAGCGAACACGATGCTTTACCTAAAAGACTGCAGACACCACTTACTGATGGCGCTGCTAAGGGTAAAGTACCTAACCTTAATCACATGTTGAAAGAATACTATAGATTAAGGGGTTGGGATGAAAATGGAATACCTACTAAAGAGAAATTAGCTGAACTAGGCTTACTACACTTAATAAAGGCTGAGGTAGTGTATGGAGGTAAGGATAATTTTTAAAGGATACTTAAAGGATTTAATAGGAAGTGATGAGGTATTACTGTATTTTAATGATGAACATGTAAAAATAGTTAAAGTATTAGAGAAATTGATGAATCATTTCAGTATCTTACAACATGAGTTTAATAATTTAAAGAAGTACTGGAATAACCCATTCCTTATTTTCATACAGAGAAATACAGAAGTATTCCAAGTCTCTTTAGATGAAGAGATTGTAAACGGAGATCAAATCATTATAATACCTATAGCTGTGGGAGGAAGTGAAGGACATTCTTTTCCTAATAAGACTTGTAATTATACTTTAGAAAATTCTAACAAAACATCAGCATTACATATTAAACTATTGTAATGCTTTTACAAACGCTCTTTATTTAACTACAAGTGCTTTTAAATACGTCTTTCAGAAGACTGTATATTATTTCAGCAAACTGATTAACTTCAATACCAGGAATTCTTGCATTCTTTTTATTTAGAAACTCTTTAATTCTATGCTCTACTTCATCAATACGTGACCACTTTAAATATGCTTCAAGGTCGTATAGAGCTTCTTGCGGATATATGAAAAAGTCTCCGGTGAACAATATATACTCAATTACATCTCCAGCAATTTTCGCATGCACTCGTATTAACCCAGCTGAAGTTTTTATCTCCTGCACCGCATTAAATACATGCTGATGTAGTTTTGCACTATAAGTCCACTCAGGTGAGAGATACCTCTTTAAAGTTTCTTCAAAGTCAAGCATTTCTTGAGTCGTTAAAGTTCCGTAAGCTAATTTGATTCCGAAGAAATTTTCTATAGCTTTTACAAACATTTTTTCAATTTCTACTAAGCTGGGTTTAAAACCTAATTCACGTTTAACCCATGTTACTCTCTCTCCAAAACTCTTCACGCCTTTATCACGCAACTTCTCTACAGGTATCTTAAGTAGCTTAAGCATTAGCTCTACATCGAAATCTACCAAAAGAGTTCCTGTATGCAAAATTCCTCCAGAATCCCTATATTGACCTATACCTGCAATTTTTCTGCCTCCTACTTCAATGTCATTTTTAGGTCTGAAAAATGCTTTTAATCCTAGCTCCTGTAGGCACAGAATTGCTGGTTGAGATAGCAATTCGAAACTTCCATCTATGTCTTTTAATTTAGGATCATAGTGTTCAGGTATGTATATTTCCCACCCGGGCACATCAGTACTTCCACTGGGGCCCATCATAAGAACTGCTCCACCACCTGTAGGCCTACGCATTATGTCTATGCCTAACTTCTTTGCTTCTTCAATGTTAACTTCCTCAAAAGGATCTTGAAAAAAACCTATGGTTATGGCGGAGGGCTCGTAGATAACAATTCTAAAAGTTGGAGGGGCTATTCCTCTGCCTACAGCACGTGTTATGACTTCCTGAGATGCATGAATATGTGCAGCAGGGGCCATGTATATTCCTAGGTTTCTCCAGATCATAAGCTTAGATCCTTTCTTCTAAAATCTTCAATTCTTCTAAGAGTTTTTCAGGTTTTAAACGTATAAGCCAGCCTTCATTAAGAGGATCGGCTTTAATGGGTAAGGGATCCTTAAGTAGCTTCTCATTTAGTTCTATAACAGTTCCGCTCAATGGACTTTCAATGAATATTACTGTTTTCTTGTACATTACAGAAGCTATTCTACTACCTTGTTTAACAAAAGAATTTTTTGTAACTAAAAAGTTAAAGGCTGTAATTGTAGGAAGTCCTTTAATAGCTTCAGGTAAGACTCCTACAGCAACAACTTCTTTGTCTATAACTTTAGCCCAGCTATTCCCCTTTCTCCATACATATATGCGGAAGCTCATGTATATCACCCATCCTAATTATACTTTAGGAGGGATTAATAAGTTTTACTAGCTATAACCTAATCATTAATGTGGATAGTTTTTATCTCACGAGATCCTCCCTTTAATGCAATGACGTGAACAGCGCAAGCCATGCAAGGATCGAAAGCTCTGACAACTCTAGCTATGTCTACTATAGGATTATCTGAAGATATCTCAGTATTTATGAGCGCTTCCTCCATAGCTCCTCGCCTACCATGTCTATCTCTTGGAGAGGCGTTCCATGTAGTAGGAGATATTATCCTATAACTCTTTACAATAAACCCTTCTGCCTCAAGCCAGTGTCCAAGAGCTCCACGAGCAGCCTCAACTAGTCCTGCACCAGAGATTCTACCTTTTACCTCTTCCCAAGGGGTCCACATACTCAATTCACTAGGCTTCTTAAGAATTTCAAATGCTTTATCAATCTCTTCAAAGACTTTATCACATAGAAAAGCTGTTTCAAAAGCTCTAGCATATACTCGCTCAAGGGTATTAGGCTTGTGCGGAGGCTTCCATTCAATAGTATCAACTTTTACTTTTCCTTTTTGAAGAGCTTCCACCCATAAACGAGCAAGGGGGCCTGTCTCCATTACATAGCCACGATAGCGAGGGGCTTTGACATAAGAATATTTTTTATACTCTGTTAATTTACTAGTGTTTTCTTCACCTTGGTAAGTATATGCCGCATCTTCTTGTATATATGGTTCAATTTCATTGAATAAATCTGTTGCAACTAGACTTCCTCCAATTACTACACCAGGTTTAAGTACACGTTTCTTAGGGTCCAATGAAAGGTCTTCAAATACTCCATAAGTTATTAAATTTGCTTCTCTCTCCCCCGAAATCAATTTTGATGAATACTTTTCGTATAGCTTGTCAAAAGTTGGTATCATTATGTTCATAACCCATTTTCTTACTTCATCTAACCTAGAAGCAAATGCAAAAAGCTTTTGCGAATCTAGACTTGTAGTAACTCCGCCTACAATTATAGCTGATGTATGAGGAAACTTGCCGCCAAGTATAGCTAATGCTTCAAGGGCTTTTCTCTGCATCTTAAGTCCTTGCAAAAATACTTTACCCTCACCCCACTTTAGATCCTCTATAACCCCATCGGGAGGAGCATAATCGCACCCTGCTAAAATACAGCAGTGGAGTATGTGATCGTATATTAGGTATGCATATGTTGAAAGGTTTCTAGATATGAGAGCCATTGGCGGAGGAGCTATATTTAGTGCTCTTTCTGCAGCACTAATCGAAGCTAAAGTGTGTGGAAGACTGCATACACCGCATACCCTAGAAGCTAAAAAAGTAGCATCAGTAATAGTGCGGTCTTGCATTAAGAGCTCTATTCCTCTATACATTGTTCCAGAAACAAAGGCATCCACTACTTTCTTTCCCTCTAGCAACACCTTTACAGTTAAGTGACCTTCTATTCTTGTTGGAGTAAAAACTATCTCTTTCAAGCTTGTTCCTCACCTCTTACCTTCTTCTTCAGCAACTTTTCCAATATGTCACGTTCGTAAAGCCCATAGAGGTATATTATTGAGGCTGGTGATGGAATTATAAGCGGTAAAGGCTTAGGTGGATAGTATATAAATGGCATGAATTCCTTTGGAAAACCGGGCTCTGTACACCCTATACATACACTACCTGAAATTGTACAAGAGTTTACTCCTCCATTCCACTTCCTTTCTACGCAATCTCCGTGTGCTACAGGGCCTTTACATCCAAGGGCAAGAATACAACCTCGATCTCCGAATCTCTTAGAAAATATGGTTTCACTAAAAAACCCTGCTAGAGGACAATTCTCATGAACTGTTTTTTCATAAAAACGCTTAGGTCTATTATATTCGTCTAAATCCATCGTCATGCCCATACCAAGGATATATAGCAAGACATCTAGTAAAGTACCTATAACCCAGTCTGGATGTGGAGGACATCCAGGAACATTTACCACAGGCAATCCCTTCTTTGACTTATACTCAGAGCCTAAGATTTCCCAAACCCCTCTAGCTCCTGTAAGATTAGGATCTAATGCATTAATACCTCCAAATGAGGCACAAGTACCAATGGCTATTACAGCTAAAGCCTTTAAGGAAATTTTCTTAATGTATTCAGCAAAAGGTATTTCTTCTCTTTCTACATGTAGTACAAGGTTCTTATCATAATCTTTCGTAGGTATAGAGCCTTCTATAACAAGAAGGAAGTCGTTTGAAAGCTCATATAATAGCTTGCTTCCTTCACTTTCGCCAAAGAAATTAACTGGTGTGAATAAGGAATGAAAACTGATGTCAATCTTTAATTCTCGCAGAGGAGCTTTTATTAATTCTTCAAGTGAAGGATGCGAGGATTGTAGAACTGATATTGAGCACCCACTACACCCTTGCCCATGGAGCCATAGTATCTTTAATTCTCTCATAAGCTTTACCTAGTAGGATTGCAACTTAGATAACGATTAAATGTAGGTTGATGAGGGCAGGGTCGAAGGAGAAGTTTAAAAAATGTATTGGTTTTAAGGCTTAACGCATTTTCTACCAACATAAGTTCTTTCTTCTAATTCCTTAAATATCTTGTTTAGATTTTCAAGAGGCTCTACGGCTTCTATGTGCACTCTAACCTTGCCTTCACGCATTAAGTCAAAGAGTTCGTAATATTCATAAGGCATTGCAACCATGGAGGGTATTATGCGTATTCCCGCTACCACGTTTATAAATGGTGTTATGGGTATGGGTCCTTCAGCATCTGCAGGACAGCCGACAACCACCATATACCCTGCTGCTCTAAGCATTTTAATTGCGAGGTCGTAACCCCCTATGGCTGGTGTCTCAACTACAGCAGCATGAACTCCTCCTCCTGTCTTCTCCTTAATTAGTTTAATGGCATCTTCAGGCTTTGTTGCATCTACAGCAAGGTCGGCTCCCAGCCCCTCTATAAATCCTACTCTCCTAGGTCCTAGGTCTACACCAACAACTCTGTACCCAAATGCCTTAGCTACCTGTACTGCTATGTGTCCTAACCCTCCTGCAGCTCCTACTACAGCTACCCATTTTCTAGGTGGTAGATGTGCCACGGTCACGAGCTTGCGTACAGCACCATATGATGTCCCCCCACCACACGCTACAGGACCCGCCTCCTCATCCCTTATACCGTCTGGTATCTTTATCGCACAGTTTTGATGAACTTTAGCATATTCAGCAAAGGTTCCTGGTACATGAAGTGTCGTGTATTTACCATTAGGACACCAATGCGGCAATCCCTGCATACAGTACTCGCAAACCCCACATACGTAGTTAAACCATCCTACTGCTATCCTTTCACCAGGGCTAACTAATGTGGTACCCGGACCCACTTCTTTAACTACACCAGCACCTTCGTGACCTATAACCCTGACCCCTGTTGCCTCTTGAATTGCCTTAGCCCCAGCCCAATCTCCTTTCCAAAGGTGAAGATCTGTATGACAAACACCAGATACGTTTATTTTGACTAGAACCTCCCCCGGTCCTATAGTTGGTGTGGGAACATCTTTAATGACTAGGGGTTTGCCCCATTCTTCAATCACAGCTGCTTTCATAAAGGCACCCACCGAAAACTGATTCTCTCGAGTTAATAACTTTTAATGAAAATAGTAGCTTAATTATTTAATTGAAATGGAATTATATTTACAATATGATTGTGGCACGTCACGTTATTTTGCTATGAAGAATTTAAATATATCCTCTCGCTTAATTTTATAAATGGCTTCATGTTCTTCAATGTATGATAAGGCTTTACCGCTACAAACTTTAACACATTCAGGATCTCCGTCGCACAGATCGCAAGCCATAACTTTCCTTTTAATTGGATGCATATAAATACCTCCATAGGGACACAATTCCATACATACTTTACAGCCCCTACATTTATCATGGTCAATTTTTATAATGCCTAGCATTTTGTCTTTAGAAATAGCATTCAGAGGACATGCTATAACGCATATAGGCTCTTCACATTGCCTACACCTAGCAGGGGCAAAAACGGCTTCATATCTTTTAAGCATCTTTATTCTTGAGAACAAGGGACTTGATACACCCTCATGTTTTACTGCACACACAATTTCACAGAGTCTGCAGCCAGTACACTTACTTAAATCAAAGACTATTATCTTCACTCTCCCAGCACCTCTTTTTCATCGAAAAACTTGACTACGTCTATTAAGTCTAGTTGAAAGAGTTTCTCTCTTTTGGGAATTCCTTTAGAATTCCATCCACGTAGTTCAAAATATGTCATTAATAAACGGTTAAAGTTTTCTCTATTTAGTGGTGGTGATCCAGTAAATCTTTGGGGATATTTAAATAGATGTTCTGGTAAGGTGATATTCGCTACGCCTTCTCTTATCAATATAGCTCTCTCAAGATTAAATATTCTCTCGCCTATGAGTAGCAGATCTTGCTCCGAATATTTAGTTCCCATTATAGCATTCGTTATCCTTGCCATAAGCTCTAGATCTCCTATGAAATCTCGTGAAGCATCAGATGAAATTACAATAGGATATAGCCAATCGCAGAGAATTAAAGAATTTTTAACACAAGTTCTATTCTGAATTACTATTGTAGCTCTCGCCTCTGCTTCATTATAGCTAGGAGAACCTGGTGGATGAACAGCTTCTTCTGAGCCCCAAGCATACTTTGCAATTTTTCTTTGTTTTTCAAATTCAAGGCCGCTCCAATGTGCAACAGCTACATACTCGTGACTACTACTCCACGGGTCTCTATGCGATGTTGCCCAGAGCAGTGCTGACACTATGTAGTCCCGAGGATCATAGTGATTGCAATATCCTCTCGCTCCAGGCCCGTAACCTCCATACCCAGCCACAGGCCCCCAAAAACTTGCTAAAGTTTCTTCAATATCATCAAGTGAAAGATATTGCTGAAGTAGACCAAGTTTTTCAGCGTATCTCCATGTTCCTTCAGCTAATAAATTCCCCAACCCCTCCCTCATCGCTATTTTGTTGAGCAAAATCTCTATAAACTCCTTCTCAGGGTACTTCTCAAAGGGTATTTCAGTTGCTGTTTCTTTAGGTATATGCCCCTTAGTATAAAGAGTCATGAGGAAAGGTATGAGCTGCAAAAGTTCATAAACATTCAGTCCTAGGTCATCTGCTAAATGCTTTGCAAGAAAACATACCTCATCCGCATAACCCCTGTAGCCCTGTTGAAGCCAGCAGAAGAAGAATTGAACGCATGCCATCTCTCCTTTGACATCCATTTCGGGGATCTCAATATAAACATGGCACGGTTTTGGACACCCATGACACCCAGTATTCCTCTTCATGTATTTCTTTACCAACGGTATTAAATCCTCTGTTAACGGTGCTGTAGAAAGCTCCTCATATGCCTTGTATACAGGAGACGGTGCTACAATACCTAAATGTCGTACTAAAGTTTTAACTTTCTCCGCCTCTGTTAAGAGTGCTTGAGGATCGTAAACCTTAAGCTCTCTCTTAACACCTCTAACAGCAATAGCCTTCACATTTTTAGCCCCCATTACTGCTCCAAAACCTCCCTGCCCAGCCGCGTGACCAGATCTATGGATTATTGATGCATATCTAACAAGTTTTTCCCCAGCAGGACCTATAGTAATAATCTTAACTTCCTCATCATTTAATTCTTGAACTAATTTCTCACGAGTCTTAAAAGACCCTAACCCCCATAAATGCTTAGCTCTGCTAATCTCAACAACACCATCGTGAATCCATATGTACACAGGCTCTTCAGCCTTGCCACGGAGAATCAGTATATCAAATCCTGCGTATCTTAGTTCAGTACCCCATTCCCCACCAAAATTACTTACTGTAAACGCTTCAGGATATGACTGAGGACTTTTACCTGCAACTACAGTCCTACCAGCCCCTGGTGCTATCCCCGTTAATGGACCTGTTGCAAATATGAGTATGTTTTCAGGTGAAAGCGCACTGCAGAGTATCTTTGAATTCCAATAAATGTAAGAAGCAATACCTTCTCCACCCAAAAACTTCATTATGACATCATCTGGAAGTCTATAAGTCTTAACTTTTTCCTCACTTAGATCTATATCAAGTACTACTCCAAAATCAGTCAAAACAAAGTCCCTCGCTCAGAAGTTTTTTAAGCACACTTTAAAAATATAACTTTCCCTTATTTTTTATAAAGTAAGATGTTTATTACTATTAAACAAAATTCTAAAACGTTATATATTAGTACTGCAACTTAAGCACGTCATAGACATATAGCTAAGGAATTAATTTCACAGTAGACTAACGTTCCTAGGGCATATAACAAGGGGGAGCATCCTAGTATTACATGAAGAAGCTTAAAATTCAAAGTCTTTAAGAGGTGAAATTAGTTGTAAGCTAAATTTTAAGGTTTACCTAACTATGCTATTAATGAGCATAACTTAGAGAATCTATTAAAGAAAAGATTTAATAATGCAAAAGCTATTATCTGAAAATTACTTTTAATATTTCAACTCTTTCTCATAACATGCTTCACGTAACGTATTTTCTATACATTTAAAGTGCTATAAACGCAATCATGGGAATTAAGCCATGAACACTAAAGATTGTAAAGTTTGTGTTAGAAAAGTATAGGATATGCCTGATGTAATGAATCGTGATAATAAATGTTTAAAGAATGTAAAATAATAGGCATTTCTGAAACATAGAGATTATCAGCATTGAGGTGAAATATTTAAGAAGAGTTGAAGATGAGAATAGTGATATTATGATAGGGAAGGAGAAATATGAAGATAAGGAGTAATAAATAGATGAAGAAGCTTTATATATCTAGTAGCAGTATTACTAGATAAGGGGTATATATATGGTAATATTGGATAAAACAGCAGATGCGTTAATAAGCATTCTCATTTTCATTGTTGTTGGAGCAATATGGACAGTACCTCTAATATGTCTCAATATGGGGTTGCTGTGGGGTTCACTTTATCCATTATTTGGTGCTGTGGGAGTTGTTTGGTATAATGTCTTTAAAGCACCTGCAGATCCTTCACAGTCTCTAGGTGCAGAGAGAATTCCTGTAAGACTACATAAAGTATTAGTGATCTTAGCAGTTATTATTTTAGTGCTTGGAATTAACTATGTACAATATGTTGCCGGTTGGGTTCCCTCTCCAATGTTAGGATTTACTATAGGTACTCAAGCTATAGGTTGGCTTTGGTTCATAGGTTTATACCTGCAAGTAGGTTTAGGTTTAAAGCCATCTAAGGAAGCAGCAATGCGCAAGGCTATGGTAATAGCTCTAGCTCTATCTCTTACCTGGTTAACAGTGACATGGTGTCTTAAAATTGCACCTGAAGGAGTATCAGTATTCTTGCCAGATAGTGTAGTTCACATGGCGGTAGCATACACAATACTTGTTAATAATATTGTACCGGAGTAAAACCAAGGTGATATGTATGGTTATGAGGAAAATATATAGCCTTTTGTTCACTATTATAGCAACGTTCGTTTCTGAATATATTTGTATAGTAGCTGGCTGGTCTGCGGGACGGTCTCTTTATGGAGTTGAATTAGTACTATGGTTACTAGTATACACATTACTAACAGTTGTTTACTTAGGGTTACCTGGTCCAGTAAACTGGAAAAAGAAGTTGCCAGGCACGGTAGCTATCTTCATCTTAGCATATGTTTTATGCTGGCTCTTTGTCCCTATAGTTGGATTCAAAGATGCTTTCGCCTTTGCAGTTGTAAACTATACTGTTTGGGCAATACTACTTGAGGTACTCTTTACTTGGCTCGGACTATAACACAGAATTTTAATTCAACAATATTTTTAACATTTTCTGTTAGATTTATAAACCCTTACCATGGAGTAAGTATTAGAGGGTAAAAATATGTTAGCTCTTGTTGCTATTCCTGAACGCTGTACTGGGTGTAGGCGTTGCGAATTAGCTTGCTCATTTGCGCATTACAAGGTTATGAATCCAGCAAAATCAGCTATACATGTTATAAGAGATCCTCACGCCCCGATAGATGCACCGATCTTCTGCACGCAATGTGGACTATGTATAGACTCATGCCCACAGAAAGCTCTTTACCGAGATGAAAAGATTGGCGCCGTTTTAGTTAACTTTGAGAAATGTGATGGTTGTGGGCTTTGCGTTGTTGCATGTCCTTATGGAGCTATTATGATTGACAAGAGAACAAAGAAAGTTATTAAATGCGATCTATGTAAAGGAGAACCCGCATGTGTTAAGGCATGTCCTGAAGGTGCTTTACTATACGTTGATGTGAATGTGGCTAGTTATTATAAGAGACAGCAATACGCAGTTCTTCATAGAGTGGAGCTCAGGCCCATGATTCCGTACCCAAGGTAGGGGTGAGAAGATGAGTAAGTGGTATGGTTACAAAGGAAAAATATTACGTGTAGATTTAACTAAAAAAGAAGTGAAAATTGAGGAACTTAAAAGAGATTGGTGTAAGCTATATATTGGGCAATCAGGCTTTGGAGCTAGAATTCTATGGGATGAACTACCACCTAAAATAGACCCGCTAAGTCCTGAAAACATAATCATTGCATCAACAGGGCCATTAACAGGAACGCTTGTTCCAGGTTCCGGTAGCATCTCTTACCAATTCAAATCACCGCTAACTGGAGCATGGGCTGAAACACGTTCAGGCGGTAAGTTTGGTGCTATGTTAAAATTTGCCGGATTTGATGCAATAGTGATTACAGGTAAAGCAGAGAAACCTGTTTATTTATGGGTACACGACGGCACATGTGAGATTAGAGATGCAAAGCATTTATGGGGAAGAACAGTACATGAGACAACAGATATACTCCTACATGAAGTTGGAGAGCCTGAAGCTTCAGTAGTAACCATAGGTCCCGCTGGTGAAAAACTTGTTAAATTTGCTGCAATAATGAATGATTACGATAGGGCAGCGGGTAGATGTGGTGGAGGAGCAGTCCTTGGTTCAAAGAATCTAAAAGCCATTGTGGTATACGGTGAAGAAGATATTGAGATAGCTGACCCTGATAAATTCTATGAAGCGGCTATGGAAGCTTTTGAAGCTATGAAGAAATATGTTTTCCAAGGATTACTGGGTAGACTTGGAACCATAGGCTTAGTAAACGCATTAAATGCTGCAGGCGCTTTACCAACAAGAAACTTTGCAACATGCTACTTCCCTGCAGCAAACGCGGTATCTGGAGAAACTTTGGCTGAGAGGTATCTCTTAAAACGAAGAGCTTGCTTTGGATGTACTGTTGCTTGTGGAAGATATACGTGGGTTCCACATGGACGCTATATGACACCACCTCATGAGGGTCCAGAGTATGAAACTACCGATATGATAGGTATTCAAAGTCTACTAGATAATTTAGAAGCTATTGTTAGGGCTAACTATCTCTGTAACAACTATGGTCTTGACACTATCTCTACAGGTAATGTTATTGCATTTGCTATCGAGGCCTTTCAGAGGGGAATACTAACGTTAGAGGATACTGGTGGACTTAAGTTAGAATGGGGCAATTCTGATGTTGTATTAACATTAATTGATAGGATTGCTAGGAGGGAGGGTATTGGTGATTTGTTGGCTGAAGGTGTTAAGAGAGCTGCTGAAAAAATTGGTAAAGGTGCTGAAGAATTTGCTGTTCATGTTAAAGGACT
>Ga0080004_1120792_pt1 | contig 33626 bp, 32 predicted proteins | sample WasSprMetagenome_FD_69207 | JGI IMG/M metagenome (GOLD analysis project Ga0080004, IMG submission 69207) | Sulfidic aquatic microbial communities from Washburn Spring, Yellowstone National Park, USA - WS (SPADES assembly) (version 2) | ecosystem: Environmental > Aquatic > Thermal springs > Hot...
AGCCGTTGAGGTAGATGTTCTCCCGACCGGTCAGGTCGGGGTGGAAGCCCGCGCCCAGTTCCAGGAGCGCCCCGATGCGGCCGCGCACCGCGATCCGGCCCGAGGTGGGCTCTATCACCCGAGCGGCCAGTTTCAGCAAGGTGCTCTTCCCGGCGCCATTGGGGCCGATAATGCCCAACGTTTCCCCCTGCTCCACGGCGAAACTCACATCCCGCAAAGCCCAGAACTCCTCGCGGGAGCGGTTATTGCGCCGGAAGAGCCCCACAGCCAGTTCTTGGAAGGAACGGGCGCGCTCATGGTGAAGGATAAACTTTTTGGAAACCTGGTCAAACTGTATCGCCGCGCTCAAGGCGAATCCCCATTTTATTTATCAGTGGACCTGACAAATACCCCACGCTGATTTTCGTAAGCCAGATAACGAAAATTCCCCATTGTTATGGTTGCGGGATGAAATCCACCATTCTCCCATCTTCAGTAAACCATCCGCACGGACAACCTTCAGGGTTATCAGGAGGAACAGCCGCGCAGAAATCCCGAAAGATTAGGGGCAGAAAGACGAAATAAGAGTAACTCTCGGTAGGGGAAAGGAGGGAACTCCTGATCGCTGGAGAAAAGGCAGAACTTGCTCCCGAGCTCCATCCTGTCCCTACCATCCGGAGCGGAATTCGGTTCAGCCTGCAGCTAATCCGTTCCACTTTCAGGTATACAATCCGCATGGTCATCTCAGTGTTGTAAATTTGTTCCAGAAGCCAATCCGGACAACCTCCATACACCATACAGTGGTTATAATTCACTCCTGCCGGCACAAAATACTCAGGCGCTGCCAGCCGATAGGGTTGCTTGTAGTGGGGAAGGTAAGTCGCGCCTGGCGCAAGATCGCTGTCTTCCCAATGCCCATATAATGGCAAGCCCATGCTGTTGACATGGTCCACTGACAAACCGCCTTCCCCATCTATCCGGTACGTTCCTCCTACAGGCCTATCCACGTTGTCGTAAGGGTTACCCGGGAACTCGGTGTATGGATCCACTGGCATAGGAGGAAAGTTCAGGAAAAAGTAATCTGCTCCTTCAGGAATATGTAAATCAAACTTTTCATGGCGATTACTGTATTTAGCGGTTAACTGGGAGACTAAAGGGCTTAATAGCCCCGCATTACCTGGTCCGATATAGGAATGAAAGGTAAATACCTCTGTCCCCATCAATGTGACGGAAACCACAGGGCGGGTCTGTATCACATAAACAGCCGTCAACTCCCGATAGTTCTTCCAATGAATCCACATCATGCAACCCATATTGGCTGGAATCTCCAATGCGCTTCCAGAAAGTTGGACTGGTTCAACTCTGATTTTAGCATATCGGTCAAAAGAGGTGGCGTTTCCCACCGGAAGAGGGTAAGCAGCCGGTACATACTCGTACCCTCCCACCTCTCCTGTGATGTCTGTAGCGCCATTGTATAAAGTCATCCTGGCAGGAGGAGTGACGGAACCCCACTGGTCAAACCGCGCAGGCTGCCCCAGACAACCCAGCAGGCTTCCATACCACCCGGTGTTAACATCCTTAATGTAACGAGGATATACTGTAGCAGTTATAGTGACTGTATCACCGAGACGAACGCCGGATTGGTAACGGATAATTCCATAGCCGGGGCTATAGTAGACAATCGCACCCCTCAGATACTCCTCGGGCACAAACCCCACTAAATCCACAATATTCAGCCCCTTAGGTTCCAACCAGCTGACCCCAGCAGGCGCCACTGCAATGAGGCCCGTTCCTTCCCCAGGCCTTGTAAAATACGGCAAACTCATCGCTGGCCTGGCTATTGCCTGTACCGCAAGGAAAAGTAGCACCAGCGTGAGCCCAACCGAAATCAACGCTTTTTGAATCCCCTTAACGCGTATCCAGGTGGTTTCGGGCATAGTCCGCATAAGCCTCTCCCAAGGGGGTGATTTGCAATGTGGTCTGATTGAAAAGATATGAGTAATCGTTATATATCCCACGGCTATCATCCAGGCTGTACCAGGCCCACCGCTGCACCAGCCGACACTCATCGGCAGGGTATCCGAGGGAGCAGTCCTTTTCGTTCATGAAATAATCAAATGTAGCCAGCATAAACGTTTTTACCGTGTTCCAGTCGTTCAGCCTATCAATGTGGTAATATACGATCCCATACTCTGAAACTATCAGCGGTTTATTTTGCTGACCGCGGTCCTTCATCCATCGACGAAACGCTCTGATCTGCGCCTTGAAGATGTCAAGATTATCATGGTCGTTGTCGTTGTAAATGGTTCCATAGCAATAGGGGTATCCCGGCGGCACATCAGCGCCATAATCATCACACCTTTCTTTGAAGATAAAATTGTGCACATTCCAGACATCCACTGGCATATCTGTGCCGTACCAGCTTTTATATGTATCCCATACTTTAGACAAATACCAGAGGCGTGCCGGGGTAGCTTGAATAACCCCGCCAATCGCTACCTTTGCGGTGGGATCAGCGCCTTTGATGAGGTGGTAAAGATCATGGTACGCCACAGCATACACTTCTGGGAGCATTTCATCCTGACCTCCTCCCTCCCAGTCGTATCGATCCATTTCGTTCCCGATTAACCACAGAGAGCTTGGATTGGCCCGGGCTATGGATATAATCTCTTCACGAGTGCTGGGGGAGGTAAGGGTATACGTATATGGAGTTACGTAAGGGCAAGCAGTTCTATTGCGAGTTCGTTGAGGCCAGCACGTTGTCAACTGATGGAGGCGAACAGTCTGAACATATTCCATACCTAACGGACGGGGTGGATTCCTCTGAGTGCCAAAGTCTACATACCATCCTGCAGCCAAGCGGCGAATGTCCGGGTAGCGGGTAATTGGGCCATCCGTAGCGCAGTATCCCAAACGGGAACTGCGGGGGCCATAATCTCTAAAAACGATGGGCAGATATACCTGAGGAGTCAATTCCGTTGTAGTAAATAGCCTGCTTTCTGCGTTGTATTTTACGGTCGCCTCAACCGGATGTTCCATAGAATGGCCTGGGGTTGCCAACAGCAAGACTACCCCTGTGACGAAGAGCAAAGCACCAATCATTGCTATAGTTGACTTTAACATGTTTCCTCCTACTTGTTGTTATGGCAACTTGGGAACCAGCAGATAAACTGGCCCTTGAGAAACTATCTCATAGTTTTGACGAAGCCAGGCGACAGGATATATGCTCGGGTCCAAATCAGCTACTGCCAGGGGACGCTCACCCACGCTCGTGAGCACTTGCTGAATATCCCAGCAGCAGTAATGAATGGTGACATCTGGCCTTTTGCCTTCTACTATTTGAACAAACCGGAGCGGACTTACTAATACAGGCTCAGCCAGCAGAATTGCACCTTCCGGGAGCGCTTCTAAAACCGCTTCAGCGTATTGGCGTGGGTCATAATACCCGTTCTTTGGAGGCAACAAGAAGAAATACTTTCCTCCAGGCCCTGGAACATGCCGGGTGTCCCGAAAGGTTATGCCACGCTCCACCAATTCAGGCCCAATCCGATAGACTGTTATCGGTATACTCACCAATAATACCCCGATGATAAGCCACACCCACCAATAATGTTTTTTCTCAAGGATTGGCCAAAGACACCTTTGCTTTAGCCATTGGAAACCGCAAGCCACCCAGGCAGTGAACGGCAAGTAACTGGGAAGGTAAAAGACATACCGATCTCCAACCCTGTAAGGAAAGGCAAAAATCGCTGAGCCTGTGTAGAGACACATAAGATATATCGCTTCATCTCGGTCCAATATATCTCTACCTTTGATCAACCCCACGATCCCACCCACTAACGCCAGACCTATAAACTGAAGGGCAAGGAAAGCAACCCATTGGAACAAATCAGAGGGGAAATATTTCAATGAGAAGTCCAACAATGCATCCTTAAAGCTATACCCTTCAAAACTAAAAAGTGCCCATTCTATGAGTTCTGTCCAACTCATTCCGTAAGTTTGGGCATCTCTTATTAACAGGAGTACCAGAGGGATTACCCCTAATACACAGGCCAGAACGAAAAGCAATAAAGATTTCCTGTCTAAACTGCTCCGCTTTGCCCATAGCAGGAATAATAAGCCAGGGATGTATAGGACAATCATTAAGTGGATAGCCAGCCCCAACCCTAAAAGGAAACCTATTCCCGTCAAGTAACGCCGTCGCCCTGTGTGATACCACCGAAGTCCCAGCCATGCCAGCAACGCCATGACGGTAAGGGTCAGGGTATAGACTTCGGCCCGAACGGAGTAACTCCAGAAAGTGTGAGAGACCATCAGTGCCAGGGTCGCTCCAATTGCCGGCCCCCTCTGCAATCCCAGTTCCTGGAGGAGCAAAAACATTAAGAAAAGGACTATAGCACCAAATAGCGCCGATACAAGGTTCACCCGTCCTGCTACATCCCCAATGGGAATCCGGGAAAACAGGTGAGCAACAAGCACCCATAAAGGGTGCCCGCCTGCGCTGGCTTGAAGGTTGCACTTCACAGCCTGAAGTTGCCAGTACCCTTCATCACCCCACAGCACGGTTGGAGCCAAAGTTAAGCTATATAGCCCCAGCCCAAGAACGAACAATAACACCCCATCAATGATTCTAAAATGTTGGGTTCTCACGTTCTTTACTGGCTGACAAATTGCGCCACCATACTGGCCCACCCTTCCCCCACCGCTGTCATCGCGCCGGTCTGGGGGTCAAAGAGGCGGCCGGTGGGGTAGGTGGTGTCGTCTAAACTGTACCAGCACCAGCGCTGAACTAACCGGTAACCATCCGCTGGATAGCCTAACGCTGGGTCCGTGGCGGTCAGAAAGAACTCAAAGGTGCCCCGCAGGAAGGCCACCACCCGCTCTGTTGGGAAACCATAGTCCTCAGGCATGGGGATTCCATATTCGGATACTATAAGGGGGTGCTTTTGGAAACCATGCTCCGCCATCCACCGCCTGAAGTTTACGATGTGGCGGCGAAATGCTTCTATGTTGCCACTATCATCAACTTCATACAGTTCCCCCCGGTCTTCCTCAATCCCCGGAGGGATGTCTACTCCCCAGGACCCCCTCTCTTCCCGCAAGATGAAGTTGTGGATGTTCCAAATATCTACCGGTATCTCTTCCCCAAATCGCTCCCTGTAAGCTTGCAGGATTAATTCCAGGTACTTCAAGCGCAAGGGGGTCGGCTGGGAGACCCCACCTATGGCTACTTTGGCCGTAGGGTCAGCTGATTTTATGGCTTGGTAAGCTTGGTGATAAAGCTCAGCGTATGAAGCAGGACTTACATTGTCCTGCCATTTTACGTCAGGTTCATTGCCTATGAGCCATAGAGAGCCAGGGTTGGATTGGGCTATTTGGGATATTTCCTCTACCCCAGGGGTGAGTTTCCCACCCCTGAGCCTAACCATCTGAACGTATTCAATTCCTTCAGGCCTCGGTGGGTCGGGCCTTGCCCTCCAATCCAGATACCACCCCAGCCTAAGCGGTTTTATATTATACCTTGATATCGGTCCGATGGCAACTCCCACCCCCCACCGGGGTCGGCTATCCCATAAGATGGAAATTTTTGTAAAAGGAGAAGAAGTCGGGGTGGAAATCGGAGCAAGGGTCGGAGTCAGTGACGGAGGCTGTTCGGTGGAGGAAAAGGGAGTGGAGGTTGGGGTAGGGGTTAAGGTAGGAGCGGAGGTAATGGTTTTTGCGGGAGGCCTTGCAGTAGGGATTAAAGGCTCAGGAAATTGCCTGACCGGTTTGGGGGTATGAGGCTGGTTTAGGATAAGGAGGGCAAAGCCTGCCAGGATAAAGATTACCCCAAGCCCCAGAAGTAGGTGCCGCTTAAGCACGAACCCTCCATATTATCACAAGGATTATGCCCAGGATTATAAGCCCCAAGCCTACTATCAAGATAGGTGAAATCCCAGCCCGCGGCGGAGTTAGAACAGGGGTTAGCTCAGGCTTAGGGGTAAGGAAAGGGGTGGAAGTAGGGGGAATGGTTTGAGTTGGAGTGGGGGAAAGAAGTGGAGTGTAAGTTGGGGTAGGAGTCAAGGTCGGGGAAGGGGTGAAGGTTGAAGTTGGAGTGGGGCGAGGGGTAAAAGCGGCGCTTATGGTGGGAGAAGGAGTTGGGGAAACCAGAGCAGGGGTTGGAGTTGGGGTAAAGGCTGGGGGTGGAGGAGCAGGAGTTGGGGTACTTGTAGCTGGAGCGGGGGTAGGGGTGAAGGTGCGGGTGGGAACGGTTTGGCGCTCCGGACTTTGGCTGGGAGCAGCCCAAATCGCAGGAAGAAAGGCAAGGGCTGTTATCAAAATGCCAATTAAAATCCAAAGGGCCTTTTCCTTCATTTTTGCCTCCTAAAGCTGAGAGAAATTTCCCTGTCTTCCTTTAAGGCCATGTTGAAAAGCACCGTCTCCCCTTCCACAGCTGAAGGTTCGGGGGTGACTTCCAAGAGCTCAGAGCCCGAAGGTAAATGGATTTTGATGGTCAATGAGTGGCCTAAAGTTCCGGGTTGCTTTTGAACCCTTAAGTGGTAAAGGCCTTTCTCCCCATCCCATGTGAGGACTCGAGGGGGGAGGACGTAGCTAAAAGAACGGGTCTGCGTCTGGGAAGGGGGAATTAGGCCCAATACAGCAAGCACGGTCCAATGACCCTCCTCTGCTTGGTACGATGTTACATTGCCAGGCTCACTTTTCCGGTGCCAAAGGGACTCAGCAGGAATGGGGATACGAGTAGCGTCCAGAAGCCTGCTGCCGGAAGGGGTGTAGACCCTTATGTAGTCCCAGTAACAACGTTCCATCATCTTCTCGTAGACCGGGTCATAGCGGACTTCGGGTCGGCATGGGTAGCCGGCAGGGGCAGTGTGGGTGTAGATGAGGGTTAAAGTGGCTTGAGGTGGGGAGAGCGCGAGGTCTACTTCATAGGTTATGGATTGCTTGACGCGAGCGTTAACCTTGTTATAGCCAACGTTAGCGTCTACTACCATCAGGAAATCCTTCTGAGAAGGCCTTAAGGAGCCATCCCAGCCTCGGAGGGATAGGAATGATGCAGCTTCGGGGTCTTGCAGGTAGATGAGGATGTGCTTTTCTTCAAGGAGGGCAAGGAGGGTGCGGCCAAGCTTTAGCCAGTTTAAATCGCCGGCTTTCAATTTTTGAAAGACAGCCTGCGCTAAGGAGGCCATGAAGGTTTTACGTTTTACCCACCATTCTTTTGTTATCTTCCCCTCCTCGGGAGCCCAGGCCTCACGCATGTAGGAAATTAGATTTTTGCCGGTTATCGGTTCCTCTTCGCCTTCTACCTTCAAAGGGCCCAATACTTCTACAATCCTGCGGACAGCTTCCTGGTCCACGGCTATTACGCCATCAATTTCCACCCGATAACCGGGGCGGTAAAGGGAGATAGCTCTCCGGGCCGAGGTGGGGAAATCGGGGGACCAATTGCTGTCCCTGAAGACCCAGAGGTCAATGCCCATGTAGCGGCGCAGCGGTTCAGGCGGGTCAGGGTAAGGGAGGGAAAAGTCGTCCACGGCATAGCTGTCTCGGAAGACCAGAGAGGTTATTTCCCCCCTTTCAACCCTTACCTCCCCAACCCCTGTTATGAACCCGCCGGTTGGGCGGATTTCGTCCTCGTTCTGAGCTAAGATTAGGTAAGTGCGCTGGCCTTTGGCTCCCAGCAGTTCAGGGGCAAGCTTCAGAAGACCAAAGCCTGTTTCCGCCAAAGGAAGGGTTTTTTCTACCATAACAAACTTTGTGCGGAAAGATGGGGGGAGCTGTGGCCAAAGTTCCCGAGCTTTCTGGACCGAAGCCAAGACTTTCCCCCAATCGGCATCGGATGATGCCAAGAGGGAAATAGGGTTTTCCACTCCCTGGAGGGGGCGACAGACTTCGGCACCTGCTTCGCTAAGCCCTTTGGCGATTTGAAAGAGCAAAGGCAAAGCTTTCAATTCGTCTCCGACTTTCGGGAGCCACCACCCAAGCGAAGCTAAACGTAAGAGGATACCCCCCTCTCGCTCTACCGCCTCTAAATCCTGGGACAGAAGTCCCACCGCCCTACATGCTTCACCCAGCCGGCTCAGGTCAGGGCTTTGGGCTAAGGCCTGCAAGGTTCTAAGGTTTATGTAAACCTCTCGCACTAAGAGGCCGAATTTCAAGCCCCAAACAATTACCACAAGTAGGCCTATAAAGGTCAAAAGCAAGCCGAGGCGTTTGACCCAACTCATTTTACCTCCAATATTGGTCTGCCTGTTCTGGCCAAGGTTTCCTCAAGGTCCAGCCCGCTTTTTGCCAAGCCCAATTCTTTCAAGACAATTTTACGATAAGGTTCATGCCACCACAAATCCCTGTCTATCACGGTCAAATCGGGCCTTTTTCCCAGCACTTCCTGGGCGTACCAAAGGGTAAAGGTATGCTGGTCGGTAGAGGTTAGGAGAATAGCGTTGGGGGGTGCTCCATTCAGCACGCTTTCGGCCCATTCCATCGCCGTAAGGTCATTGCTAAGGGAAATGCTTCCCCAAAAGAGGATGGCTTGGATAAAAGGTATGGCTGCGAGCAACCATCGCCATTTCCCCATTTTGGGGCTGAGCTCCGAAAGGCCTAAGCTCAGCCAGAAAGTTGCCAGGGGCAAAGCCGGGACTAAGTAAACGGATGAGTCGGGGGTATTGTAACCGATGGCCAGAAGGCTAAAGGCGCCAAAAGCTGATGCTGTAGCCAAAGCCAAGGGGCGGGATTGGCGCCAAAGGCTCAGAAAACCCCAGATGGCCAAGATGGCACCTAAAGGGGTGAACTGGCGGGATACTAACGCCACCCAAGCCAAGAGGCGTTTCGGCCAAAAAGTTAGGGGAAGGGAGAAGAGGTAGCCATGGTAGAGGCGAGCGCTTACGTAACCCCACCAGCCTAAGAAAGTGGAAAGGTCAGCCCAAGGGCTAAGAGTGGCTCCTTGGGTTAAGAGGAAGGGGCCATAAAGCATCCCGCTAACCACAAGGAAGGAGATAATCGCCTGAATAGCTCCTTTACGCTGGGAAATGGCCGAACTTGTCACCGGAGCCAGAAGGATTAGGGAAGGATGGAACCCAACCCCGAGGCCCCAGATGGCTCCCAAAAGCCAAGCCGGAGCCTTAAGCTGGATTAAGAGGAGGAGAAGGGAGGAGAAGAAAGCAGCGGGAACGTACACTTCGGTGATTATGGCCTGGGACCAAAAGAGTGGGGCCAAGCCTAAAGAGAGGCCTGCCAGGAAAACCATTTCCCCCTGCCAAGCCAAAGCGCATATCGCTGCTGCCCCGGCACCCATCACAGCCGACATTAGGTTAAGCCTCCAGGCGGGCTCCCCCCAAGGGATTCGGATGAAAAGCTTCCCCAGCAAAAGGTAAGCGGGGAAGCCTGGGGGATGAGGAAGCCTTCCCCGCACTACAGCCACAGCCAAATCACCTCCATCGGCTCCCCAATGGGCCCAGGTGAGAGAAGGGGGCATGGTGGAAAGGTAAATGATGAGCAAAAGGAAAGCGGTAAGTAAAGCGAAAACAAATCTACCGGACAAATTGGCCTATGGCCAAAAGGGTGCTGATTACAGTCCCAATGACTACAAGTGCGCCTATGAACCAGCGGGTCTGCACCACCATCTGATGGTACATCCGGTCAAACCGCTCGTTCATTTCCTTGCGCAGTTCGCCTATCTCCCTCCGCAATTCCTGGACATCAGCCTTGAGGTCGGCCATATCGTGCTCAAGGATGTCCAAGCGGGAGAGGATTTGGCGGTACTCGTCCCGCGAAATCGCCCTTTCCTCCAGCACACTCGTAAGCCAAACAGCAAAAGCATCCGCGGCCTCATCACCCCAGGCTCGCCGTAAGACCACAGGGATTTCCAATCGCCTTACCACCATCACCCACCTCCTCGCTCACCGGACAAATTGAGCTATGGCCAAAAGGGCGCTAATCACTGTCCCAATGACTACAAGTGCGCCTATGAACCAGCGGGTCTGCACCACCATCTGGTGGTACATCTGGTCAAAGCGCTCGTTCATGCGGTCAAACCGCTCGTTCATCTCCCTGCGCAGTTCGCTTATCTCGACCTTGAGGTCAGCCATATCGTGTTCAAGGATGTCCAAGCGGGAGAGGATTTGGCGGTATTCATCCCGCGAAATCGCCCTCTCCTCCAGCACACTTGTAAGCCAAACGGCAAAAGCATCCGCGGCCTCATCACCCCAGGCTCGCCGTAAAACCACAGGGATTTCCAATCGCCTTACCACCATCATCACCTCCTTGACTTAATTATATCCCAAATTTTTACACCCGCCATTTTGGCCTTTAGGGGCGCTAAAGAGCTGTGGTAAAGCAAGCCAAAAGCTAAACCTGCCCCTTGAATGAGCACGCGGATTGCAGTTACCCAAGGCCACGCAATTGCAACCATGCGGTCCCGTTTCCAAGCCCAGCGTGCAAAGGGCAACGTGGTAAGAAGAAATCCCAGCATAAGCCCCGCTTCCGCTAAAGCTAATGGCCACCAAAGCAGAGCACAAGGGAAGTTAAGGATGGCTAACCCCATAAGGGCAAACTGAAGCTTGAGGCCTGGGTCAGTATGGGCATCCCCTTGGATTTTATCGGGGTGGCGCAGGTAAAGGAGGGCCCGCCAAAAGCCGTAGCGAGCCTTCCGCATCAGGTAAGCCCTCAAATTGTCCGGATGATTGTGCCAAACCCAGGCATCGGGAACGAAAACTAATTTATGGCCAGCTCTGGCTAACCGAAAGGATAAGTCCACATCTTCAGCCGAAGGGATTGGGAAAGAGGGGTCAAACCCTCCAGCTTTTAGTAAGACAGCACGCCGGTAAGCGGCGGAATAAGTGTCAATAAAATCTATCCGCGGGAGGCGGGCCATCCGTTCATAGCGGAATTCGTATTCTAATTGCACTAAGCGAGCGATAAGGGCTCGCTGACGAGTGCGGTAGGCTCCTTTGGCGCCGGAGACTTCGGGGTCGGTGAAGGGGGCCAGCATCCTCTCCACCCATTCCTCAGATGGCTCGCAATCGGCATCAGTGAAAAGCACTATTTCCCCCTTAGCCGCTTTCAAGCCAGCATTGCGAGCGGCTGCCGGCCCTCCGTGCGGAATCCTTAGCACCAAATCCGCACCAGCTCTTTCGGCCGAAGCTGCTGTCCCATCTGTTGAGCCATCATCCACGACAATTACTTCGTACCAGCTCCTTGGAATTGTTTGGTAATTCAAGGCACGAACGCAAGCTTCTATTTCCGAGGCCGCTTGATAGGCAGGGATTACAATTGAGCATTTAAGTCCTGACATTACTTTTCCTCCATTGGGGCCAGAAACCCAAAATCCCGGCAGCTACAAGAGGTGGGGCCATGACTACCAAGTGGAGCACCAGGCCTACGGCCAAGGCCAAGTCGCGAGGGACTCCGAAAAGGGCAAGGGATATTACGCATATGCCTTCAAAAATTCCCAACCTACCGGGAACAGGCACAGTCCCTCCCGCCATCAAGGTGGCGAGGAGGAAAAGGGCAGCCTTCAGAGATGGAATCCCAAAAGCCTCCAGAACTGCCCAATTAGCCACTCCGCCTGAAAGCCAGGTGAACCCCGTCCACAGGAGGACTTTTAAGTAGGTTTCCGGCCGGCGAATCGCCTCCAGGCCGTTAGTCAGTCTGCTTAGAAAGGAAAGCAAAGCTTTATCCCAACCGATGGGGACCAAAGCCAAAATCCGGCTAATCCATCGGAAAAGGACATTTTGCCAGCGGAGGGCACACCAAATAACCGCTATAAGAACCGGAAAGATCAAGGCCGTAGTCCAAGTAGAACGGGCAAACCAATCAGGGATAGGCATGAGGATTAGTATGGCTAAACCGCAGACCAAGAGGGCCAAAAGGTCCCATATTTTCTCTATAGCAATGCTCCCCAATGCTTCGGCAGCGCTAAGCTCGCCTTCCGGGGAAATCCAGAGAGCACGCAGAACGTCACCGCTGCGCATTGGAATAGCCAAATTTACTACCTGCCCAACCAGGATAGCCGTGATGGCGGAGCGAAGAGGCAAGTGGGAATTCCAGAGGAGGGCCTTCCAACGGAAGGCGCGGGTGAAGAAAGTGGCCACTATGGCTGCTACCCCCACCACAACCCAGCGGTAATCGGCTTCAGCTAAAGCTTTAAATACGCTGAACCAGTCCAAATCCTTGATGAGCAACCAGATTGAGAGGCCAGCTACTGTTAGGCCTGCAAGCCAACGGAAGAAGGGCTTAGCCTTTTCCAATTGCATGGAATTTACCCCTTTTGCTTAAGAGCCCAAGCCATCCGAAATAGCCAGAAAGCTCCGAGCACTACCCAAATCATCCTTTCCCACCAGCGGTTAGCTGCCAAGGCCAGGCCAGCACAGAAAAGGGCAAAGCCTGCTCCGATTGCGCATTGGAGGTGAGGGCGGGCTAAAGCCTCACGCAAGCGGGAGCGGGAGACTTTCGCTTCCCAATTCCCCCAGCTCAGAGCGGCTAAAATCACCGCCAGCCCCAGAATCCATAAGGCCCCACTGAAAACCGACCGCAAATCTATCATTTCGCTACCCTTAGAGCGGGGTCACCAAGCAGGACGTAACCGAAGGCTACGTCCTGGGAATTGCCGGACTTTAAAGCCTCAAGCCAAGCATCCCCAAGGCGCTTTCCTTGCAAGATTGCTCTGTAAAAGGCCAAAGCAAAAGGCATCTGCGCCGCTAAGGGCGTTTCCCCCACAGGGCCGATGAAAGCTACCGCACCACCAGGCGAACGAAGCCAAGCTTCAGCCATTGATTCCTGGGCCGGATGGATGAAATGGGCTGCAAGACAGGACCAAGCAGCCACCAGAGCCGGCTCACGCCACTTTGAGCTATCCTTCGCCTCAAGTATACGCTCATCCCCGAATCCAGTCAAACTCCCATGGCCGAAGTAGTTAAGCCAAACTGGTCCGCCACCGAGAGCCTCCAAAGCTTGAGTCCGGGTCTCAGCCAGCCGGATAGGTAAGCCGGAGGGTTCAAGTAGGCGGGATACTTCTTCCGCTGCGGTTTGGAATTCAGGCTCATCATCCCAAAGCAGCAGAACTGTTGGCCTATTTTGCTCCCTCTCCCAGCGCAGGGTTTTATTTACCATCAGGGCAAGGCTTTCTGAGGAAGAAGCCGGGAAGCGACCTACCGCAACTTTCATCTCCCCCGATGGCCCTATCCCCAAGAGGATATCGGCGGGGGTTTCGCCAAGGACCGAGGTGCGGGTGAAGGGAGTTACGACGCGCAAAGCCCCGCCGTCATACCCTCCAGGCTCGGAAGAGGCATCCCCCACGAGAAGCAAATAGCGCAGAGAAGGAAGGCCCATCACAAATTTTCGGATGGCCTCTGGAGACGGCCTTCCATCGCCAAAGGAATCGTAGATGGCCTGGGGGTCGGCCAGGCCAACCTTTAGCCCCTCCTTTCGGCGGTAGTCCAGCAGGGGTAGAAGGGCGCTATGGAAATCGGGCGGAGCAATGGCCAGGTATTCAACGCCTGAGAATTCTTCCCGGTGAAGGGGTTTCGCCGGCCGCACTCCTTCAGGGGCAGGTGCCCTTTGAGGGATTCCTATCCAGTAGCGGTGTCCGGGATAGGTGGGTATGAGGCCATCGGGTGGGATGGGGCAGCCTTGAGGGTGGAGTGGCTCGGTTATGTCAAAAGCATAAGCACCAGGCGGGACCTTTTCAACCTTCAAAGCCTGCCCCAAGGCTTCCCACTCGCTTCCGTCAACTTCAACTTTGCGCTGCCAGGCAATCTCCAGGGAATCAAGCCAGATAACCGAAGCCTCTACCTTTTCCGGGAGGAGGTTTTCCAGGACGAGGGTATGATTGGTGCTGGTTTCCTCCTCTTTCCACCCTGCCTCAAACTCTTTCATCCCCATCCCATCCCACTCCCATTCTCCGACAAGGCGATTATCCCACCAAAGGCGCAGAAGGTGGTCGGGGGCTGGAGGGAAAGAGGAATGGCTCCAGATGCGTAAGGTAACCGTGACCGGCCCAGAGACAGGTTCGGTCAGGGTGATGGTGAAGGTCAGGGAGCCGGGGGCATAGAGGGGGGCCCAGAGCCAGGGGATTTCGGCCTCGGCTTGGGGAAGGTAGCGATTGTCTTCTTCAAGGTGGAGGAAAGCGAGGGCGCTTTGAGAAGGATTCGCCTCCAAGGGAAGGCTCTCTTCCTTTGGGCAAGTGATAATTGAAGGAGTGCGGCCTTTCTCCAGGCGAAATGCAGTCCGGCCGGAATAGCGGCTGGGCTGGTGGGGGGCGAAAAAGAAAAAGCCCCAGCCTGAAGGCGTCTTCTGGGGCAAAATCGGTATCTGATGGTTTGCGAAGGTAAGGGTAAGTGGGGGGAAGGAATCCCTCAGCGGGTCAAAGCCCAGCTTTGACAATACTTCCGGCCCAAGCCAGTATCCCCCTTCTCTTTCTACCTCCACAAACCAAGCTCCTGGTTCCGATTCCGGGGTAGGCGCAGAACAATTGGAAAGGAGCAGAGCCAAAGCCAGGATGATTGCCCACCGCTTCAGCCTCATTTTCGGGATTGCTTGAGCCAAATTATTCCCCAGTAGATTAAGCCGAGGCTTACGGCTCCTCCGAGGGCAAGGATGCCCCACACAGGCCAAGATTGAATCGGAGCCTTCTCCTGGCCTGGTTCAGCCTGAGGCCAAGTTGGGGTAAATTTGATTGGCCTCACGGCTAAGGCGGCCGTCGGCGATTTGGGAGGAGTTGGCGTTAGGGTGGGAGTAACCGGCGGAGGTGAAGTCACGATAACAGAAGGAGTGGGGGATGGGGCTTTGGGCAATTCAAAAGTAGGCGGCGAGGTTGGGCTTGGGGTTAAAGTCGGCCTTGGAGTAAAAGTGGGAGATGGAGTCGGAGTCGGCGTGAGAGAGGGGGTCGGACTTGGGGTAAAAGTTGGGGAAGGAGTAGGGGTTGGGGTGGAAGTAGGGGATGGGGTAAAGGTAGGGGTTGGGGTTGGAGTTGGGGTGAAAGTGGGGGTCAAAGTGGGAGTTGGGGTAGTGGGGAGGGGGACATAGACCGAAACGGGGCCATGGAATTCGCTGGACCCATCTGTCTCCATGGCTTCCAGTTGGTAAAAGTAGGTCTGGCCAGGCTCAACATTCGCATCTGTAAATTGGTAGGAAGCGCCGACAATTTCCCCTACGGCCGGGATGAGGTCCGAAATGCGGGAGTAGCCTCCGCCTTCCGAAGTTGAACGCAAGATGTAGAAGCCCAACATGTTCACTTCGCTGGCCGTTTCCCAACGCAGAACAACCGCTTGACCTTCCACCGTTGCGGTGAAGGAGACAAGGGTTACAGCCGCATAGGCCGGCAAGGCCAGGAGAGCCAGGGTCAGGATTAAGCGCAGTAAGAAACGAGCCAAGCGAAGCCCTCTCCAAAAGGTCAGGACAAGGGGCCGGTAAGGAATGGGTTTAATCCGGCCATTTCGCACCAGCCAAACGGCTTTGCCCATGAGAGCTTCAGGGGGCCAAGGAGGGTCGGGGTTAGGGATAGCATCGCCTTGGGTTAGGAGTTTGCCATCGGCTGACAGGCCGCGGAAGCGGTGCAGGAGTAGGCCATTGTTAGTCCGGAGAAGGATTACATCTCCGGGGCGAAGTTCCTCCAACCTTGCCGGTTTCACAAGGATTGAATCTCCGGGCAAAAGGGTTGGGAACATGCTGCCGCCTTTGACTTTGAGGCGCAGCAGGCCTTCCCAGCTTCCTCCAAGGACTTCAACCCATGCCTTTTCCACCGCTCCACCTCAATGGAAGTTGCGCAGCACAAGGGGTAGGTAAACGTTGAAGCTAACCCTAATTGTGGCCCCTGCCGAGAATGGGCCGAGATGGGCAGTAATCGGGACATTGGCCAGGCTGCTGGGTGCAGTGTAGACCCCCCACCCGTTCAATGCCCCAGCCCCTACTGTCCATTTGGGAGTGACTGGGAAGGCTTGCCCGAAAAGGGTGGTGCCGGTAACGCTGAAAACCTCAGATAAGGTGATGGTAGCGCCTGGGGGCACGGCGACTAAAGTGGGCGAGATGGAAATTTCCTTCCACCAGGGAAGCCAGAGGGCCGGGTCGCCCAGGAGGGTGTAGGTGCGGGCAAGGTGAGAATAGGACACAACCTCCCGGCCAACCTGGGTCAGGGGACCTAACTGGAATTTCCCTCCCTGGAACATGGCCCGATACACCGCTCGGGCCATGAGATACTCTTCATCCACCGAACCCAGCCCGGCAGGCCCGAAGGCGGCAATCGCCCCCCGGTCAGTCAGCACCGTGGTGGCCCACTCGCCGATGGAGCGGGTGTCCGGAAAACTGGGGTATTGGGGCGGGAACATCCAGTAGCCATCCCAGCAGTCCAGGGAGATGAGGAAAGGAAGCCCTACGGTGCCGGTTAAACTGGCCAGTTCCGTATTGCGCACAAGGGGCTCGTGGGCCCAGCGGTTCACCGCCGCATGGCCTACGTAGGTGAGAAGCGACGCCCCTTCGCTCCAGGTGGTGGTCAAAGCGAGGGTCGCCGATGGGCAGGGTTGAGGCGGGCTAACCGGCGAGCCACAGTAATCGTTGAGGTAAACGGTGCGGGTGAGCATACCGGCGGGCAGTTCTCCGGCCAGTGCCTGGGCGATGCCCAAAAAGTCTCCGGCGGAATCGGGGACGTTGTCAGCAGAGAGGATGGCGCGCTGCCGCCACTCGGCCGGGAGAAGGCTCTGGCTTTCGTAGGCCAGGATTTTCACCACCGCTCCCTTCGCTTCCTCCACCGAACCGGCAGGAATCCGCCCCACCGCCAGCTCCGGGAAGCCATCGCCGTCCACATCCCCGTAGAGGCTATCCACCGGGACTTCCCCCTGCCAGGGGTCGGCAAACTGGAGGTAAGGGGGAATCCGGACGGGTGTAGGGGACCCATAGGTGCCTGGATTGTAGCCCTTGAAGTTGAAGTGGCCGTCCCCCACCAGGAGCAGGAAGGAGGGCGGCGGGCCGGGCCAGTTTTTGTAAGCATAAGCCACGAAGGAGCGGATGGCCTCAGGGTGGAAGATGCCGTCGTTGAAGAGGTTGTAGAGGTCCTCCACCGGCACCAGTTCCACCCGCAGTCCCTGGGCCCGACGGTGCTCCGCCAGAGGACGGACAGCAGTGATGAAGGCGGAAGGTGCGATGATGATTTCGTCGGCACCGGGGGAAGAAAGCAGCCCATCCGGCGGGCAGTACCGGGTGAGGGCGGGAGCCGTCCTTACCGCACTTTCGCCCACCAAAAGGTAGGCCGTGCCCGCAGGGGCTTCGTCCCGGAAGGCCACAGCCCAGGAGCCAGCGGGAGAAAAGACGGATGCACCGGTGAGGCGGACGGGGTTGAGGGGGTCTGTGATGTCGTACAGCCGCACGGCGGAGGTGGTGAAGCCGGTGGCGGTAATCAGGACAGGGCCGGAGATTGGCGAGGTCATGGAAAGGACGTCCCCGCTGGCCTCGGGCCGGCGCCGGTAAGTTACCTCCACCCAGTTGAGGTAAAGCTGCTGGGGGCCGCCATCGGTAAAAACCTGCATTGCCAGAAGGTTTTGTCCCTCCCGGAGCAAAGCAGAAGGAAACGTAAGGATTGCCGTCCAGCCAACCTTGCCCGATTCGGTGGTCTCGCCAATGGAAGTGCCGTTGAGGGCGAAGCCGATGCGGTGGAAGTTCTCGGTGCGGCCGGCCAGTTCCACTTTAAGGGTTGCCATGTATTCCCCCGTGACCACAGCAGTCAAGGTGAGGGTATAGGTGCGGGTTAGGGGGTAACCGGCGGTGACGAATTCCCAGAACCAGGTGTCTTCGGTGCGGGGGTTCGTGGACCAGCGGGCCCAGTAGATGAGGTTTTGCTCAAAGCGGTCGGTGGCCGTGTACCAGTCCAGAGGCGTAGCCGAAGCATCCGGTGAAACGGAGCGGGTTCCCATCCGGGAACCCGATATCGTGTCATCCACCACCAGCCAGTAGACGTTCTCGTCGGTGTACTTTTCGTCCTGGACGGAGCCGTGGAATTTCTGGCCATAGAAGAGGAGGGCATCGCCGGGGCCCAGAGAACCATCCCCGCCGTCTTCCACTTCCATTGCCACTTCCTGCCCCCGCCAGAGGAGGTGCAGGGCGGGAAGGTTATCGGTGGGCACTCCGGCATCGGCCAGGGCCTGGTACGGGATGCGGTAGAGGCCATCGGCTGTTACGGTTATGCGCCAGGCAGGGCAAGGAAGCAAGCGAGGGAGACGAGGTTCACCCAGGCTGAGGGGGTGGAAGGAAGCCGCGGCCACAGGCGGCGGGCCAGGTTCCGAAGGGACAAAGAAAGGGTCAGGAGGCGGAGGGGGAGGCGATGCCGAAACGCCCCAGACCATGAGGGCCAGCATCGCCCCCGTCCAGCCCAAAAGAAACCCAACCCGCCACCTCAGCAGGCCGACGAGCTTCTGCAGTTCTCCCAATTTACCAATCCCAGGGGAAGGGAGGGAGCCCAGTTGGGCTTCCGGCTTGGACCTCAAGCTCACCTTCGTAGATTATATCGGGTGGTTCGTAACGCATGGTGCACCTCCTTTGCCGGCTCAAGAGCTTTTCCGGCCTGAGCGGAAGGCAAAACTTATGCCCAAGGCCAGGAGGACTATAGCGGTCACAGCTAACACAGGCCTCTGGCCCGCTGAAGCCTCAAGCCCCTTCAAAGTAACCCGCGTTGGCCCCCCTGTCCCACTGTAAATGGTCTCACTGCAGGTGGAAGTATTGGCAATAGCAGTGTACCAAGTCCTTACGATGCTTCCGGATTCGCTACGAGCTTCAGCCAGCCAGTTACCAGAGGTCTGATTAGGCAGGAGCATTTCAAAGTAGCCGTTTCCGTCCACAGGTGCCGTAGTGAAAGAATTGCCAGCGTTATCGTAAAGCTCCACGTAATCAGCGCCTGAGACTGGATCGCCGCCACTTTCTCCTGGCGGAGTCCCATCATCATTCCAGTTGAGGTACCAGTCCACACAATCTGGGGTAGCAGTCACTGTAGATGCAAAATTAAGGGCGCCCGTGGCATTACCTATTTTGTAGTGAAGTGTGTAGTTTATAGTGCCGGACGAGACGGTACCAGTGATGCGGCCGATGACCATCAGGTAGAAAGAGTTGGCCGTGATGTTTACTCCGTTCAAGTCGGAAGGGAGGGTAGTGGATTCGTCCAGCCAGCAGGAGCCTGAGGTATTACCGGGACAGGAAGGGTTGAGGCTTTTAGTGGCATTGGGGTCAAAGCGATCGTAGGTCTGCACCGTGTTCCCGGTTTGGTCATCGGAGAGCCAGAAGTAGCCCACAGTGCCGCTGTAGCCTACTACCCTGAGGATGACGGCGAATGGGGCGTTAGATTCACTTGGGTTGTTTTGACGGTAAGCTGGCCCATTGTCTTGATCCGATGTATCATTAGCCGGTACAGCATTGGTTACGTAGCGGGGGTAGGTGACTAAAGATACTCCTTGGGCATAGACGAGGGCTACGAAGGCTGGGGCGAGGAGGGCTACGGCGATTAATATTGCGAAGGATTTTATGGCTTGCCTTTTCATGCTTCACCTCCTTTTGACAAGCAAATTTTGCGCTTCCTCTTCATCGCTGCCGCAATGGCTCCGCCCAGGGCTACTATCCCCACCCAGCGTGGACTTACTCCGGCGGAGAAAGCCCAAGCAGATAACTCCGGTTGCTACGGTGAGCAGAACCAGGGCCCCGAAAGTGCCCGCAACAATAGGAGCATTCATTGGCAGCGAGGAGGCCGCAAAGGACCGGAGGGTAACCGCAGTGGGGGTAGACCGATAGCACTGGAAAGCGCCGCCCACGTTCTTGCACGCGATGCCGTTGGGCCCTGTGTTATCTTTAGGTGCCTGGCCAGGCCCGCTGGGATAAGAGCCAAATTGCAGGAAGATGAACTGCCCATCCCCTGGCGCGCCGCCGATGAGACTCCATGGGATAAAAAGTTCAACGGCGGTATCCTGTGTTCCGCAGTTCGCACCGCTACAGTCAGGCGATGTACGCCCGGAAAATGGATCGGTCCAGGAAGTCCCAGAGCCAGCCTGCGCTCCAGTGCATTCTGTGCCTGCACATATATCGGTCTGGGTTTGGCAAGTAGAATCGGTGCATTGCTTGATTTGCAGGCTGGAGAGCGGCACAGTGCCTGGGTTGCCCTGGGCTGTTGTATAGATGCGGTAGTAGGTATTGTCAGCCGTTCGCAAGGTTATGCCCGCTGTGGTCTCTTGGCCACCGGTGAACTTAGTGTCATCCCAGGCTTTCAGCAAGTACAGGCCGTTGCTATCGGCGTCAGCGCGGAATTCAGTGATATCGGCACGCGAAGGGCTCTTTTCGTCATCTGCCCCCCCCGGGTCTACCAGGGATGCTTTGCCGGCCCAATCGCTGAAGTTGCCGTCAATGGTGATGCCTTGGGCTAACACTGGCAATGCCCCCAGGAGCAGGGCCAGTAATGCGATAAAAAGCGTTCTCCTCCAACTCATCTCTCCCCCTCCTTTCCCTGCACGCAAGCAACATTGGCACCAGCTATGCGCAGGTGAATGCTTGTTTTTATTAATAAGTCGTTCTTCACGGAGATTTCCCGCGCCATCCGGTTACACTTTTCCTGGCGATTTTCAGGCCGGCAAAAATCCCGAGCGGGACGACTACCCCCACCCAGCGTGGGCCTGCCCGGGCGGAGAAAGATGAAAGGGCCACCGCGGTAGGACTGCCCCCGGCCGCAGTGTTGATACAGTTGTAGGGGGAGGCGTTGGGTTCGTGATAATACCACTGGCCTCCGATATTGGTGATAGATTGACCATCCGCCTCATTGGAAAGGTTGGTATCCCGCCCATTCCCACCGGGAACATAGGTAAGGCCGCTACAAAAGGTAGGGGTAGTAGTGCCCCACGACACGCAATCCACCGTCAAGGTCACTCCGCCCGAGACAATCATCAAAGCTACCGTGTCCGTCCCATTTGCTAAGCCATCTCCAATCTCACTTCCCAGGAAAATGGTGCGGGAAAGGTCAACGGTGGGGCTCAAGGGATTAGTGTAATTATTAAACTCGGTTTGAAGGCTAATCGGGTTATGTGCTATCAACCAACACCCTCCAGGAGTTATCACGCAAGAGCTGTTAGGGCACATGCTGTAAGTGATAACCTTTGATTGGTTGTTATCCGCAATCACCCACCCGGCCAGGTCCACAGGTGCGGAGCCTTTGTTGTAGATTTCTATCCATTCACCGTAACCGGCGCCTGTCTCGTTTTTGGCATTGAACATCACCTCACTGATTACGATATCGGTGGGGTTGCCGGTGCCTTGGGCGAGGGCGGCGTTCAATGCTACCACCCCGGCAATGGCCAGGGCCGGGACCAAAGCTAAGAGGCAGGCTTTCCTCTTGGCCTTCATTGTTCCTCCCTTTGCTTCTTAATAACAACGCCGCGTTCTAAAAGTTTCCCGGCCAGCGCCAGCACATCCTGCCCAGCGCGCTCAGCAGAAATCTGATACTCCTGGCTCATCGCTTCCGCAATCTCCCCCAGGGTCCGGCGGCCATCTATCATCTGGAAGACTTGCGCGCCAGTCCGGTTGAGCACGAAGAACCGGCCCTCCGACGGGAGGACGACTACCAGCTCCTCCCCGCTTTGCCGGAAGAGGACACCGGGCACAGGGGCCAGTATGTCATCTAAACCCAGCATCTATCACCTCCCAGAAGGAATCGGCCTTGCGGAACCGGAGCGCACAGGCTGGCACATCGGCCAGAATCTCCTCCCAGCGGGCAAAGAGGCCTGGCAAGCGAGACGGGTCGGCATTCACGACCGGTGAGCTGGCGACCAGTTCGCCCAGAGCTACGGCGGGCGGGAGAGGGAGCAGCTGGTCCTCCGGGGCTTTGATTAGGCGGATTAAGGCCTTGAGAGGAGCTACCGTCCTTCTCCCGCGGCAAAGGCTGAAAGGGGTTGCCCATGCTTCCCATCCTCCCCGTCCCCTGCTCAGAAGGATAAGGTCATCGCTCAGGACTTCTTTGCCTTGGGATAAACGGGCCAGGGTGGTCTTCCCACTGCCCGAAGGGCCAAAGAAGGCCCAGGCGCAATCGCGGTGGATTACGCCTGCGGCGTGGAAGAGAAGCGCCCCACGCTCAAAGGCACAGAGGGCAAAAGCGGTGCGCAAGAAATAAGCAAGGTCGCCTAAAGAAGCGGCGGGATTGGCTCTCAGCTGTGCTTCACCTTGAGAAGGGCAGATTCGGCCCTCAAAGCCAGGTGCTTCCAGGTAGCACAGCCCGTCTTCAAAGCAAGGCCGGGCTTGAAAGAGGGGTGAACTTGGCTCAGGCAAAGATTCATTCAGCTCAAAGCGCACTACCCAATCAGAAACATGCCCACTCCACCAGGCCCATGCTTCGGCCAATGGCTTTACCCATCCCTCAGGGCCTTCTATAGCCAGAGAAACTTCGCCTATCCGCAGAACCCACCGCAAGGCCTACCTCGCTTTAAAAGTCATTCCGAACCAAGCCAAACTTGCTGCCAGCACCCCGCAGGCCAGGGCGAGGCCCCATCCTGCTCCAGCCCGCACCTTCGCAACCTCTGGATACTGGTTCCGGCCCCCGCTGCGCTCCAACTCCTCAAGCCGATAATAATACGTTTGCCCCCACTTTACCCCTCGGTCCTCAAAGCGGTAAGAAGAGCCGGTGAGAGGGTCGCCTTGGGCAGGGATAGGGGTAGCGTTGAGGAGGATGAATGGGCCAGATGGGGAATCGGCTCGGTAAAGGTAGAAGCCGGCAGTATCCACCTCGCTGGCCGTCTCCCAAGTCACAACCACTCTCGGTGGCCAGATAAGCCAGGCCGATAATATCCCTAAGGCAAAGCTTAGCATAATGGCCAAGTAGCTGATGCCCTTCACCTCTCCCCCGAACGAAAGCAAGCCCTGATGGCTCGGATTGCCAGGTAAAATCCCTCCCTCAAGATGTCAAACCAACGGTAGGGGTAGAAAAGAGGCCATGTCCAGCTCGGATTTGGCCTGTAACGCCAGCGCACAAAGGCCGGCGAGGGAAAGAGCAGTCCACGCAAGAGCCCAAGTCTCCCGGTCCAATCCAAGGAATGGAGCTTTTCCCAAGCCTTCTCCCCCTTGCGCCTCAGTTTAGCTTTCCTCTCCAGAAGCTTGGCCACAGTCCTATCCCTGCCCTCTTCCAAGAGGTGGAAGGCCTCCTCTGGCACTTGTGTTCCCAATAGCTCCACGCATCGCCTTAAGGCCCTGAGGACAGCTTCCGACCAGCGGGAAGCAGCCGCTTGCCTTGCCAGCTCTTCCCAATCAATTCGCTCCCCCTCTTTCTCCACCAAGAGATGGAGGTCGTACAGCCATTTGGGGTCCATTTGGGCTTCCCCGTGCTGGAGCATAGTGTGGGCAGCTATGTAAAGGAGGTGAGCCGTGGGGTCAAGGGTCAGGAAATGATTGGGGAAGGGCAACTTCAACGGTTCGGCATGCTCCCAGAACCAAGCCATGTCCAGATGATAGCGCTCATGCTCGCTCAAGTTAAGGGTCCAGTGCAATTCAATGCCGAAAGGCAGCCCTTCCCTCATCAAATCAAAATGGTGGCCCAGCAACAAGTTAAGCCCGGGGGCCATCTCTTCGGCCACCGGGCTGTACCCGGCATCCTTAAGGCGGGCTAAAGCCTCCTGGAGTAGCTCTTTGGGCACTAAGAGGTCCAGATCGCTCACCGGGCGGAGGGAAGAATCCGAGTAAAGGGTAAAGGCCAATGCCCCTCCCTTAAGCACCATGACCGGAATAGGGAAAGGCTGCGAGAAAATTTCGTCCAGCCGCCTAAGCTCCTCAAGGACCAGGGCATTCATCGCAGCGGTGGCCCAAAGCTGCTCTTTCTTCACCTCCTTGCCGGCCAGGATGCTTACCGCAGCCATACGATAAGCCTTTACTCCTCAGGGTTTTCAGAAGGCGCCTCTTTCTTAACCCGGCGCTTCTTGCGCTTCCGGAAGAGCCTCTTCCACCAGGGCTTCTTCTCGGAAGAGTCGTAGTAGTAATAGTAGTGGTAGTAGTAACCCTTGGATTGAGGCTTGACCTTGTTCAGCACAGCCCCCAGGACTCTGAGGCCGCTTTGGCGGGCCAGGTTCACAGCTTCCGCAAAAGCCGAACGGTCCGTCCTCCCCCACTTAGCAACTACCAGGAAGCCGTCAACCCATTTCCCCAAGGAAACGGCGTCGGCACAGCTGAGGATTGGGGGAGTATCCACGATGATTACATCGGCTGTCTCCTTCAATTTTGCGATGAGCTTGCCCATCTGCTGGGAGGCTAACAAGTCCGCAGGGTTCGGAGCAGAACGGCCAGCAGTCAGAACGGCGAGGTTGCTATTTTTAAACTTCTTCAAGTAAGCTTTATCAATCAAAGCCTCGCTCAGCCCTGGGCTTTGGGGAAAGCCGAGAATTTTGTGGACTTTCGGGCGGCGCAAGTCAGCATCAACCAACACCACCCTTTTGCCACCCTGAGCAATTGCTAAGCCGAGGTTAAGGGCTACAAAGGTTTTGCCCTCCTCAGGACCTGGGCTGGTCACACCTAAGACTTGCACCGGTCTGTCTACGCTGATAAACTCCAGGTTGCTCCTAAGCACCCGGAAGGATTCGGCAGTGAGGGAGCGATGGTGCTCCATAGCGATGAAGGGGTTTTCGGAATCGCCGGCGTTAGGCTCAAATTCAAAGATGCTCCCCAAGACTGGCAGGCCTGTAGTTTCTTCAATCTGCTCCGGCCTTTTTATGCTGGTGTCCAGGTATTCTGCGGCAAAAGCGGCCATCACAGCCACCATCGCCCCAAGAATCCCGGCCAAGGCAGTGTTCAGGAGCTTACGCGGCTTAACAGGCTTTTCAGGTACCTCTGCCTTTTCCACTTGGGTTATGACGTCGGCGTAGCGAGCTTCGGTAAGGCGGAGCTCATATAGCTGGGCCAGGAGGCGGGTGCGCATGTCCTGCAAGCTTATGAGCTGTTGGTCAAGCGACCTTACCAAATCCTGGTCGTGGGTAACGCTCTTCTGCTCAGCGATTTTGCGCATATCCTCTTCCAGCTGAGCGATCTGGGCCTCAATGCTGGCCCTCAAGTTACTGAAGCGCTCAGCTTGCTTCTCAGTCCGGTCCTCTATGAAGATTTGAGCGAGGGTATTGGCAGCATTTGCCGCCAGCTCCGGGTCCTCACTCTCAACCCCAATCTTTATGAGTTGTGTATCCCTCACAACCTGGACCGATACGTTGAAGGGCAACTTCTCAAGCTCCGGCGGGTAACCGAGCTTAGTCAGCAATTTTTCCTGGAGGGCTTTGGACTTTATAATCTCGGCGTAAGTCTTAGCGATACGCTCCCCTAACAGAACATCTTGGTACTGCAGGGTTCCAGAAGTTCCACCACTGGGCTGGACCATGAGGGTAGTTTCAGCCCTGTAGACCGGGCGCATGAACTTGGCACTTATTACGTAAGCCAAGATAGCAGCGATAAGGGTGCAGAGGATGATAAGCCAAAGCCACCGCTGCAGAATCTGCAGGTAAACCCGCAAATCAATCTCTTCGGCTGCAAACTCTTCCCTCTCCATTTACTCCTCCATAGGTCAGCTCATCGGGCAAACTGGGCTATGGCCAAAAGGATGCTAATCACAGTTCCGATAACCGTGAGCGCACCGATAAGCCAGCGGGTCTGCACTACCATCTGGTGGTACATCTGATCCATGCGCTCATTCATGCGGTCAAAGCGCTCATACATTTCCTTGCGCAATTGGTCAAAGCGATCATCCATTTCTCTGTGCAATCGGTCAAAGCGCTCGTCCATTTCCCTCCTTAGCTCTTGGACATCAGCCTTGAGGTCGGCCATGTCATGTTCAAGGATGTCCAAGCGGGAGAGGATTTGGCGGTATTCATCTCTTGAAATCGCCCTCTCCTCCAGAACGCTTGTAAGCCAGACAGCAAAAGCATCCACTACTTCATTCCCCCAAGCCTGCCTCAAAATGGGAGGAACTTCCAATTGCCTCACTGCCATCTCTACCTCCTTAGCTTTGCTTACCGGACAAATTGAGCTATGGCCAAAAGGGTGCTAATCACTGTCCCAATGACTACAAGTGCGCCTATGAACCAGCGGGTCTGCACCACCATCTGGTGGTACATCTGGTCAAAGCGCTCGTTCATGCGGTCAAACCGCTCATTCATTTCCCTGTGTAATCGGTCAAAGCGCTCGTCTATTTCCCTCCTTAGCTCTTGGACATCAGCCTTAAGGTCGGCCATATCGTGCTCAAGGATGTCCAAGCGGGAGAGGATTTGGCGGTACTCATCCCGCGAAATCGCCCTCTCCTCCAGAACGCTTGTAAGCCAGACAGCGAAAGCATCCGCGGCCTCATCACCCCAAGCGCGCCGCAAGACTGCAGGAACTTCCAATTGCCTCACTGCCATTGTTACCCCCTCAGCTTGATTATACCCCAAAATTTCTACTTGCGCAATTTCAGCTTTGGTGTCTTAGGAGCTAAATCCGAGTAATTCGGGGAGCGAATTCTCTTTTCCATCCCGCCCACAATTCCCAAAGCGAACCAGAAGGCCACAGCGGGCTTTGAACCCAAGGCTAAGGCGTCTGTCATCCCGTAAGCATGTAGGGCGATGAGGCTGCCCGCTAAACCCAAGGCGATGGCTCTCTCCCACCTATTACCTTTCACCGCAACCTGCCAGCACACCGCAAGCGCAATCCCCAGAAGCGCCAGATACGCCACCAACCCCGGAATCCCCAGGTCCAGCGCGGTCTGCAGGAAGATGTTGTGGGCGTGGGCGATGTCGGTATCGGGAGGAACGGTGAAGAGCGGGTACAGGATGGGCACGACCCGGCGGAACGCTCCCAGCCCGCAACCGGTGAAAGGGAAATCCTGGATGGCGTAGAGGGCCCGGCTCCAGATTTCCACCCGGTCTTCCAGCGTGATGGCCCCCACCACCTCCTCCACCGGACTGGCGCTCTCTTTCCCGAAGAGGCTCTCCCACAATTGCTGCGGGCCCAGGCGCAGAACCAACGCTCCCACTGCCAGCATCGCCAGCACCGGGAGCGAACCGCCCAGCCCGCGGGCCCAACGGCGACGCGAGGTAAGGCCGGCCAGGGAGACCAGGGCCAGAACCCCCGCCGCCCCGCCCATCCAGCCGCTGCGGGATTGGGTGAGAAGCAGGGTGCCGGCCACCAGGGCCAGGAAGAGGAGGCTCCCCACCAGCCCGAATAGAGGGCCGATCATTGCCCGTCGGGAGAAACGCCAACTGAAGACCAGGGCTAGGGATAGCGGCAGGTAGAGGGTGAGCGCGCCCGCCAGATGATTCGGATTTACGCCGGGTGTTCCCTGATCCTCCGGGACCGTAGTGATCAAGTGAGGAATCCGCCCGCTCAGTTTGCCCAGTATGGGCATTTTAGCCGACCACTGGGCGCCCAAAAGACCAACCCCGATGAGCACCAATCCGATCAGGCAAAAAACTCCCACAGCTGGCGCAAACTTATGGCGCTCGTTCACGGCCATCGTTACCGCGCGGAACACAATCAGCCCCAGCACAACCCGCACCGCATCCGGCAGCGTCGCCTCCTGCGCCGGGGAAGCCCATATTCCCACCGGGACCATCAGGGCGAAGAGCAACAGCGCGCCATTGAAGGGGGTGACCGGCCAGGGTTCGCCCCGCACCGCCCAGCGCAGGAGCCACCAGACCACCAGCACGGCCAGTGCGGTTGCCGTCCAGCGGGGGCGGACGGTGGGAAACATCAAGAACGGCGCCGCCGCGCCCGCCACCAGCCACTCCAGACTCAAGATGCGGCGAATACTTTCCTTTAGCCTCATAGTGCAGCGGAAAACAGAGCCGGGTGAGTCAAGTTTTACGGCTACGGCCAGCCAGAGGAGCAAGACGACGAAGATACCAAGAGAGGATCCACAGCACTTTTGAGCATAGCGGTCTATGTCTCAAAGGTCAGAATACGCTGGCTTTCTTTGAAAGCAAATCTTGAACCGCTCAAAGATGCCCGCCCTTCCCAGCAAACAGAATGGACTGAAGACCTTCCTCACAAGGGACGCGAAAGACCAGGGGCATGGGTCCAGATTGGCCTCCGGATGCGTTGGTAGATGCCAGCCTCTGTGTCGCCAGGATACTGAACCATCAACTCCTCAAGATGCTCGGCCAACCATTCATCATATTGTTGCAATTGAATGGCCCCAGAAATGGCCAGACATATGGAAGACGGGGAGGGGTCAAAGCGCTGATTCCAAACCAAAGGCGTAAAGTGAGGTCATGCGAGTGCGGCGAATAAGAGTTATGTTGTCTTCATTAGAGAGGGTTTTGTAGTTACTGTAGCGGGCATTCCTATAGTCCCGGATGCGGCCAGCCTCAATGGCAGCTTTGATCTCTAAGATGCCGTCCGCCACAGTATAGCGAGGCATAAAACCCAAATGCTTACGGATCTTGGCGAAAGAAACACGATAGTTGCGCCTGTCCATATCCTCACCCTGGCGGATGACTTCCACATCGGGGATGAGTTTTTTGATGAGGTCACCCAGTTGGGCGATCTGGTAGTTTTGATCATCGGAGCCGACATTGAAGATCTGGCCTTTTACAGCGTGGAAAGGAGCTTCTAAACACTTCAAGATAGCCTCAGCCGCATCATCTACGTGGATAAACGGACGCCATTGATTACCGCCGAAGATTATGATGCGCTTTTCACAAACAGCTTGAGCTGCCAGCAAATTGACGACTAAGTCAAAGCGAGGGCGAGGGGAAAGGCCGTAGACTGTGGCAAAGCGCAAGATGACTGGTGCGAAGCGGTCGTCGTTGAGAGCCAAAAGTACACGTTCAGAGTCTACTTTAGTACGGGCATATAGGGAGACTGGGTTGAGAGCCGAACGCTCGTCCAGCAGCTGATCACTGGCGCCGTAGACACTGCAGGTGGAAGCAAAGATAAAGCGTTGAATGCCAAAGCCTCGGGCAACCTCGGCAATCATGCGGGTGGCGGCGAAGTTGATCTCCAAGGCAAGCTTCTCATCCAGGGCACAGGCAGGGTCGCCCACCAGGGCACCCAAATGCACCACTGCATCTGCATACTGCATCGCGCGGACTACCGCTTCAACGTTACGCATGTCATCGTGGATGAGTTCAAAATCTGGACGACCATAAAAGTCACGGATGCTCTCGTCCCCATAGAGCAAAGCGTCCAAGACGGTGACACTGTAACCATGGTCAAGGAGTTTCCGCACCAGGACAGAGCCGATGTATCCAGCGCCGCCGATGACCAGGACGTGGCGAACCGTTCGTTTTTCAGGCTTGCCCCAGATTTTCGCTTCGGCCCAGACGGTGGCTCGCCATAATGCCGCTCCAAGGCGTAGGCCACCCACGAGCGCCAGGGTCAGTAGCCAGCCAGCAAGCCACACACTTCGGGGAAACCAGACTGCCAAGTTAAAGAGCAAGTAACTCATCGCACCAAAGATCAAGTAAGCCATGCTCACCGCCTGGAAGATGATGAGAGCCTTATACCTGCTTCGGTAGGCACGGCCATAGGTGTAGAAGCCGCTTAAGTAAAAGATGACAAGACACAGGATAGTCAAAGCAGGGGCTGAATAGGTATAAAGAACAAGAGAACTGCGCAGGATGCCAGAAAAGAACTGGGAGGAGACATTGTTGCTATTTCCCTGGAACCAGAGCAAGCCAAGAAGCCTCAGGATGAAAGCTGTGAGCAACGCCAAATTCACCATAATAGCATCGGCAATCATGCGCTCCAGCATCTCCCAAATCAGACGTCTGGGCGCATACAATGTTTTGGCCATATCTTTCAAGGCGGAGAAAATTGTCTTCATTTCGCTCCCCTAAGGGTTGCCTTCACTTCATCAGCGTAAATATGGATACGTTCAATAGCAGTACATATACCCTCTACCGTGGCCTCGTCCATATGAGACCAAATAGGCAGGCTAAGGCTTCTCGGGGCGATGCGATCAGTGATGGGCAAATTATCGCGATAACGTTCGTACAGGTGGCGATAGGCTTTATGAGTGTGCACGGGTGGATCATGGTATTTGCGAGTATCTATGTTCTCCGCCCGCAAGGCCAAAGCCAATTCGTCCCGGGTCAGACCAAACGCTGCTTCGTCCACCAGCAGGGAGAAATCCTTGTACGAGGAACGGTCCTCAGGGTGAACTTGCTGGAAGGTGAGCCCGGGAAGATGGCCAAGACGCTCTCGGAAAGCAGCGGCCACTCGGTTGCGGCGCAAAGCGTTCTCCTCCAGCATCTCCAGACTGCGGAGGCCCAGGATAGCGTTAAACTCTGGCAGGCGGGCATTCAGGCCCGGGAAACAGCTATCATAGTCACCGGGATTGCCATACTCCCGGCCCACCCGGATATGCTCGGCCAGGTCCTCGTTGTTCGTGGCCACAATGCCGCCTTCCCCGGCCACCAGCAACTTGGTCGGACTGAGAGAGAAAACCTCGGCATCGCCGAATCCTCCCACCGGCCTCCCGCGGTAGAGGGAACCAAAACCGTGGGCGGCATCAAAGATGAGTTTAAGACCGTGGCGACGGGCAATGGTTTCCAGTTCGGCCACCGGAGCCGGGTTACCGAAGTTGTGGACAGCGACAATGGCCGTGGTGCGCTCAGTGATTGCAGCTTCTACGCGCTGAGGATCAATATTCCAGGTGTAAGGGTCAATGTCCACGAAGACCGGTTCAGCACCGACCCAGAGCAAGGGGTGGACGGTAGCCATAAAGGTGAAGGAAGGGACAATGACCTCGCCTTTGAGACCCAGGCCGTGATAGGTGAGGAGCAGGCCCAGAGTGCAGGAGGAGACCGCCACGGCGTGTTTGACCCCCAAGTAGTCTGCCACACGCTCTTCAAATTCGCGCAGGTATTTCCCTTTGGTAAGCATGCCGGTCTGAAAGAGTTCAGCTACACGGCAGGCCAGCCTATCATCGTAAGGGGGCAGGGTGGGCTGAACCAAGGGGATGAATTGATGGAATACGGGGTTACCGCCTAAGATAGCTGGCTTGTCAACCATAATGCCTCCTTTCATTGTGTAATTTGATGACCCGCGCCGGCACCCCAACAGCAGTTACATGCGGTGGAATGTCACGAATCACTACGGCCCCGGCCCCAATGATACTCCATGGGCCAATAGTGACTCCTTGGATGACATTAGCTCCCATACCAATGTAGCAGCCCTCACCCACTGTAACATTGCCAGCCAGATGCACGCCGGGGTTGAGGTTGCAGAAATCACCCACGACAGTATCATGGCTGACGGTAACAGCGACGTTCAGGATGACATGATTGCCGATGATGGCTCCGGTGTTGACGATGACGTTGGGGAAGATCATTACACCTTGTCCGATGCGGGCGTGAGGCGAGATGCAGGCTTGTGGCGAGATAGCATTGGTGAAGCGAAGGCCTATCGCCTGGGCCTGCCTGACAAGTTTGCGGCAGATCTCCGGTGTGCCGACGGCGCAGATCACTTCAATATCGCCACGGTCTACACCATTGAACCAGCGGAAATCGCCGAGAACGGGAAACCCATTCAGGATCTGGCCGTGCTTGTCAGGGTTCTCATCAATGAAGCCCAACGGCTCAATCTCACAGCCATTGGCCCGACAGGCCAATAAGATGTCCAGCACCTCACGAGCATGACCACCGGCGCCGATAATCACCACTTTGGGCATAATTTCATGCCCCCTATCTGGTAGTCCAAATCAGCTTCTCTGCCCAGCACCGGATCCGCTTCCCTGGAACTTCGGCATCGTGACGTGTCCTTCAGCGCTCACCCCTTCCCGCTTCAGCACCTTCCACGCCGTCCGGAGCAGGATCTTGAAATCCAGCCACAGGGACCAGTGGTCTACATACCACACATCGAGCCGGAACTTCTCCTCCCAGTCCAGCAGGTTCCGGCCGCTGGCCAGGACCGGCCCGGCCATGCCCGGCGGCATCTCGTGGCGTCGCCATTGCTCCGGGGTGTAGAGGTCGCGGTATTCCACCAGCAGGGGCCGGGGGCCCACCAGGCTCATCTCCCCCTTGAGGACGTTGAAGAGCTCCGGCAGCTCATCCAGGGTCAGGCTGCGCAGGAAGCGGCCCAGGGGCGTCAATCGTTGTTCATCGGGAAGGAGGTTCCCGTTCTCATCCCGCTCCTCGGTCATCGTGCGGAACTTGTAGATGGTGAACACCCGGCCCCGATAGCCGATGCGGGGCTGGCGGAAGAGGATGGGCCGCCCCATCGTGATCCAGATGGCCAGGGCGATGAGGGCCATAAAAGGGGAGAGCAAGACCAGCGCAATAAGGGAAGCCATAAAATCAAAGGCGCGTTTGATAGCCATTTGGACATGGCGGCTCATATGTGCTCCTCTCTTCCCAAAACTGCTCGTTCATACCACTCCAGAAACCGGGTCACCCCCTCCCGCACCGAGATCACAGGGTTGTAATCCAACAAGCGGCGGGCCTTGCTGATGTCGGCATAGGTGTAGGGAATATCGGCCTCGGGCATGGGGGCGGGCACCAGGTGTGCCTTGCGCCCTGTGAGTTCCTCGATCAGGAGCACAAAGTCGGCCAGCAGCACTGGCTCTCCCCGCCCCAGGTTGATGACCTCGTAGCCCAGGGGACGGTCCACGGCGGCCAGAACGCCCCTGACAATGTCGTCAATATAAGTCCAGTCCCGGCGCATCTCGCCGCTGTTGTAGAGGGGCACCTCGCGACCTAAATAAATGCTCTCGGCCAACTTGTAAGCCATCATGTCAGGGCGGTTGCGAGGGCCATAGACGGTAAAGAAACGCAGGGCCGTGAAGTTCAGGCCGTAAAGATGGTGATAAGTGTAGCCCAGAAGTTCAGCAGCCCGTTTGCTGGCCGGGTAGGGGGCCAGAGGCTGGTCGCAAGGGTCGGTTTCAACGAATGGAATTCGGCGAGTCGCGCCGTAGACGGATGAGGTGCTGGCAAAGATGAAATTACCGACCGGCGTGAGCCGAGCGCTGGCTACTGACCGGCCGACAGCAGCGTCCACGAGCACCAGAGTGCCGTTGAGATTCACATCATAGTAAAGGGCCGGGTCCTCAATAGATGCCCGTACACCAGCCATAGCGGCCAGGTGGACGATGACATCAAAGTGGTGTTCGGTAAAAAGGCGGGAAATAAGCCCACGGTCACGGATATCCCCCTCCACAAACGTGAAGCGCGAAGTATGTCCCGTGACACGCAGCACCTCTTCCAAATTGGCGCGTTTGCGAGCGGGGTCGTAGTACTCATTCAGGTTATCCAGCCCAATGACGGTATCGCCTCTGACCAGGAGTGCCTGGGCCACATGGCTACCGATGAAACCAGCGACGCCAGTGACGAGGATCGTTTTGCTCATGAGCGTTGTCTCTTGAGAGCTACCTTTACCTTAAAGAGGTGATAAAACCATAAATAGATCTCCGCTGGCTTTAAATCCAGCGAGCCTTCTGATAAGCGGCATATTCCAGCCAAGTTCCTCCTTATCTACAATTTGGTAACCGGCCTGGGTTATGACCGATATCCATTGGTTCCGGGTGAGAAAGCAAATTCCCACTCCTTGACTATGTATCGCCAGGGCAATTAGCGACGCAAGAAACCAGGGCTTCTCAACGCTCTAACAATTATACAGCCAAGCAAGGCCTCGGTCTGGACGAGCCGACGCCGCCCTGCGTCCATCAGGAATGTACCGGAAACCCTGTAAGCGGATGACATTTATCG
>Ga0080004_1108666_pt1 | contig 33618 bp, 34 predicted proteins | sample WasSprMetagenome_FD_69207 | JGI IMG/M metagenome (GOLD analysis project Ga0080004, IMG submission 69207) | Sulfidic aquatic microbial communities from Washburn Spring, Yellowstone National Park, USA - WS (SPADES assembly) (version 2) | ecosystem: Environmental > Aquatic > Thermal springs > Hot...
CAAACTTTTAGCATAATATCTATCTTCTAATAACCTCTCAACAGCCTTTATGATATCTCGAGGGTTCGGGTCTACTAACAGCCCTGTCTCACCGTTTTTTATTAATTCTCTGTTCCCACCGACATTTGTCGCTACGGTGGGTACGCCCAGCGCCATTGCTTCAAGCAATGCGGTGCTTAGCCCCTCGTAAAGGGACGGTAAGACAAATGCATCTGAGCCTTTAACGATTTTCAGTGCCTCATAACGGGCTAGCTGTCCAGTAAAAATTACTCTGCTATCTTTTTTTGCTGCTTCTCGTAACTCTCTTTCAAGAGGACCGCTACCGATAATTACTAGCTTCGCTTTTAAGTCAGAGGAAAGAAAGCTTCTCAGTAGAAGGTCTACGCCTTTCTCTCGGGAGAGTCTCCCATTATATACAATCTGTGGGTCGTAGAAACGTCTCTCCTCGCTTGGCAAGTCATCAAGGTCTATAGCATTCGGGATGTGGATTACCTTAATGCCCTGCTTTGAGTAACATTCGGCGACTTGGCTTGAGATCGCTGTAAGAATGTCTGCCCACTTTAGTGCTTTCTTTTCTACTATTCTGCTTAGTTTTCCGAATGCAGAGCCATGAAGGAAGCTTATCTGCTCCGAAAATATGCCATGAAGCGTTAGGATTCTGCGCCCTTTGATTGCTCTCATCGCAAAGGCCGAAGGAATGTTATGTGCATGGATAACGTCAAACTCTTTCCTTGAAAGACGTAAGTAAAGCGCCTTCAAGGCTGATGTCACAGCAAAGCTAGGGTTCATGAGGCCCTTGAGTGAGATGTATGGCGTGTTCTCGCAGGAGATGACTTCGACTTCATGTCCATCTGCAGTAAGGAACTGCACAAGCTTGGACACATGTGCAGCTATTCCGCCGATACCACCTATCCTTGGCGTTATCATCAAGACTCTCATGAGTTATCACTCGGTGACAACACTATATTGAATATTCAGGCTGCGGTAATAAGATTTCCGGTTTGTAAACATGAGCTTACGCGCGCTAAAAATGGATTTATACAAAAACGGCTAGCATGCTCCTTTAGGCGGAGTTTTATTTATATATGCCTATATGAAATGTCTTCTTTATGACATCCACCAAAGTTTTAACGCTTTACCTGTGCAAAGATAAAAGATATTTCAGAGAGAAAAATTTTTTAAGCGTTAAGAATCAAGAGGGAGTTGATCAAAGAGTTTTTATTATTTCCGCTAAGCCCATTAAAGTCGATGCACCAAATATAGTGGTCCCTACGAAGAGTGACTGGCTGTTACCGATTAGAGTTAGCTTCTCCATCAATATAGCTCTCAAAATTATAGAGTTAAAGTATAATGTTAAACTCAGGGATTTTGACTATATATTTAAAGTCGACAGCGATGCATTACTTCCTAATAACTATGTTAAAAAATTGGTTTCACAACCGATCCTAGTAGCAGGCATAGGCCCGGCTTTAATCATTTCTGTTCCTTTCTTCATAAAGGCGTTAAGCAAGAAATACCCAGTAACTTATTGTGATGACGGATTTGTTACAGCAAAAAGTATTGCTTTGGGTTTATGGCCTAGGTCTTTAAGGTCTGATTCCCTTATTGTCCCGCCCGTTAAATTTGATTCTAAAAAAGAATTTGCTTATGGTATTGAGTATTACAAGTGGGGGCTATCGCCACTATTATTAGCTTTAGTGCTTATGTTCAGCAGGGTTTTAAGACTTAGACCTCATGAGAAAAGAAGCTTAAGAGCACATGTAGCTAATATTGCAGGCTATATATGGGCTTCATTGCATGGAATAGAAAAGTATTCCTTCTGGCAAGATTATAGGAGGATGAGGAATAGGCATTTTGCAGAAAGTGTCTTAAGAGCCTTATCCTATTTGAAAAAATTAATGTTCTTCGCCTTCTTCCCTGGGACCTTTGGCTTCTTCGGCTTTTCCGGCTATGAACATTTCTATTGCTTCTTGCAGGGTCATCGTCTTTTTGCCCTCTGGCGGTGTAACGTAGTAGATCTTTATGCCTAGTTCCTTTAGCCTGTAGTAGGCCCCGTAGCCCGCGCCGAGCGATACAAGGGTGTTTACCCCTTTCCTTACTAGCTCGTTCACTATTCCTACTCCTCTGCCGTGGGAGCGGGCCAGGTAGGGGTTCTGGAATATTTCGACGATTTTGTAGCTGTTTCCCTCTAGGTCGACGATTGCGAAGCTTGGCGCTCTGCCGAAGTGGGGCACTAGGAGGATTTTGTCTCCGGACTTTACGACTGGAACCGCTATCCTCATACTTATCAAGTCTTCTCCACTCAGAACTAAAAGAAATTTCTTTCTATTGTTGACTAGTTGACTCTGCTTCTTGGAAAAATAATTTTTCGTCTATAGCTGGCTCGTTATTTTCTTGACTGCTTTTTCTAGGTATGGTTGCAGTATTTTAGCTAGGTTGTCTCTGTCGTCTTCGAGGCTCAGTATATTTTCCAGGTAGGGGAGGCTCGTAATGGCTCTACGCTTAGAGCTTCTCTGATTATCTCTGGCTGACTACACATGTTTACAGCTACGCCTAGCGTCTTGACTTTTTCGTTATCTAGGAACTCTAGGATCATCTTCGTTGAGACTATGCTCATCTTGTCGCAGGTTGACGCCATGAGTACTCTTACCTTCCTGTGGAGGCGTAGAAGCTCGAGGAGAGTGTCCGAGAGACCTGGAAGCGTGTCACAACAAATACCTTGCCGATCCACCTCGTGACTGCTAAGAGCTCCCTGAAGGCGTCCACGCTTTCCCGTCCATGTAGCGTGCGCTATTTCTTATTACGAGGATAATTACCGAAATACTGGTCCTCTTGAGACCTTTCTTAACCAGTCCGTATAAGTTCTCTCAAGGACCTCAAATTCAGGGGGTTCTCTACAGCACGACTCTCTCACTTAAGGCAGTTACAATGGGTAGGTTGCCTCGGTAGCGCGCGCTTTTGTGTAATGCAATGTTCATGGATTCTCTTGCCCGTGAAAGAGATTGATTTTTTTACGAAAAATTAAAATGTAAGAAGATGCCTGGAAAGAGGTGTTGCTATGTCCAAGGTCAAGGAAGGATTAGTCAGAGTATTATTGACGCATGATGTGGATTATCCGCCTCAGGGTCCGGGGAGGGAACATATATTGGCGAGGAGGGACAGGTTTAGCGAGGAGGTCATCGAGAGGGTTATTCGGGAGGGCTATAACCCGTATTTTGGGATACCGGAAATTATGGAGATGGAAGAGGAGTGTGGTTTTAGGTCTACGTTCTTTTTTAGACCTAGATACGACGATGGGACGCTGGTTAAGGCTTATGAAAATGTGTTGAAAGAGCTGAGGAGGGGTGGATGGGAGGTCTCACTTCACATAAATAACGCGGAGAGTGCCGAGTCAATAGTGTATGAAAAGAGGGAGCTAGAAGAAGCTCTTGGAGCACGTGTATATGGTTCTAGGGTTCATTATCTGCGGATAGATTTAAAGGATCTGCCGTTACTTGGGGAAGCTGGTTTTAAGTATGATTCCTCGATTTGCTTTAACAGGTATGAGGTTGATGCCAGGAATGCCGGCTTCTTTTATGCTGGAAGGGTTTTAGAGTTCCCCATAACTGTTATGGATGCTTACTTATTCACTTACATGAGGGTACCCGAGGATAAGGTTTTAAGCTATATAGAGAAGGCCATAAACCTTGGGTTTAGTAAGGGCTTCATAACTATACTTTGGCACGATTCCTCAATACACATGAAGGGTGGAAGGATTTACCCAAAGATCCTTGAGCTGCTGCATTCAAGAGATAACGTTGAAGTAATGAGAATGATTGACGCTTACAAGCTTATTTCGGGTGATCACGCATGAAGAGGCTCCTGGTGACAGGCGTTGGGGGCATAGGGGGCGTAAACTTTGTTAGAAGCCTTAGGCTGGCTCGAGAACAGTGCGGCGAGGAGTTCTTCATTGTTGGAACTGAGCATAATGTTTACCATATAGAGTTTCCAGAAGTCAATGTAAAGTTTAGGACTCCCAGGCATGATGATGAGAGCTTTATACCGACTTTGCTTAAGCTAATAGCTGAATATGACCTGGAATTCTTGCATCCGCATCCAAGCTCTGAGGCAAAAGTTGTCTCAGAATCCCAGGAACTCTTTGAGGATGCAGGGGCGAAATTGTATTTGCCTAGACCTGAAGATATTATGCCAGATAAATTCTTTATTTATGAAAAAATGAGGGCGTCTAGCGTCCCTGTTCCAGAAACTTATCGCATAAAATCTCTTGAGGATATAGATGAAGCCTTTAGGGTGATGGGTTCTCCACTGTGGATGAGAGCTATCAGTGGCGCTGGCGGGCGGCTGAGCCTGAAGGTAAGTACGCCAGAGGAAGCTAAACTGTGGGTTAAGCTGAATAGTCTTCAGGGGAGAGCGAGGATAGACGAATTCGTACTGCAAGAGTATTTGCCGGGCAGAGACCTGGTCTTTGACTCTTTATGGCTGAATGGAGACCTTGTGACATCATATGCCAGGGAGAGGCTTGAATACCCCTTTAGACACATTTCTCTGACCGGGATTACTGGTACACCCTCTGTTGCAAGGACTATACATGACGACGAGGTAAGCAAGGTCGGCATATCTGCTGTTAAGGCTTTGAATCCAAAGCCTCATGGATTCTACTCTGTAGATTTGCGGGAAGATTCAAGTGGAAGCCCTAAGGTCACAGAGGTTGACGGGAAGTGGCATACAACGGCACCGCTCTGGGGATACGCTATGGCGAAAGCCTATGGAAAACCCGAGTACAACATTGCATACGTCTACGTGAAGCTTGGCCTCGGCGAGGACCTCGGCTGGACCATTGAGAAGATAGATCTCTACCCGGAGGAACACTACTTGATAAGGCAGATGGACTGCGGTGTCATACTTAAGTATAGGGACCAGGTTTGGAGGATAGCCTGAAAAAAAGCAACCATGTTTTCTCATAGGAAATTTTTAAATTGTTTAGAATACGGTTTAGGTCGATATGATGGTTGTATGAATTCCTTTAAGGTGGCCCTCAATGGGGGAACTAGTGCTCATACTGGACTTTGACGGGGTTATAACGAAGCTGGATATTGACTGGGTCAAGGTACGCGAAGAGGTTTCCATGGCAGTCGGTTTTCAGGTTAATAGTTTAGTGGATTTTTGGGACAAGTACTTCGACACAGAGCTCTTCTATGTGGCTAGCAGGGTGGTCGAGAAGTATGAAGTAGAAGAAGCTCTAAGGGCTAAGCCCTACGAGGATGTTGAGAAGGCGCTCAACGCATTTAAGGGAAAGGTGTATATAGCTTCTCTTCAGTCAAAGAAGGCGCTTCACCTATTCCTTGAGAAGAATGGTTTAGAGGGTTACTTTAGGGAAGTTTTAGGCAGGGAGGACTTTGGGAGCAAGTTTAGGCAGGTTCGGTACGTGGTGAGCAGGGAGATTGGCGCTGAAAAGATAATTTTGGTAGATGACTCCAGGAGAAATATATCAGCTTGCAAACCTCTAGGAATAGAGTGCATACTTTTCAACAGGAATTCCGGCTGCAATCTACTAAGCCTAGTGAAGAAGATAACTTCTCTCTTGTCTTAGCCTAGTCACGCTTCTGCTAGAGCAAAAGCCTGGAATTTTTCAACAACCCTCCTCACGGATGTTTCTAGTGTTTCAGCTAGGTTGTCCTTGTCGCTTTCTAAGCTCTGTATCTTCTCTATGAAAAGGACAAGCTTGCAAGGGGTGGTCTGTGCTCAGTATCTCTTTGGTTTCGCGCGATGTATGAGCAACTAATGTAAACCAACATTGCCTCTTGTCATGCTAAAATGCCTTGTTCTTTGAGGAGAAGAGAGCTGAGTTCTTATTCTTCGTCTACAGGTACGATTATCGATACGGTGGTTCTCTCAAGTCCCCTCCTGACAAGGTCCCTGTATGATTACTCAAGCGCCTCGAATTCAGGGGTTTTAAAGAGCACGACCCCTCGCTTACAATGTGTGGGTTGCCCTTGGAAAGCATGTCCAAAGCTTCTCCGAGGGTGTAGGGGTGAGGCTCCACGGGGAGGCTTGTGTCTTTAAGTGCACCGAGTATTTTGGCTAGCCTTTCTAGGTATGGCTCCTCGAAGGCGCCGATGATTAGGAGGTCGTAGCCGCTCCATGGCTTATAGTCCCCCCTCGCCCTCGAGCCGGAGAGAACGACTCCGTAAAGCCTATACCTGTTAGCGAGCTGCTTCACTATTGGTTCAGCGCGCTACGCGCGCCACCCGTTACCCTGCCTTACCGCGGGGTTATGGTTTTACTGGTATTACCCCGCTTGGTGTGGTTATAAAGCTTTTCGTTTGTGATCGTGCTTGGTAGCTCTGCCTTGATTCCCAGCGCCTCCAGCCCCTTGCCATGATGTTTAGTGCGGCGTTCACGTCCGCGTGCAGCGTGTGCTCACGGGGGCAGTGGATGAGCCCCCTAGGCTTCCTCCGAACCTCCACCTTGTGGTAGGCGCATTCCTTCGAGGTGTTGTCCTCACTGACTGCAAACACGGCGATGCCTGCGTTCTCGAGGGTCGTTGCGAGCCTCAGCAATAGCTTTCGCTGAGACCACATGCTTGTATTACCTTTGCCTGGCTTCTCATGCGCGATGCCCCAAGGGTAGCCGACGAATACGATGCTAATGTTGCGCGTGCACGCCTCGTTTTTTAAGGTGCGCTGCCGTGTTCGCGAAGGTTTGGTCCCTCTGTCTCTTCCTCTTCTCGAAGGGGCGCCTCCTCCTCGTGCGCCATACAGTCTCGTCAAACCATCTAGAAGCCTCGCTCTTCAAGCCTTTAGCCATTCCTCCTTATCCCTTCTGAGATTATTACTCCCACTGCCACGCTAAAAGGCTTTCGCCTAATATGCCAATAAGGCGAATAAAAATTCCCCATATAGAATCTCCAGAGATTGCTCTAATGCCTCACGACCGCTCTAAATTTCCCAGTCATGTATTTCTCCTGCACGTTCATAAGCAGAATCCTATGGAAAGGGTAAGACGAGGTAAAGCCTCGTCGATTGCGTATTAAGCTACATTAGCCCTATGCATGTATGCTCGTGCTCGCCCAGTGCTTTCTAAGGGATTTTTAGCCCGGCAATTTATCCATGAGCGCTAGGGGCTTAGTGGCCATTCCTGGAGTTTCCTCATTTTGGGCTCCACGAAGACTATCTTGAAGACTAGGGCTGCGATTCTGAGCTTAGCGGCGTAGTCGATGAGCTCTTTTCTCCCGGACACCATGTACTCCTTCTCCATTATTTCAGCTATATCCTCGAACTCCCTAATATCATCCATGGTGAAAGTGTCGGGGTCCTTGCTCAGCAGCTCCCTAAGCCTGTTCTCAACCTCTTTAGTGTAGTACTTCGACCTCGATCCAGGAATCATTCCCTGGAGAGCGACTAGAAGCGTTATCGCCTCGGTCCTGCTAACCACGCCCTTCTCCTCCAAGACCTTCAGGAGGAGTTCATTAAAGCTAAAGATTCCCCTCTCAAGCCTGTCGAGCCTAGCCCTTACACCATCAATTTTCCCATCCACCCCCTGAAGCCTGGCATCCACGCTCCTCACAGTAGTCTCGAGGCTTCCCAGCCTAGCGTAAATATCTTTAACATCCGTCTCAACACCTGTAAGCCTGTTCTCCACGCTCCCCAATCTGGCATCAATCCCCTTCACAGTCGTCTCAACACCTGTAAGCCTATTCTCCACGCTCTTCAACCTAGCATTCACATCTCCCAAAGTCGTCTCAACACCTGTAAGCCTGTTCTCCACGCTCCCCAATCTGGCATCAATCCCCTTCACAGCAGCTTCAACGATTCCCAGCCTGGCATCATGGGCTCCTAGCTTCGCCTCCACCCCCTGAAGCCTGGCATCCATGCTCCTCACAGTAGTCTCGAGGCTTCCCAGCCTGGCATCATGGGCTCCCAGCCTCGCCTCCACCTCTTTGAACCTAGCGTCGATTTTTCCAAACTGTTTTGCAAGCCAGTATCCTAGGCTGGCTGACGAAGAAGCTATTGAGAGTAGAATCACAGCGGTGCTGAGCACATCGTCCATGCCTCGACACACCTGCTCAAAGTATAGTTGCGGAGCTTATTAAGTTTTCACCGGGTGGTGAGCATGCGCGCGCACCCTCATAGCGCCCGTCATTTTTTAGTCGGGGTCCCCTCACCGCGCCCCAGTTGTTGCTCTGGGGGTGCTCGGGGTGTCATGGGGTCTACTCCTCACGGAGCCTCATTCCCTCATCGGTCCCGCGCGCGGGAGCACCTGGAGTAGTTGCCGCTGAGCGGCTTTCTCCCAGGGGAACGGCTAGTACTGCAGGATGCTCGGGTGCTTCACCAGCCACTCCCGGAAGGCTTCGAGGACCCTCGCAGCCATCGCCGTGTAGTCGCATTCTTCTCTTATCATGCGCGCGAAGTAGCTGTAGGCGAGGTTGTACAACGCACCTTTGTCCCTGTCCCACTCTAAGCCGCGCGCTCTGCTGGGTGTGGATGCGCTCGTGTTGCGCAGCCGCTCCCAGCGCGGCTTCACGCGCCCCAGAGGGGCTCTGCTGTGCACTCAGAAATAATATTTTAGGACCCCTTTTATATGGTTAACTCCCCCTCCCGCTCCTCCGCCTCCGCGTGCCGGCTCTCGGCGCTGCTCTCACCAGGGTGGTCTCGATGGCGCTGACGAGCCTCCCCTCGTTGCACACGGCTTCGCTTGCGATCCTGACGCCCCCGAGCTCGAGCGCGCGCTTGCTTTACTGCAGCGGCACGGCGCTACGTGCAGCTTCATGGAGTGGTCTCTATGGTGCGCACAGCTTAAGCGTGATAAGAACGATGCTCGCGCTGTATCTTCATTAAGGAGGCAAGTTTAAATGCTTGTGAACCTCTTTTTTAAGCGATATTGGCATGGTTCGCGGCATCAAGTATAGGCTTCCAGTTGTGGAATCCGTCTTGAATTGGACGCATGGCTTATACAGGTACATTGAGGAAATATTCATTCCTGAGCTTAAAATCGCTTTTAATGAAGCTGGGTACGTATTTAAAACCGAGGAGGACAGATATAAAGGCTTAGAGCTGCCTAGTAACAGGGTAGTTGAATGCATTGCCCTAGGCAGTGTAGAATTAGAGGACGAGGATGTAGATGTTTTGGAGGAGTACCTGAAAGTCAAGGAAAGTGTTGATAAGATCGTGAAAAAGTACTTTGGTAAGTGAGCGCGCCAAGCGGCATGCGGATTACTGGACAGGGCTTACTATTCCTCATCGTGCGGTGGTGGCTATTACAGCAGCCGCAACCGATAACGCTGCTACCAGCAGGTATGCTGTGCTTATGCCGTAGGCGTCCGCTATGATCCCAGCTATGTACGGCCACGCCGACCCGAATGCCCACGCGAATGTTAGTGAGGCGCCGTACGTTAAGCCCATGTGCTCTCTAGGTGAACTCCTAGATATCGTAGAGTATACCGGCGGCCACGCGCTCAGGATCAGCACTCCCACTGGGACTAGTAGTACTGATGCTAGTGCTGGGTTCGAAGTCGCCGCCACTGATACGGATAGCGCTGATATCACAGCCATCTCCAATGCGACGGCCCTCATTTCTCTTCCACTCTTTAACAGCACTCCAGTCAACACGGGACCCATCACGCCCACGGAGAGAATTGCGGCAAAGACATAGTTTGCCAACTCAGCACTCAAGCCGATGCGGTTTAGGTATGTTGTTGTAAAGGCTAGTACTACCCTGTGGCACGACGAAACCAAGCCCAGAACAACCAGCGGCTTCACCAGCTGCTTTACCATCCTGCAGCCTGGAGCAGCCCCGCCTCCAGCCCTCTTAATCATGGTGGTTTTCGATGAAGCCTTGTACAGGGCTACGCCTATTGAAACAGTCAATAAGCCGTAGCAGAGCATTAAAACCCTCCAGCCAGTTACCCCGGCTAAGGCCTGGGTCGCTGCAAAGACCACTGGGAGTGACACGTCCCCAGCTGCGCTCACGAAGCCCAGATACCTCCCCTCTAAGCCAGCATACTGGCTACTAGTTACCGAGTATATCGTGGGATGCGTGAATGATGCCCCTAAACCAACGATGCATGCCGAGATTAAGAGTTGACCATAGCTATGCGACAGCCCTATCAGGGCAGTTCCAAAGCCCAGCAGCATCGAGCAGGCCAGAATGATCCTTGACGCGTGAACCCTGTCGGCGAGATGCCCCGTGAACGTTTGTAGCAGGACTGCGACTAGCGTTGGCATGGTCACGAGTAAGCCCTGGTCAGCGTAGCTCAGCGAGAATTCACTCCTCAAGGTCAGCACTATCGCCGGTACGAGTGCTGTTGCAAAGTCGTTCATAAAGTGAAGTATGGAGGCGTAGACCCACGTCTCATTCAGCCTAGACACGGCACCAGTAGAAGCTAGTACAGTTTAAAAACCCTTTCGAATAGATAACCCTTTCATGCGAAAAACGAGATCAACGTTGAGCCGCACAGCTAGCGGAATGCTTGGAGTAGTGAAAGTATGCATGGTTTATTGCCCATACTGAACTTCGATGGAGTTGTAACAAAGCTGAACATCGACGGGGTCGAGGTCCACGGAGAGGTCTCCAGGGCTGTTGGGTTCAGGGTTGACAGCCTCCTGTATTTCTGGGACAAGCACGTGCTAGTAGCGACGGTCCCTTGAGACTTCAACGCGCCCCTATCATGGGCACAGCAGTTTGTAGGGCATCCCCGAGCCTCGTGCACAGCCGCCTGGGCATATTTGTAGGACTATCGTACCTGAGGGATTTTTCACGTAGCTTTCTACAGCAGCTCTGCATTCCCCCGGCCCCACCGCAACCTCTACACCACCTACAGGAGCTGACCTCAGTGGCTCGTCCGGCAAATCTTCCAACACGACTCTAGACCCCTTCGCGACTTCAACAAGCTCATGGACGGTGATCGTAGGCGCATGGTCCTCCTTCCGGGCTAGGCACGCAGTGATGACCACCGTGTCCTTAGCAGCAGGAAGTCTCACATGGGGCCTTAGGAGCTTCGACGCCTCGGGGATTCTCTGCCTAACCCACCTCTCCTCCGCTGCGCTAAGGGGGATTAAGCCCCCCGCACCGGATGCCAATGCTAGGGGGTCTACAACCTCAACTTCACTGAAGCCCAGCTCCCTAAGCAGTGATGCAACCTGGCCTGGTTTTACTCCCAGGACCTCGGCAGCGGCTTCCAGAGCTAAGCGCTCAGCAACAACCCTTCCACTATGCTCAGCCAGTTTAAGTGCCTCCTCGACGTCGCTCCTGTATGTGAGCGCCGAGACTGGGCAGTAAGCAGTGCAGAGACCGCACCTTATACAGCCAGCCTCGAGGAATGGCAGCTGCATCGGTGTGGTCACAGTCACGGAGTAGCTCCTAAATGCTTGCGTAAGAGCATAAACGCCAAGTTGGGCACACACATCCACGCACCTACCACATACAATGCACTTGCCAGCATCTAGCCTTAGGAAACCATCGTCTAGCAAGATGTCGGTAGTCCTCTCGTACTTGAAGCGTCGCTCGTACCTGGATGGCGGGAACCCGGCTGCTAGGTTCTTCAGTACGCGCACTAACTCGTCCACGCTGGCAGGGCACCCCCTGACATAGCTGTCAACCTTGATCACTTGGTGGATGGGTAGGGCGTCTGTGTAACCGTCCTTTACGTACTCTTCGACTCGTAAGCCGAGCCTGTAGCCTAGAGACGAGACCCCACCAAGCATCGCACAGCTACCCAGGGCTACCACTAGCCTTGCTCTCTCCCTAATCTTCCTCACTTCTTCGAAGTCGCGCGTGCCAACAGCGCCCTCTATGACCGCTACATCGTATTCAGCATCCGGTGATAAGCCTAAGAGTGGCTCTCTCATGATCTCAATACCACCTACGCTTGTTAGCTTGTGCAGCTCGTTAACTACCCTGTACCGGCACCCCTCGCAGGATCCAAAACCGAAGAATGCAACCCTCAACTTAACCACCTCAATGGACCGAGCACGGCAGGCAGGGGTCGTAAGCTCGAACTAAAGCAGCGACAAGCCCCCTCACTTGCGCCTCACTAACCTCCCTGCTCAGCGCCCAGGGCACAAGAGCCTCCCCCACAACCTCAATGTGCCTAGCATTCATTACAGTTGGAGTAATCACATTTGCGCACTCAAGCTTGCCGTCCCTGATCCTGTAGTGATGGATCAGCACACCTCTGGGAGCCTCCGCCAACCCCACCCCCTCGCCGTTGGCGCAGGGAACCCTATCCACGTGGAAGTGGGCAACCCCGCTTTTAAGCTGGCTTGCAAGCTCTAAAGCCTTCTCCGCTAGCAGGGCGGAAAGGTATGCCGCCTCCACGTACTGTGCCTTTACGTTGTCGAACGGATTCGTGAAGTCCACGGCTAGAGTTCTAATAAGGCTTCGGGCTTCATCTGTTAGCAGAGATGAGTGGGCTTGCAGCCTAGCTCTGGAGCCTACGTAAAAGGGCTTCCCTCTGTAGAGAGCGATTTTCGCATTCGAGTGAATTGGCTTGTGCTCCTCGATAACCTCTCCATATCTCTCAGCGCTCACAACCAGACCGTCGGAGAACAGCAGTTCTCTGGCAAACATCGGGTACACCCTCCCCGAAGAATTTAATGCGCAGAAGTTGGGGGCAGGATCTTTGAAGCCCTGCGCTACTGGGCTCCAGACATCGGCGAGGCTGCTGGCTAGGTCGGTAAGCTCCCCGGAGACGCGGGACATCTCCTTCCCGACGTACTCTAGCTCCCGCCTTGTAATCGGCTTGTTGTGGCTCGCCACGCCCAAGCTGGGGGTGTGGATGAAACGCCCACAGATTCTCCTGTACGCATTGAGAACCCTCCTATTGAGATCCATGAGCTTCGTGAAAAGCTCTGGGTGAGATTTCGAGAACTGCACCACGTCTCTGCTCTCCACGTAATCGGGGAGAGCCATCAGGAAGTGCACCAGATTGTTCTGAACGATCTCGAAGCCTTTGGCGAGCTCACGCAGCGCCAGGACCTCCGGCTTCGGCTCCACGCCGAGCGCTCTCTCCACTGCGCTTATCGAGCAAGTCAGGTGTGCTACGCTGCAGACTCCGCAGATTCGGCTCATTACATGCGGCACGTAGACCGCTGGTCGTCCCTTTAGGAAGCGCTCGAAGAACCTTGGATCCTGCATTACGCTGAAGTCAACCTGCACGGTGGCGCGTCCTTTCTCTACGCGTACGCTGACCCTGCCTGCCACTGCCGGCACTTCTTTGATCAAAACATGCAGCGGCTGCTCAGCCACACCTGATCACCTTTTCAGCAACCTCTTTGACTTTTTCAAAGCCGGGCGCCGAGTTCCAGTAAATTTCCGCCTTGCTTAAAACCTCTTTCACGTTAAAGCCAAGCTCCCTGTAACGGGCAAAGGCTCTTTCAAGTACGTCTTCCTGCGTAATGGGACCCCTGCAACCCCAGCACTCTCCGCCACTCGCCAGGCACTCAGCGCCACACCCGGATTGTGCTATCATGCCTAGGCACATCTCACCTTTAAGTAGGAGACACCTGCTCGGCGGCAGCGGGCACTCCGAGCACACAGGTAAGCCATCCACGAAGAGCTCCATCGATAGCTCAGCTAAGGGGCACGAACCCTTCCTCTCGCACAACCAGCACTCTATTCTGTGAAACTTTAGCAGAAGCTCGAGGTTAACTCTCCTAATCTCCCAGAGGTCAGACGTATTGGCTAGGAACTCCTCATCCCTATACACGCGGTAGTTGCAGGACGGGAGGATCCTTCCTGTAGGCGTCTTGACTAAGCAGAGCCTACAGCTGGAGCCCTCGTAAAGCCCCGGGATCACACAAAGCCTTGGTATCTCCACACCAGCTCTCTTTGCTGCTTCCAGAACAGTCGTGCCCAGCTCCACGTCCACAACTTTCTCATCAATTCTAACCTTCACCATCCATAATCACCCCGCGCCCGAGACCTTGTACACGGCTTTCACCGGGCAGACAGCGTAGCAGACGCCACACTTAATGCAAGCGTCCTCATTTATCCTGTACTTCCCACCTTCAGTCACCGAGATCACGCCAGCCGGGCAATCCTGTGCACACTGCCCGCAGGCAATGCATTTGTCTTCGTATATCCTGTACCTGATCAGCACCCTGCACACGAGAGCCGGGCAGCGCTTTTCACGTATGTGAGCAAGGTACTCGTCCATGAAGTACCTGAGCGTGGACAGGACGGGGTTTGGCGCTGTCCCGCCGAGCGCACATAAGCTTGAGGACTTCACAGTCTCTGCCACCTGACTCAGAACCTGGAGATCCTCCTCCGCGCCCTCGCCCCTCGTGATCTTGTCGAGGATGCTCCACATAACCCTTAACCCAACTCTGCAAGGTATGCACTTGCCGCACGACTCCGCAGAAGTGAAGGCTAAGTAAAATTTAGCTACATCTACTATGCAGTTCTCGTCGCTGATAACGACGATGCCGCCACTCCCCATGGCTGCACCGGCCCTTTGCAGAGCCTCGTCCTCCAGCGGCAGGTCAAGTAGGCTAGTGGGAATGCAGCCGCCTGACGGGTCGCCAATGTGAACTGCCTTCACCTTTACGCCTTCAGGGGGTCCTCCGGCTAGCTCTTCAACCAGCACCCTGATACTCGTACCAACTGGTACTTCGTAAACCCCAGACCTCCTAACGGCCCCCGTCACGCAGAACATCTTAGTCCCCTTAGTTTTCTCGGAGCCTACTGCTGCAAACTTTTCTGCTCCTTCTGCCATGATCGTGGCTGCATGAGCCAGTGTCTCAACATTATTGATGACCGTGGGCTTACCCCATAAACCTCTTTCAGACGGGTACGGCGGTCTCTGCCTTGGCCAGGCTCTCTCCCCCTCGATTGCTGCAATAATTGCAGTTTCCTCGCCGGAGACGTAGGCTCCAGCGCTTAGTACAACCTCAGCATCGAAGTCGAAGCCTGAACCGAGGATGTTCCCGCCCAAGAGGCCGTAGCGCCTGGCCTCTTCCACAGCCTTCCGCAGACGTCCGGTCATTAGGGGCTTCTCTGCTCCTACGAACACGTAGCCCTGATTAGCCCCGATCGCGTAACCAGCTATCGTCAGTCCCTCAATAATTCTGAAGGGATCACTCTCAGCGAGCAACCTATTCACGAATACGCTCGGATCACCTTCATGTGCATTCGCTATCACGTACTTCGGCGTCGCTGCCTGTTGTCTCGTGAACCTCCACTTGAGACCTGTGGGGAAGTAGGCACCGCCCCTACCCTTAAGACCGCTTCTCTGGATTTCGTCGATCACCTTCTCCGGGCCGATGCTGAGCGCCCTAGTTAGGCCCCTATAACCTCCGCTGGCCACGTACTCCTCCAGCGACTCGGGATTAATGACCCCGCAGTTTCTTGAAACCCATCTATGCTGCTTTGCCCAATAGTTCAGCTCGCCGAGCAAGGGGACCTTATCCTCCCCACCCGCTGAGCCAGTCCTCTCTTTAAGTGCAAAGGCTCCGCTGACGTCGCGCTTGAGGAAGTACTCTTCGAGTATTTGGGGCACGTCTGACGTTTTAACATTCGCGTAGATCGAAGTCGGCATCCCCCTAGCGGCGAGCTCTAGCCACGGATCTATGAAGTCCAGGCCGTAGCACCCGGATATTGTGATTGTCACTTCCAGGTTCATCGCTCTTGCAGCTTCCTCAACTGCGCGGTATACCTCGCCAGCTCCCACCGCGAGTGTGCAGCTGGTTATCGGCACCTTGATCTTCGCGCCTTTCTCGCCGAAGCGCAGCTCTTCTAGTCTTCGGCGCCTCAGCTCCCGGCATTTCTCATCGTCGTGGCACAGCGGGCCGGAGAGCCTGCATTCAATATAGCGGGGGCACGGGTTCTCAAGTGAATGAGTACACTTCTCGCAGCACTTGTCAAGTAGCGTCCAGCTCACTTGCTACCACCAGTCTCCTGCCTACGGTAGCGCTCGATAAGCGCATGCAAGGCGCGCGGGTCAGCTCTCCCCACGAACTCGTTGCTGCCGTCTGGCCTATGGATAACAACGACAGGTGCTATGCTGCAGCATCCGGGGCAGCATATTTCCTCAATAGAGAAAAGCTTGTCCTTCGTAGTCTTCTGCCCTGACGTCAGTCCGAGGAGCAAGCGAAGGAACCCGATGTTTAAATTATTCCCTCGCAAGTGGCAACTGATGCCTGTGCACACAAGGACCCTGTACTTGCCTATCGGCTCTAGGCTGTACTGAGGGTAAAACGTGGCTACGCTGTAGGCTTGTGCGAGTGGGATCCCCGCGTATTCCGCGGCTCTCCTTACTCCCTCGGGCGGCAGGTAGCCGTAAATCGCCTGAATTCTCCTCAAGGTCTCAAAAAGGCCGTGAGGAGTTTTCGCAACGCCTTCAAACATGCTATCTGGCAATTCACCAGCAATCATGCGGGCTCAGGAGCCTTTATTTCCCAGCTTTAAAAATGCTTTATGTAATTAACAAAGTTGTTAAAAATGCTGACAGCTCTCTTCAGAAAGCTCTGTACATAAAAGAGCACTGCCAGCAATGTGAAGTTGAAGGTTCTCAGGAAATAAAGCAAAAATAGAAGCATGGCGTAATTTACAATTCCTTAGCCCTATGGAGAGGAGGAAAGCAGCCTCAGCATCTCCGCGCGGTTACCTAGACCTTCAAAAGATGCTAAAACTTGAAGGAAAACCTGGAGCTGATACGCAAATGGGCTAGGTTATTCAGCGCGCGAGCTCAATTGAGCGCAGATGCGTTTCTTCGGCGCACCTCTGCGTTGGAGCTCTTAACCTCCTAAAGCGCTGCTCCGAAGCCCTGTGCCCAGCGTAGACGCAGGTTGGAGCACGGCCAAAAAAATTGTCTTCAAATGATTTTAAAGTTGCTTTAAGACGAGACGTCCCTCTCAGTCAGCATGTCGCCAGTAATCTCTGTGCCTACAAAGTAGAGCACCACTGCAGCAACAGGTGTTACTGCTGAGAGGAGGAGTAGCTCTTTCGTGTAGCCATGTAGCATCTGGAAGAGTGCCACGCTGAGGCTTGATAGTGAGACTGAAATTGCGAGGATGATTAGTGCCAGCGTGTCTTCTATGAGGTAGAAGCCCCTGGAGGAAAATCTAACTATCCTCCTCCTAGTCATAACTGCTGCCACCATCCCAAGCGTAAGCAAGGCTGTAAGGACCGAGGAGGGCAGCGAGACTATTGGCAAGAGGAGGGACTCGCATTCCCCTGTCGAGCTGAGGAGGAACAGCCCACCAGCCAGGAAGGAAGAAAGCGTGTACAGGGAAATCTTAGCTGTAAGTATTCTTGCAAGTGGCTTGAGGTTGCTCATGCTTACCCTGTATAGCCAGATGGGAGACAAGTCTTCCTGTATGGATAGCTGAAGCTCGATCAGCGTGATCATTAGTATGAGTATCACTGCAAACGCTACGATCGAGTAGGGGTCCAGCACTGGGAAAAGCCCCCTCACAGCTATGCCGGCGAAAAGTGAAGCTACGAGACCGGATGCCAGGATCAGTCCCTGAACCCCCAGCAGGGGGCGAAGCAGTAAAACCTTAAACATGCTGGCTTCAGGCTTCTCAGAGTAAAAGCTCAGGTTGGCGAGCCGGACCCCAAGCCTTACAATTGCAGCCTTCCCGGAAAGTGGCTTAATATTCTCCGGGCGAATACGGGAAGAGACCATATACTGCAGGCACATGAGAGCAAGGGTGACCAGCCCGAGCAAAACCAGCTCCCAGGCTACCTGACCAACGGGCTCCTGTGCTGTAAAGCAGTGTACAAGAGGCTGCACAGCCAGAATGGTTGGAGCAGTAAGCAAGTGGAAGGTCCGGGAAACGGCGAACTCCAGGGCTGCGAGGAGGACGTAGGCCAGTGCAAAGCCCCTGATTGCCTTGTCTTTTCCAGTAGCCACCTTGATACAGCTGATCAAGCGCTCTAAACTCTCTGTGAAGATTATCCAGAGGAGGAGAGCCGCTGGGAACAAGGCAACTTTCAGAGTGTTGCCCTGCGAGTATACCGCCGCGTAAAAAGCCCCGGGAACAATGAAGACTGACTGCACAAGAACTGACTGCACTACTGAGTGTAGCGAGCGCCCGAGCATGTATTCCTGCATTGTAACAGGCAGTGTCAAGAGGACCTCGTACTCGGCCTGCTCAGAGACCGTGATGTCCCTTCTTGGAAGAATAGTCACAGCAAGCAGTGAAAGAGCCTGGAAAGCTGCCAGCGTCTCTACAACCGTGGTCTTCGTTATCCCTGGCAAGCGAATTGCTTTCCTGGCGCTTTCCCAAGCGGAGCGGTTGAGGATAGTCGATGCCAGCACAGACACGTAAAGCGATAGGATCACAGCCATTAGCAAAGCTAGGGCGATTTTGGCTTTACCACTTCGCAAAATGCTGAATGTATTGAGCGTAAGGTACTTTGAAATCGTTAGCGATTTTCTCACCTACACCCCCTTGAGGATCCTCAGAAAAACCCGCTCAAGAGTTGCATCTCCACCCACCTCGACTCGGCGCTTCAGCTCATCCAGCGTCCCCTCAGCAATCATCCTCCCGTCAGAGATGATTCCCACCTTAGTGGCAAATCTCTCTACAGCGTCGAGCATATGGCTCGAAATCAGGATGGCGGCGCCCCCTCTCGCCAGCTGCTTCAACAAGTTCTTGAAGCTGATCTGCGACTCAGGATCCATGCCTGACATTGGCTCATCTAGTACAAGTACGCTAGGCTCATGAATGAGGGCTGAGATCACGAGCACTTTTTGAATGCTCCCCCTGGAAAGCTCCCCCATGAAGTAGTCCTCGTACCTCTCAAGCTGAAAAACTGAGAGGAGCCTCTCAACCCTCTCGGAGAGCACGTCACGCGGAATACCCCTGAGGGACCCCACGAACTCGAAGAACTCTCTCACCCTCAAGTAATCGAAGCCCACAGGATTCTCGGGCACGTAGCCAATGTATCTCAGCGCGTTTGCCCTATCCACGTGTACATCGACGCCACAGACACTCACGTACCCCGCGTCGGGTTTAAGCAGCCCCACAATCGTCTTCAACGTCGTGGTCTTACCCGCACCATTTGGACCTAGAAGAGCATAAATCTCCCCGGGCTCGACAATGAAGGAGAGACCATTGACGGCCACCTTCTCGCCATACCTCTTTACTAACCCCTGAACAATAACCCTACACTTGGACACTACACATCCATAAGGAAAAACCTTAAATAATTTTCCAAAGGTACGTCGCCAGAAGCACCTGCCTACGATTCCCGCGAAGGCGAGGTACGCTACAACGATCAGGGGCCATGCGTCCCACAAACCAGCTTCTCCCGTATCCTCGAAAACCTGGCAATGCTCATGTTAGAGTTCTTCTGCAAATCTCCTCAGCCTCTCTAAGCCCTCTATTATTCTCTCCCTCCTAAGCGAGAAAGAAAACCTCAAATGATCTCTTCCAATACTCACCGAGTACGCATCACCCGGCAAAGCAACAACGCCTACACGCTCTAACAGCATGTAGGCCAAGCTACGGGAATCCCCGGCGCCCATGCGCTCCGCTAAACCCCTTACCCGCGGGAAGACGTAGAACGAGCCCCTCGGCCTATAAGCTTCCACCCCCGGCAACCTTGACAAGCCCTCAACAAGGAGGTCCCTGTTACTCCTGTACTCTTCCTTAATCCTGCCGAACCAGTCGAGCCCAAGGTCAAGAGCCCTCAACGCAAGCACCTGGGAATAAGTAGGCGGAGAGCCATACATGCTTATGGCAGCGTTCTCTAGCCTCTCGATGAACCCTGAGTCCGCTACCACGTATCCAAGCCTAAACCCGGCAAGACCCCAAGTCTTCGAAAAACTCCCGACATACACAGCCCTCTCCATCAGGTCGGGGAACTCCAGCACGGAGTAGTGGCGACCCTCATATACAAAATCCTCGTAAACCTCATCACTAACAACGACAAGACCCCTCCCTGCGGCTTCCCCAGCTAAGCATTCCAGCAACCCTCTGGACCACGCGGAGCCAGAAGGGTTATTCGGAAAATTCACAACTACAACCCCACCCCCGCTCCTCGCAGATTCCCACGGACATATCCACTCAAACCCTCCACTGAAACCGGCTCTCCAGTAGTACAACTTCCCGCCTAGGAACTCCGCAACGTCTCGATACACTGGGAAACTGGGGTCCTGTATATACACAGGCGTACCATCCCCAACCAGGAGAGCTAAAGACATGTAAAGAGCAGAAGTAGCCCCAGCGGTCACAGCGACATTCCCAGTCTTCAATTCTACGCCGTGCTTCTCGCCCAGAAACTCGGCTAGCCTCTCCCTAAGCTCCAAGAATCCGAGCGCGGGCGAGTAGCCTGAAACCCCCTCCCCAGCCAAGCTTAACCCGCTAAAAACCTCAATGGGCGGCAAGTGGAAAGGCTGACCAATACCAAAACTCACAGTGTCCTTAATCTTCCCTGCCAACTCGAGAAACTCGTAGGACGGGTCCCTCCGAAAACACCTACTCCTCTCAGGAAAAACCCACCTCATAAGCAAATCCAACGACCATGTAGGTTATATAAATTCAGCTATTCATTGATCGAGGCCTAGAAAACATGCTATCAATAATTAGCGCAAAAAAGTCCTCCTCACCGTCAGCAAGAGTGAGGCGCGCTAAGCTTTCCAGCACACCCGTCGCAGGGAGTAAAGAATTTATTTTTGGAAAGCAGAGATACGCTGGTGAGCATGGATCTGCTGATTCAACTATTTTACGCATTGATAGCTGCAAGCGTGCTCCTGATCCTCACAGGCTTCATACTCATCGCCCTCTCAGCCCTAAGGAGGGGGTCAGAGGGGAAAGCTGAGGCTGGAGGAGTTCTCATGATTGGCCCCCTGCCAATAATCTTCGGCTCCAACGCTGAGGCGGCGAAGAAGGTCTCAATACTTGCAATAGTCCTCATGTTCCTGTTTTTCTTCTTCATCATCATGCTGAGGGTGCTCGAGGTGCTATCTACGCGATGAGAGACGCATTGGAGGCTGGATTCAAGCTAGTGCTTGCTGGCTTTGCAATCGCGTTTCTAGCGGTGATAATCCTATCCGTTGCGATGCTCTGGAGCCGCGGCGCTGCCACTGCTGGAGTTGCGGGATGCATCTTTATAGGCTTTATTCCCATATGCTTCGGCGTCGGCAAGCCAGAATTCCTACCGCTGCTAATGATCGCTGGCCTTATCCTGATGCTGATCGCCCTTGCACTCCTCCTCCTTCCAGTGTTCATCCTGAGAAAGGCGGCGAAAAGGAGCACTCCACCCTGACGGACTCTCCCACGCCCCCTCAGAGAGCTGAGTTGCGGCGCGCCGCTAGGTGTAAGCGCTAGAAAACCTCTGAGCTGTATCTGTCGAAGTTTGGGTCATAGCCATTCTCAGAGAGGAGACCTTCGAGGTCATCAACCTCTACCACGTGATCATTCTTAGACTCATCAAACCTGACGTACCTCACACCGAGTTCAAGCACATCATCGCCCCTCGTTAAACGCTCCTCGATCTCGGCTAACTCCTCGTCCGTGAGGAGCTGGCACTTTTCAAGGTAGCTCATTAGGCGCCTCAGGGTCATCCTCCTAGGCAAGGAGCACCACTGAAAAGAAAGCAACCTCCATTTTTTAAAGTTATCCTTTAAATTAAAAAGTTGCGTGCGCAAAGGTTCTCCCCTGCCTTCCCAGGGCGCGCGTCTCTACATAGAGTTTTCCCTCTTCCTCATCGGGAGGCTTTTCAATGGGTGCTTCAGGAAAGCGCGCTCATAGCATGCGTCTCCGCTAGCCTTTTCCCTCGAAATGAACTTGCACACGAACCTGGTGGCGGGCTACGGCCCTACTGCTACAATTTTCTCATCGAGAGTGCTTACAAGCTGCTGAACTATTCCTCTTGGATGTCCTAGCGGCTGAACCCTCCTAAAGACCTCGGAACCCAGAGAGTCCCCGTCAATGCCTAGGACCACGGATCCTCCGTATGCCCCCTCGTAGAGCTTGATGAGTCTCCAGGCCAGAGCCCTTACATCGGCTACCTTAAGCCCCCCTAAGTCGAGCCTTCCCGGGTTCAACCTCTGGAAGAGGAAGGGGTAGAGGCTCTTCACGCTCTTTTCATCCTCCGACCAGAAGCCCGGCGTCGAAGCCACGATGATGAAGATGGGCGAGCTAATGGCTATCTCCATGAACGCCGTGAACTCGGCCAGAAATCTTGGGAGGAGGTCGTGCCCGACGCTCTCAAGCACCTCCAGCTCATCAATTGCTATGACGAGGGCTTTCATGCCAGCCTCTCGTACAGCCCTCGCGATCGTAGCCAGGGCTCTCCCAAGCCCCTCCCTCCGAAGACTCCAGGGGATCCTGCACCCAAGCGCCCTCTCGAAGAGCCTAGCCTCGTCCGGCTCGAGACCCCTCACCCCCCTCAAGTAATCGTACGCGACAGGGTTTAAGTGGTTGATCGCCATAAGTGCTAGCGTCCTCGCCACAGCCTCGTCACCCAGCTCCTCGAACCTCTCCCTGACTTCAGCGCTCAGGCAGCTCCTCAGCCTGAACGAAATTTTATCAAGCACGCCGGAGTACTTTTCGTAAAGCACGCGCGAGATGCTCGTCAGAATTTCCCTACCGCGTTTTCCCTCACTACTCTCCATCTGCTCGATGATCATCCTATAGACAGCGGGGATAAGCTCTAGTGGCTCCACGCTCGCCAGCCCCCTCATCTCAACGTAGCTAAAAGCAACACCGTGTTGCTCAAGAGCATAACCCTTGAAGTACTCGATGAGGGCAGATTTCCCGTACCCAGCATCCCCCGTTATCAGCAAAGCCCTACCCCTCCCGCTGCTCACAACAGACTCCAGGGCTCTTGCCAGCCTCTTCAGCTCGTCCTCCCTGTTAACGAATATCGCCTTCATGACCTCCTTCGGCGGGGGTATTCCCTGGAAGAGAGCACTTCGGAGACTCTCCACGTACTCTCTCTCCATGGGGCATCAGCCTCCCCACACGACCTCCTCAGGAGTCTTCGCCTTCATTAAGACGTGGACTATCCTCCCCTTGGACGTCCTCGACTCTCCAACAGTGATTCTGCCTGCTGAAGCCCAAACAAGGTCACTAAACCATACGTCGAAGTGCTGAGGTGCGATCATGATGCGCGCACACACAGCGTCCCTGAGCGCTTCATAGCTGACGAAGCTCCCTCCCAGCCTCCAGTACTCATCGACCACAGCTTTTGCGAACTCCCTGAAGCTCAGCACTCTTACGGGAAGCCTCTCATCAAGAATCCTCCTTATCTCGGAAAGCTCCCTGAGCAGATCCTGCTGAACTCCTGTAGGACTTACCATTTCTCTTTGCTGCTCCCCTCCAACCCTTTCCCTCGCAATCTTCTCAGCTCTCGCAATGAGCTCCCCCATCTTCCCCTGGGGAGTTCCCTGCAATATTCCCTCGATGATCTTGTCCTTTCTCTTCCTCGCTTTAACCCTGACGCCGAGCTCCTCTGCGAGAGCTTTAAGCTCATCCACCGTGAGCCCGCTAAGCACCATTTTCAGCCGCTCACTAGACACCGCTAATACCACCAGCGTGTAATGCACATATCAATTATGAAAATTTATCGTTACCTAAAGGGATTTTCCAGAAAGATTAACTCAAATGCGCTAATGAGTTAAGCAGGAGATGCGTCAGCAAGGCGTGGGGAAGCGAGCTTGTGAGTGAACCTTTATATTTCGGTGGCCGTTCCTCGTAGGCTTGGGAGAACTTAATAGAGGCAGGAGTCATGTACCTGGGAAAGATTCCGAGGCCGGCGGTAGGCATACGTATCCCGGAAATTGCCTTGCCCCAGGTCGCTTACTCTGCGAAAAGCCATGCCATGCACTTCACAGTTATGCTTTCTTTTAACAGGGAGACCGCCCCCAAGAACTACATAGACTCCACGGATCCGGGGTACTTCTACCTCGGTCACACCGGGACGAGCATATCCAGCTTCATCACCCAAGCCAGAGATTGCTCCCGGGTATTCAGCGTCCCGCTCGAGGTGGAGGCTGACCACGTCTCCGTGATGGGCTCCGTTGAGAGGGCCCTGAAGAAGATTGCGGGCATCAAGGTTGACGAACCCCTCTCCGAGGCGGAAGTGGCTGAGTCCATGAACTACATAGAGGCTGAGCTTAGGGAGGCGAGGGAGGCGGGAGGGGTGGACTTCGCTACAATCGACACTTGCGACTTAATAGACTTCCGCGTAGACGGCATGCCCGGCTACGAAGTGGAGGCGAGGTACGAGGAGCTGCTTGACTCCGAGCATCGGAGGAGGCTGGAGGAAAAGTACGTTGGGAGGCACTGCTTCCTTGGAATGGATAGGCAGGTCTGCTTGAAGTACACTGGGATGGATGTGGCACGCCTAGCAGTGAAGTTTGCGAGGAGCATTAGCTACGCAGTCAAGATATACCGGCTGCTTCTCAGCGAGAACCCCAGGGATTTCGGCGTGGAAGTAGCCTTCGATGAGACACCTATCGAGAGCGACCCCCGCGAGGTTTACTTCTATCTGTCCGAGCTAATCTCCAGGGGGGTGAGGGTGGACTTCATTGCCCCGAACATAGGTTTCAAGAAGAGGGAGGACTACACCGGCAGCCTTCAGGAGCTCTACGAGAAAGTTGCCACCCTTCACAGCATAGCTTCCGGCCTTAACGCCTACTTATCCATCCACAGCGGCAGCGGGAGCCACCCCCACTCGGATAAGGGTTTCGGCGTCTGGAGCACTATTGCAAGAGCCACGGGCGGAAAAGTCAAGTATAAGATGTCCGGCGTCTATATTCAGCTTCTACTGGAAGTGATGGCAGCCTTCCCAGCGGGCACAAAGACTCGTAGGCTTTACGAGGAGATATATGACACAGTCGTGGAACATCTCGAGAAAACTGTTGAAACTAAGGGGGCCCTGTACTCCAAGGAGCTGGAAATGATGCTTGAGAAGTATGGGTCAGCGAGGGACAGGTACGACCCCCGACTAGACGTTTTCAGGCACTACTTCTACATTTTCCAGGCTGTAAGAGACGATAAGGGGTCTAGGTGGTTGAGGGAGAAACTGGTAGAGCACTACTTTGAATGTGAAGACCTAAGGAAGAGGTACTCGTCTGAGATGCAGCGACTACTTGAGAGACTAGCTTACAGCTTTAACTACGCTGGGAGTGCTCTGCGGTATAGAGAGATAAGTCTAGGCGAAAAGTAGTGCTAAATAGTGCCGGGAATGGGCTAGATGAGATAGCCCGCACTAATCCTAACAGATTGATATTTATTTAAAGGATCAAGGTAACCCTATACTCTGACCCCCATTAGCTTTACCTTGACGCTTCAAGTAGTACCACTCGGCGAATGCGGCAAGGAAGGCTATTAGAAACGAGAGGATAAAATAGGCGGGCTTTGCTTTTGAAGAATAGCTCACGGCTCGACCACTTGGAGTTTTTTGCAGCGATACTTGTGCTTCTACTAGACCGAGGATGTCTACAGTGAACGTCTCGTTGTTTTTGAGCAGCTCTATCGCCTTATCTGCGGGTCTCGGTAAGCTGAATTGGGCGGCTAAGAGGAGGACTTGCAGGACGAGTGTGAGCATTAAGAACAGTGCGAGTCCAGCGGGGGCTAAAGCCCTTACCATGTTGGCAAAGGTTGCCTGGGGGCATCGGCCCTCGAATACGACAGCTGGCCCCTCATCCCTGATAAGTGTGTCTCGGCTCGTCTTCGAGGCGAAGATTGCTAGGACAATGTCTCCACTCGAGCCAACAAAGTTGATGAGGCTGACGAAGACCAATACGTCCCTGAGCATTCCTCCGGTTAGAGTTGCCAGAACTAGGGCCAGCGGGGAAATTAGGATCGGCGCTGCTGCAACTGTTATCCATTCATCTCTGGCGAGAGGCTCTTCGATTGCGACGTATGCGCCGTACTTAAAGAAGCCGGACTTTATCTTCTCTGCCCCGAGGAGTCTTGCAACCGACGCGTGGGTTCCTTCATGCGTAGCAACCGTTAAAATAACTGAGAGAACAACAGAGACAAAGGAGTTGCCTGGAGACTGTAGAGATAGCATACCCATAGAGGATAAGATGCATATCCACCCAAGCCCCATGAAAACTGAAAGCCCAAAGATTGCCCCCAGGTATTCAGCAACGTTAATTCTGCACAGCGAGGTGTGCACCATGAGTCTCTGAGAATGGAAAAAACTTAAAGATTTTCATGGAAGCATCCAGGGCAGGTTAGGGTCCAAGCGGAAGGAGCGTGGTTGCTTCTAGTAGCTACGTTAGCCACCTATTTTTGACGCAGTCATTGAGGCTATCCTGCCAGCGTACTCCGTTTTGTCGATGACCGCTCTCTCGTGGACCCCATAACCAATAAGTGTTTCTCCGCTCCACGCTTCGAGCCACAGGAAGACCCTCCTGCCGCTGCTCCTCAGGACTCTTCCACGGATCTCCACCTGCGTACCGAGTAGGGCTGGAGCAGCGTGGTAGACGTCAATGTGTACGCCTACAGTTGTCTGGTTCTGGGGAAGCTTGCTGTCCAAAAATATCCTGCTTGCTTCCTCCATGAATGCTATCAGGCTTGGTGTCGAAAGTATACCTGTTCCTTCAAATGAAACATGCTTTGCCAGGTGCTCTTTGGAGACCGTGTAGACCCTGCTAAATGTTTCCGCCGTACTCATATAAGTGTCAATGGAGGGTAGGAGTATATAGGGTTTTCCTTGGTGGATGTAAACATATTTTTAGAAGATTCTCGTATGTTAGCTGTGGACACGGTAATACTTGCGCACGGGGATGCAGACGGTGTAACTTCTGCGGCTATAGCGAAGAGTGTGTACAGGGATGCAGAAGTCTACTTTACGCACCCCGTGGGGTTGCTCGGAGACCTCAAAGAATTTGCCCTCGGCAAAGAGCTTGTAATCATTCAGGACATAGCTGTTGACGAGCGCAACCTTGATGAAATGCTTCAGCTCTATAACTCAATGAATTCAAAGATAATATACATTGACCATCACCCAGACAGCGGGGCACTGGACAAGCTTAGAAACATTGGTGTAACTGTTTTCCACGAGGAGGGTGCTTGCGCCGCAGAACTCTCATATAGGTTCCTGAGACCTCCAAGAGAGATGAGCAGGGTAGCCGTGTATGGCGCAATCGGCGACCACATGATATCTACTCCTTGGTACCTGGGGATGCTGGAGGAGTGGGACGTCAAGACAATCTTCTTCGAGGCGGGGACACTTGTCCTAGCCCTTGAAGCCATGGGGAGAAACTACGAGGAGAAAAGGAGAATAGTCGAGTATCTAGCCGAAAACAATCTCCCCTCAAAGAACCCTCAACTAGTTGAAAAAGCCGCGAGGCAGAGCAAGCTAAACGAGGAACTGAGGCTACGCGTAGGAAAAGAAGCCGAAGTCCTGGGAAACATTGCCTACGTCGTGGACCCCGGGGGAAGCCTAGGTACCGCCGCATTCTACGCTAGGGTGGAGAAAAATGTAAAGGTTGGAATAGCAGTAGAGAGGAGGGGAGATGTCTGCGTAATGAGCCTGAGGTCAACGAGCCAGGTAGACCTAAACGCGTTGCTACGAAAAATAGCTGTACAGCTAGGAGGACACGGCGGAGGACACAAGCAAGCAGCAGGAGCCAGAATACCCTGCAGTCTCCTCGAGAAGTTTCTAGAGGAACTAGCAAAGCAAGTCTAGCAAGCAAATGCATGAAGCGCGCGCTCCAAGCACTTTGAAGAGGTGGCTAGCGGGGCTAGGCGTGGGGGCAAAGCTACATACTAACACCCTCAGGAACAAGAAAAACCATAGCGCGCGCTAGTGCACCCCTTAGGTCCTCTGAGGTTTTCACCTCTGGTTTACACGTCAGTGCTGGGGGGCTTGGCAATCCCCCATATCCTCTCGAAGTACTCGCAGGCTGCACCGGCGATCTCCCTATCCAGCACGAGTACACCGCTTGGTTTCCCGCGGGGGCTGAGCAAGGAGAAGTGGAGCACGAGCCTCGACTTGTCACCGATTACTATGTCGAGGAGGGCGGTAAGTGGAATCTTCCTCCACTCACCGTGACGCGGAGCTTGCATGCTGACGTCGATTATCCCCCTCACCTTCCCGTTTGAGAGTAAGTTCTCGATCTTCTCGAGTAGCGTGGGTGTCGATACCACCATGAGGACTTCGCTGGACTCCGCAACGACGCTGCGAATGATCCTCGCCAGGGCTGTAAAACTCCTAACGATGTATATTCCAGTGGCTACCGCACCTGCTCTCTCTAGAGTCCTCAGCTTCTCCTCAGCCTTCCTCAGCCTTTCCTCCAGCTTCCTCCTCTCACTTGCAATAGCTTCTCCAGGCTTCCTCGGCGCGTAGACAAGGGGTGTCCGCGAAACCACGATCGCCCACCCCTTAGCTTCCAGCCTCCTCAAAGCCTCGTAAACCTTCGTGTACGGGATATTCGCAGCACTGCTAACCTCCTTGGGGGTGAGCTCACCCATAGCCAAGAGGGCTGCATAAGCCTTAGCCTCGTACTCGGAGAGACCGAGCTCTCTAAGGACCTCAACCGCCTCGTCAAACTCACTCATATTAACTGTTTACCGTGAATAAAGTATATAAGGGTTATTAAAGTTAACCGTACGATGATGCTGGCCATTGAGGCAGTAAACCTCGTCAAAGTCTTCGGCGGGTTCAGGGCAGTGGACAGCGTAAACCTCAGAGTTGAGGAGGGCGTGATCTTCGGGCTCCTAGGGCCTAACGGGGCTGGCAAGACCACCACGATCAGGATGATCCTCGGCTTGCTCAAGCCGAGTTCCGGGTACGTGAGGGTCTTCGGGGTCGATGTCGAGAAGAACAGAAGGGAGGTCCTGAGGATAACGGGCTACATGCCGCAACACTTCAGCCTCTACGAGGACTTGACAGTGGAGGAGAACATGCGCCTCTACGCCTCCCTCTTCGGGCTCACGGGCATGGAAGCAGAGGAGAGGATGCAGGAGCTCATGGACGAGTTCATGCTCAGGGAGTTTAGAGGCAGGCTTGCCGGGAAGCTGAGCGGCGGGATGAAGCAACGGCTGGCCCTCGCAGTGGCTCTCCTGCATAAGCCCAGGCTCCTTGTCGTTGACGAGCCAACAGCGGGCGTGGATCCTCCTCTGAGGAGGTACCTGTGGGAGAAATTCAGGGAGCTGAAGCGCAGAGGCGTAACAATACTTGTCACCACTCACTACATGGATGAAGCTGAGAACTGTGATCGGATAGCGTTGATGAGTAGGGGTCGGGTCGCCGCGGAGGGCACACCCCTTGAGATTAAGCGCCTCGCCTTCGGTGGAGACCTGCTGGAGCTGGTTGTGGCAGGTGACCCCCGCCCGGCTCTCAGCAGCTTTAGGGCAAGGCTATTGGAATTTGAGGGGGATGGGTCTTACAGCAGGCTTCAGCTGCTTGTGCCTGATGCCACCGAAGCGCTCGTCCCCCTGACGCGGACGTTGGAGGAGAGAGGAGTCAAAGTGGTACGAGCCTACCCTCTACACGTCAGCCTTGAGGACGCCTTCATCAAGCTGACGAGCGGGTGAGGAACATGGGTCCGCTAGCTGCGCTCGTGGTGAAGGACGTGAAGCAGCTACTTAGGGACCCGAGGACGCTGACTATGGTCCTACTCATGCCACTGGTGGTTATGGCGATGCTCGTTGCTGGCTACGGGGAGAGGAAGAGCGAGATCCCTATCGTCATTGTAAACCTTGATGGGGGTACAGCCTCCTGGCAGTTCGTGGAGTCACTAAGGGCTAGCGGCTTCTTCGTAATCGCGGCGTACACTCTAACCCCGGAGGCTGGAGCAGAGCTCGTGCGGAGGGGTGCGGCTTACGCAGCCGTGATAATACCGGAGGGTTTCAGCAGCTGCATCATGAGAGGAAAGAGCACGAGGGTCATAATTGTAATTGATGCTGCGTACGCTACCGTCTCAGAGCTCGTATGGCAGTCAGCCGTTATCGCAACGCAGGTATTCGTGAAGAAGGTCTCGGAGCTCTATGGCGCCTTCTACATCGATATTGAGAGGCAGACAATCTATGGTCCCAAGGTCAGCTCGGTTGACAACTATACTCCGATAATCGTGGGCTTCCTCCTCCACCTCGTGCCGATGAGCCTCATCGCGGTTTCCATAAGTCGCGAGCGGGAAAGGAAAACCTTTGAGCAACTGATCATGACACCGGTCTCCAGCTGGCACATCGTATTCGGGAAGTTTATTGCGTACGCGCTAATGACCGTAGCAGACATGGTAGTTACTATGGCGTTCGCCGTCTACGTGCTTGGGGTTCAAGTGAAGGGACCCTTGCCTGCGCTCCTCACGGTATCCTTCTTCATGCTGCTCTGCTCGCTGAGCATGGGACTCCTTATATCAGCTGTTTCGCATAACCAGTTGCAGGCGTATCAGGCTGCCATCTTCGCCTTCGTCCCATCGCTCCTGTTCTCAGGCATCTTCATGCCTGTGGAAATGCTCACGCCCGGCGCCAGGCTTGCTAGCAGGGTGCTGCCCCTCTACTACTTCCTCAAGGCGTTTAGGAACGTCCAGCTGAGGGGCTGGGAACTCGCAGATGTCTCTCAGGAGTGCACGGCGCTCGCCCTCGAAACAGCAGTGTTCCTAGCCGCTGCCGTGAAGGTTCTGAGGCTTAAGGTGGAGTGAGTGAAGGCGGGAACTGTCATCCTGGCAGCTCTAGCTCTCGCCATGGTAATAGCATTCCCAGCGAGGGCCCAGCCATTGTTCACCTTACACGATGCCTACTGGCAAGCGCCACCCGCGGGAGGCGCGAACAACACGCTCGTTGCTGTGCTGGAGTACCGCGGCGCCAGCGGTAATCTGACCCTTGAGGCGCATCTGGCCGTGAAGGGGGTGGCAGGCAGGGACTTAGCGGCTAACGCCAGCTACACAGGCTACCTAGCTCAGGGAGCACTGATCCCCTTGAGGTTCCTATTGAGCCTTCCCGAGGGACCCCTAGCCTCCTACTACCCTGCACAGCTCAGCCTCTACTGCAACGGAAGCACGCTCACGACCATCGACTTCCAAGTGGGAATCACCGGCAGCCCCATCTTCGCCGTAACTGCCGACAAGGGGGTTTTACGGAAGGGGGAGGTCAACCAGGTTGTACTCACGGTAAGGGTAGAGGGGGCCCCTGCAAGGAACGTGGAGGTTCGCACTACGCCGGCCAGCGCCTTCCTCACAGTCCTGGGAGGCTCACTAAGCCGGGAAGGACTCGTTAGTGTAGGTGGGCAACTCACCCTTACAACCAGCGTGATTGTTGACAGCGCTGCAGGGGATAGCGTTACGCTGACGGTCACTGTTTCCTACGAGGACTTCGCGAGGAACCCGGGCACGCAGACCATGAGCATAGGCTTCCAAGCAGTCAGGGCGAGGGGGCTTCCCTTCTTCACATGCACTCTTTCGCCTAGCAGGGTCTCCTCGGGCCAGCGCTCGCAACTATTTCTCTACGTGACAAATACTGGTCCGAGCACGGCCAGGGATGTAAAGGTCTCAGTGACGAGCCTCTCGCCCGGCGTCGCAGTGCTCTCGGGCTCCTCCGCCTCGCTTGGCGACTTCGCCCCCGGCGAGACTAAAGCGGTGCCACTACTAGTCCGGGCGGATCGCACAGCCGTCGGCGCAGTGCAGCTTCAGCTGGCTATCTCCTACTACGACGAATACGGTGACGCGAGGACGAACGCTGTGAGCACGGGTTTAGAGGTGCTGAGGTCCCCCTCCCCCATACTCTCTGTGAGGCTACTCAACGCATCACTGCCCTACGGCTTAAACTCCAAGCTCACGGCGCTGATCACGAACATTGGGGATGCCGCGGCCGTCGATGTGACGGTCGAAGCAGTGCCTGGAGCAGGGGTTTACGTGTTGGAGACCTCCAAAGCCAGAGTTGAGCGCGTGGAAGCAGGCCGCTGCAGCGAGCTCTCGTTCACAGTGAGACCCACACCCGTGGAGGGCTCCGCGACGATAACCTTCAGGCTGCACTACTACGATGAGTACGGCTATGGGTACGATGACGCTCTCCAAGTCTCCTTCAATGTGAGCCGGCATAGCCCCAGCATTACCCTGGCTTCGCTCAACAGGACCCTTCATCCCAACCGGGTCAACAGGATCCTTATCCTTATCCGCAACTCCGGGCCATTAGAGGTGCAGAACGTCAACGTTGCTCTAACCTCGCAAAGCCCTGAGATCGGTGCAGTCCTCGGTCCATCCACAGTCAGCGCTGGCACTTTAAGGGCAGGTGCTTCAGCAGAGGTAGCATTCGACGTGTTTGTACAGCCGAAGGTTTACGGCGCCCTGCAGCTCCTTGCCGCAGTCTCGTACAGCGGGGAGGATGGGAGGTCATTCAGAGATCTCTACACGCTGGGCTTCGAGGTGCATGGCGACTGGGAGCTCAGCGTGGCCTCCACCGTCACCGCCCCTCCCATACTTTTCCCTGGCGACAAGCTAGTCAAGCTGGTAGTTACGCTGGTGAATTCAGGCGACTACATGGCGAGGAACGTGGAAGTGCATTTCCTTGGGGGTGAGTGGGTTAAGCCCAGCGCAGCTAGTAGGGCAGAGGCCCTTATCCCCTACCTGCCGGTGGGGCAGACAGTAACGCTGAACTTTCTCGCAGACGTGTGTGAGGGGGCTCCCGTTGGCAACCACAAGCTGGCATTGAACGCCTCGGGTCGCCTCCTCTACTTCACGGTGACTGTCATGGAGAAGGCAGCTTTCAACATCCTCAACGTGTCAAGCCTAGAGGTGGAGAGAGGCGGGAGAGGGTACAGGCTTGTGTACGAGGTTGAGAATGCTTCAAACTCTACTGCTGAAGACGTCCGCGTAGAGGTTTTCTCGCCATTCATAACGGGAACTACAAGCACATTCCTGGGAACCATCTCATCGCGAGAGCGCAAGCTCGTGACCTTCGAGGTCAACGTGGACCAAACAGCGCCGATAGGCAAATTACCCCTCGACTTGAGAGTGAGCTGGACGCAGGAAGGCAGGAGTCTAAGCCAATACATTAGGAGCTCACTAGATGTAAAGGAGCAAAGAGCAATCAGCCCCCTGGTCTTCGCGTTCATACTCATTACTGCGGCTGTAGCATTGGCGTACTACAAGCGAGAAGGTCTCAGGAGGCTTACCGCTCGCTTACGCAGGGGCTAGAGCGCGCTATTGACAGCAACTCTCTAACTGTAGTGCCCCGTATACATGATGGTGCACTAGCTACAGAGGTGTGGTGTCACGTGTCTGCAACTTATAGCCTTTAAATCAAGGTCCCTAGAGGGGAAAAGTTCTAAGAGATGCTAACGTTTTCGTCGAACAACAGCCAAGAATATTACTATAGCCACTAGGAGAATTGCTACAATTACACCTACATAAAGCGCGCGCATGCTAGGCTCAGTTTTCCAGCAGGCGATTAGGGTAGCTGGTCCATTTACAGTGAACGAGTAAGTAGGCGATGTTGAGACCATCTCCCCGTTGATCTTCCAGCCCTCGAAAACATAGTTTGTAAATAGGTCTTTTTCTATCTGGATGGGCGATATAGTGGCTGTCGCACGCGTGCCGGCTTTATACCAGCCTGTCCCACCTGCTTCTCCCTTGTCACTCAGCACCTTCACCTCGTACTCGGTTTCCCAGCTTGCAACTATTGTCCTAGGCTTGTCAGCTACGATTATGAGTTGTGGTTTGCTAGTCAAGAGGGAGCCGTTCTCATACCAGCCTCTAAAAATCCTCCT